>Ga0209187_1000407_pt1 | contig 78603 bp, 61 predicted proteins | sample BantaG_FD_187430 | JGI IMG/M metagenome (GOLD analysis project Ga0209187, IMG submission 187430) | Marine algal microbial communities from Bantry Bay, Ireland - BantryBay_4 metaG (SPAdes) (version 2) | ecosystem: Host-associated > Algae > Red algae > Unclassified | place: Bantry Bay, Ireland...
ATTTGTGGTGGCCCTCTAAGGTTTGGTAAGGTGATGAAATAGAATATCCAATTCACATCTTTCTTTATTCCTTCAATTTTATAGTCACAACTCTCGCATTTTTCGCACCTATAAGGAGACAGTTTTAGTAGGGCTTTTAACAAACGAAATAAGGCCACAATTGAATCGCTATTCTTCTTTAACTTTTCATCGATACATGTTTTATACTTCTTCATTGTTGCAGAGGCATGCATTCCGTAATGCGCATTCATTATTTTTCTCGCAACGTATAGTCCAATACCTGTTCCAGTAGGATTCTTATATTTTGCAGTTTCTGTACGATAATACAATTCAAATAATTTTTCTGCATAATTTGGTTCAATGCCAATGCCATAATTACAAATTCTTAATTCATGATATTGTTTATCATTGATTATATTAAGCCCTTTATAGAATATTTCAACAGTTGATGAATTATCTCCATATCTCACTGCATTTGATATAATATTGTATAAAAATTACTTTGCTTTGAAGCTTATTTACCTGTAATTTTTCTTGAATATATTCAAAATCTGGTTCAATTGAACTTTCACTTAAGGTTTGTTTTAGCTTTCGATATTTTATAAAGTCTTTAATCATTTTTGATGTTTAATCACACATAACGTGTTTAAATCGCCCACTTTCCGCCTAATCTTAACGTTCATTCCATCTACTAACAGATACAAATGATAATAATCGCTTTCCATCACGCATTCTAGGACTTACCCTAATTGAAAAATGTAATATAAGTAGATTGCCTCCATCTAAATTACAAACTACTTTTCATTCATTATAGTGATTACGTATATAATTAGTTGCCCTGTAGATGGATGTAGAGTTGGCATGGTTTCCACTACAGCTAATCACCCATCACCAACCCATAAGCCATCTCCAACAACTGCTTCTTCTCTTCAACAGTCCTCTCTAAGGGCACTTGCGCCAAACCAATCAACCGTCGCATAATCTCAATGCCAGTCATCTGTGACAGCAACTTACTATCTAGGTCATTAGGATATGTATCCTTAATGACAGGCAACACCGCTTTATCATGCGTAATCAAAACAGCATGCGCAGCAAGCACACCCAAGTCATATTCTGGAAAACCCAAAAAGCTAAACTCTGGATCAATGATGTAGATGTGGTCATCCTTTGACATCCAGCTACCTGGGTAATAGTCTCCATGCAACAAGGTCGTGCCGTTAGACAGATAGATCTCCCCTACTGCTTTAATTCGTTGCTTGAGTTGGTCTTCGTTTTTATAGGGGATGGATAAGGCTTGTAATCCTGCTTGGACGTCATCTAGTGAAAAGCCATTGTCAGTCATGAATGGGAGGACGAAGATGTGCTGATGATTTAATAGGCGCAGTTGTTTGTTTTCTGGATAGTTGTCGGGAGCTGTTGACTGGTGAATGTTGGCTGCAATGTTGATCATCGATTCTAGCTGAGTGGTATCTAATTGTCTACTGTTGTAGAGACTAGACATATCCTCACAATTGCCTAAATCTTCTAGTATGAGTAAATGATTATCTGAATGATACTCTAATGTATCGGGGACATGTTGCTTGATTACATCATTGTTCGCAATAGCCGTATAAAACTGATGCTCGACATCAATGCGATCTATCGGTGCTTCTATGTCTTGATATTTTTGGACGAATGGACGTGATTGCTTGAGAATGAATGAACGCAGATTAGTTTGTATTCTCAAGACGACATTCATGTTGCCTTCGCCAGGTTTACTGACTTCGGTGATGGACTCATCTGCTCGGCTGAAAAATCCGATCGTGCGCAACAGATTTTCAATCTCTCCTGTAGGTGTTTGCTGATCTATAAACATGGCTATAATTTATCTAATGATTCCCAGTACCGCTGCATCATGTTATCAGCATCTAAATCGGTGTAAATGCCTATTGTCCGACGAGTATTTTCTGGAGGTGTTGGCATTTGTTTGAGTTTGACTAAGTCTGGGTTTGCCAGTGCTTCTATGATGGCGACATCCCACATGACCCAGTCCTTTTTTATCCCTTCATCTTTTGCCCACCATCGGTCAAAGGTTTCCCATCTGTTTATTAAATAGTCGGCTATGCCTTCTTTATTTTTTAAATGAGCATCCACATCTTTTTTGGTGAATACCAAGTGTTGACTTGTAGATGCGGTCATCACATCTAATTCAAGTTGTTTTGTGTTGAGTAATACCTCTGCAGCTATCGGATCATTTCCAGAATTAAATTCTTTTTTATCGTAGACATTGGTGGCAGGTGCATGCCAAAACCCAAGATAATGCACATGTAGTTTAGAAATGATCGTCGGGTCCTCTAAAATGGCAGAGGCGACATTAGTGCAGGGGCCTAAAATAACCACATGCATTTTTTGATCGCCAGTCATCTGATGTGCTGCATCTATGATAAATTGAGAAGCTTCTGAAGATGCAGGTACGCCATATTCTGTTAGTGGATCGTTACTTCCCAGTGGCAGTGCTATATCTTCAGCATTCATTAATGCGACAATCTCTTCATTGATGAGTTGGCTTTCTTCGACAGAATTTTCTGAGGCTATTGGCGACGTATGAAATTGGGCTGAGCTAATTGCAATTAGATCGAACTTGGGTTCTAGGATCGCTCTGACGAGTGCGTATAGATCATCGACTTCGTTTGCGGTGTCGGCATCGATGATTAGGGGGATCTGTGTCTCGTTTATTTGTGTCTTTGCAGTGATGGAGTAAATACATAGCAGTACCGTACAACAGATGATTCGAATGATAAACCAGTATTTAGTATGGTTTCTTTTATTTGAGAATTTCATTTCTAATTTACTTCTACAATTATCTAATAATTAACAAAAAGAATACCTGGCAATACAACTACTCATGAAAGAATATTTAATACAAAAAAACTATAGTAAGTAAGTAAGTATGATACTACATATATTGGACCGTCTACTTACACCTAATTAAGTCAACACATGAATATTGTCCAACACTTCTCCCAACCTGAGTTTTTCTTCTTCAATATCAAAGTCGTTTTGAATACCCAACCAAAATTTGGTTGATGTTCCAAAATATTTTGATAAGCGAAGCGCTGTATCAGCAGTAATTCTTCGTTTCCCTTTTATAATTTGACTTGTCCTTGTTTGTGGTATACCTAAATCTTTTGACAACCGGTAAGCTGTTATTCCCAAAGGTTTTAAAAATTCTTCAAGTAGTATCTCGCCTGGATGAATGTTTGCTACTTTAACCATGATAATCTTCTATTTTAACTTGTTCAGCATTTTGATTAATCCATTTAAACGTAATTCGCCATTGTCTATTTATTCGAATCGAATAGAGGCCCTTTAAATTTCCAACTAACTTCTCCAATTGGTTTGCTGGCGGAACTCTAAGATCATTTATGTTTTGAGCGTTGTTTATCATCCTCAATTTTCTTCTCGCAACTCTTTGAATTGAATTTGGCAGTTTGGAGCTAAATTCTCCTTTCCAGACCTTTTCAGTTTCTTTGTCAGCAAACGATCTTATCACATTTATTAATTAGTAACGCATAAAGATACTGATTTGTTTCGTTAGTATCAAACTGTTTTACTAAATATTCTGCTTGCTACAACTCCTCCCTCAAAATATAATAGATCGTTTTAATCCCATCGACATAATTACCAAAACGGATATTCTCATTCGGACTGTGCTGATTATTATCTCTATTGACTGTCGGTACCGTGACTGCTGGAATGCCCAATTCATTGACAAATGGCGAAATAGGAATGCTGCCACCAGATGTGCGTTGCATGATCGGCGTTTGATTAAATGCTTTAGTTAATGCTTTATTTAACCAGTGTCCGATGTCAGAATCAAAGTCGGTACGAAAAGCGAGATATGACGTTTCGTAGGAAAATTGACATAGCTTATTATATGTCAAACGTTCTGCTGCCGTCGGTTTGTCTTCTACGATGTGATAACCTTGAGATTCAATATGCTTGCGGACTAAGGATATCAATCGATCTGGATCACTTTCGATCACCAGACGCATGTCAATTTCTGCAGTGGCAGAGGAAGGGATTATAGTGCGACTCTCCTCGCCTATCCATCCTGATGATAGTCCCCGCACATTAAGTGAAGGATATTGCAAACTTTCCTGATAGGTCGACGCAACACCATCTGGCTCAGCAATCCCCATTTTGAGTTTAATGTTTTGTTCGTCATCAGGTACATCTGCCAATATTGATTTTACCTCATCGGATATGGTAATGCCATCGTAAAACCCAGGAATCGTTACCCTCCCCTGATCGTCTTTCATACTGGCAATCAGTTGGGCAAGTCTCACTGCCGGGTTTGGCACATAATTGCCATAATGCCCGCTATGCTGAGGGAAGTAAGGACCAAATACTTTCAGCGTGATTGTCGAAATGCCTCTTGCTCCAAAGGTCAAAGTTGGTTGGTTTTTTAAATGTCTGGGACCATCAAAGATCACAAGCATGTCAGAAGACAAATCTTCTTTGTAGTTGACTACCGCCTGAGGCAACTGAGGCGAACCCAATTCTTCTTCAAAATCCATAATGACTTTAAGATGAAAGTCTGGCTCTACTGATTCATCATTCACCATATCTATCGCTGTCAAAAACATATTGACTGCACCCTTACTGTCTGCAGTAGAACGAGCAAAAATACGCCATTCACCATCTGGATTCTTTTCTGACAGTCGATCCCAATCTATCTCATCCCACCCGCCTTCAGGAGATTGTTCTTTAAGCACTGCTTGATATGGGTCATCTTGAAACCAAAAATTTGGATCTACTGGCTGACCATCGACTTGCAAATAAACCAATACTGTTTTAGCATTTGATTTGGCTGTTTGACGTTCTGCTAGCAATAATGGTACTGTCTCGGTATTCAATCGTTTGGTCGTAAAGCCTCTATTCTTAAAATGGCTTTCACACCACTGTACGTTTAATTCCATATCATCATGGTCATTGGCATCATTCGGAATGGCCAATAATTCTTTGAGTTGGGGCAGCGATTCCTGTGCGTAATGCAGAAATGCTTTATCATCTAGCTGTTGACCAAGCATTGGGCTGATCAACATAGCAAGCAGACATATACTAAATATCTCTTTTATATTATCGATTATCATGACTAACTGTATCATTAGAAAATTTGTATAAGCATAAAATATCTTTCAAAATATCATTAATGCCCTTTATATATTAGACAATTGTGTTAATTTTCCCATAATATTTATCGCTAGAATCATTCACAAGAACTATAATTACACCGTTCTATATATGGTATTGATATAATACATTTCAAAACGACATTTATATTGCATGAATTTGATAAAACATACCACTTATATTTTTCTCTTTTTGACTTTACCAATTGCTTCAATGCTTGGTCAAGACATTGATTTAGAGAGAGATACAACATTCACCTTAAGCCTTGCTAATGAGAGTATAGCTAGGGTTGTTGAGAATATTGAACAACTTACTGATAAACGACTTTTTTTCAAGTCAGAAGATCATCAAGGTCTTAGTTATAGTATAGATGCCAACAACATAGGCATTTATGAAGCATTGGACCAAATGCTTACTGGCACCAAATTCTCCTATTTGGATTATGGCGACAACAGTATTGTCATTGTACCTACGTATCTCCTTTCAGAGAATTTTAGTGCTTCATATTTTCAATTGCTAGATGAGGCTTCTGATGACGCGGATGGTAACAAAAAACGCTTTGATGGGCTCGTTGTCGGAGAACTTGAAAACTTGCAGCCTTCTGGTAAAGCAACAGTTACGGGGGTAGTTAAGGACGGTGGAACTGGCGAGAGTATCATCGGCGCTACTGTCCAATGGTTAAATACATCGAATGGAACTGTAACAGATGTGAGAGGCGATTTTACAAGTACAATAGATGTCGGAGAGCAAATACTACAAATTCAATATATCGGCTATCAAACGATAAATAAAAAAGTGAAAATCTTTTCTGATGGCAATCTGAATTTGAAGATGGATAAAGAAGCTGTCTCATTGGAAGAAATTGTCATTAGTGAACGCAGTGCTAGCGAGAGAGTAGAAAGTACACAGATTAGCGTCGAGCGAATATCGGCTAAGGAAATTAAAAAATTACCATCCTTTTTAGGAGAGCCCGATGTCATCCAAAGTTTACTTATTCAGCCTGGAGTCAGTAATGTTGGCGAAGGATCTATTGGCTTTAATGTCAGAGGTGGAGATGTCGATCAAAATCTAATTATTCAAGACGAAGCAATGATATTCAACACTTCTCATGCATTGGGATTTTTCAGCACATTCAATACGGACCTAATAAAAGGCGTGGATCTGTATAAAGGAATTATACCTGCTCAATTTGGTGGCAGGCTTGCTTCTGTAATGGATGTAGAAATGCGTGATGGCAATCCTGATGAATATAAATTAAGTGCTGGCATAGGAGTCGTATCAGGTAAAGTGACATTTGAAGGCCCCATTAATAAGAAGACATCTTTCATCACAGGACTAAGAACGAGTTATGGCAATTGGATTCTTGGTCTTACGAGTGTACCAGAAGTCAAAAACAGTTCGGCATCATTCAATGATTTCAATGCACGTATTACCCATCGATTCTCTGACAAATCATCACTTATCGTCGCTGGATATGTAGCTAATGATGATTTTAATTTCAATAAAGAATTTGGATTTGACTACAGTACCAAACTAGGCCAACTGATTTATAAAAATGCCTTTAGCAATAAGATTTTAAGTGAGACTACATTTTCTTACTCAACATATGAGACCACACAAAGTGATTTTGATCAAATCCAACCAACAGATTTTGAAAACAACATAGACTATTTCAAGTTTAAAGAATTGATCACCATTAATCCAAGTGGAAAGTTTAGAGTGAACACAGGATTTTCTAGTATCCTATATTTATCAGAACCAGGAAAAAGAATTGCAACAGCAGATGCATCGCAAAATTTAGTAGAAGAATTAGATTCCGAACAAGGCATAGAATCAGCAATTTTTGCAGATGTAAAGATCCCTGTCTCTGATAAAATTTCTGTATCTGCAGGACTTAGATTTAGTGCTTATCAACAAATCGGTTCAGCTGAAGTATTGGAATATGAGCCAGGTGTTCCTAGAAGAGTTGAGAATGTGACAGATACAATCAACTTCGATGGTGGTATCATAAAATCATATTTTGGATTAGAACCAAGAGCATCAGTCAGATTAGGACTGACTGACAACTCATCAATCAAAGCTGGATACAGTAGGACAACTCAATACATCAATCAGATATTTAATACTGATAGTCCGACACCGACATCACAGTGGCAATTGAGTACGACACACATAGAGCCGACAAGATCACACAACGTCTCCATCGGTTATTTTCAGAATCTGGACAACAACAATTATGAGACCTCAATTAGTCTTTTCGCCAGAAGAATAGATGAATTATTTGACTATCGGGATTTTGCAGATTTACTGGTCAATGATCATTTAGAAACAGAATTACTCGAAGGTGAGGGCCGAGCATATGGTCTGGAACTGAGCATTAAGAAAAAAACTGGTGTTGTCAATGGAAGCTTCTCTTACACGTATTCCAGATCGCAAAGACTTGTCGATGGCATTAATCGCAATGATTGGTACGCCAGTAATTTTGACAAACCACATGAAGGATCTTTGGTTTTGAATTATCAGCCTAATCAAAGAAATAGTGTCTCCTTAAATTTCACATATGCGCAAGGGCGACCAACCACCCCACCTGTTGCTGGTTTTGTGACACCAGAAAATGTATTTGTTCCAATATTTGCGGAGCGAAATCAAGAAAGAATACCTGACTTTCAACGTCTGGATATTTCCTACACCTTTGGAGAAGGTTATAAAAAAGATAAAAAGTTTAGATTGAGTTGGACCCTATCTGTATATAATGTACTCGGAAGAGAAAACGCTTTCTCTGTATTCTTTACACGTGGCGCCTTTAATGTGCCACGAGCACAGCAGCTCTCCGTTTTGGGTAATGCTTTCCCTGCGCTCACCTTCCAAATTGAATTATTATGATGCGATTGATAAAAGTGTTCATTGTTATATTCCTCGCTAGTGCAAGCAGTTGCATTTCTGACATAGATTTACAGACACCGCCAGATGTGGATAATCTCTTATCCATACAAGCGAAACTAACGAGAGGTACCCCACATAATTTCTTTGCAAGTATCGGAAAGGTATTTGATTTTGGTGGTCAATCAGCTCCAATCAGAGTGCGGAGCGTGACACTTGCCAATGATCTTGGTCAGGAGCTTGTCATTCCAAATACAGCTACAGAAACATATGAGCTAGACATTCCTGTAGATTCTGATGAATTTGCCATCGAAGATTTTATGTCCTTTAATCTTGTTGTCGAAACCTCTGATGGTAGAGTCTACACGTCTACATTTGAGCAATTGCTACCGGTTGCACAAATAGAGCAATTGAATGTAGAAGTCGTCACAGAACTGGAAGAACAACAAACAATCATTGGCGGTTTAGCGGAAGTCCAAAAAGCTCAAATAAGTGTAACGACTCCAACAACTGTACCGGGCAGTAATGATCCTGCAAGGTTTCGATGGACATTTCAAGAAGTATTTTTGCAAACTGATACGCCACCTGATGGTTCGGATCCAAAATCATGTTATGTCACGCAAGGTATAGGTGCGCTTGTAGAAACAACATTTGATGCTGCATTGACTGGTTTGAATAGATTAGATGATTTTCCAATTTTTATAAATAATATAAACTTCAATTATGCTGAGGGTAATTACTTTATTGCTTTGCAGCATTCATTGACGCCTACGGCATTTACCTATTTTAATTCTGTGAGTGAGGTCATATCAAGAGATGCAAGTATTTTTAATAGTCCTGCTGGTAGAGTACAATCTAACTTTACAAATTTAGCTGACTCAGACGATGAAGTGTTTGGTTACTTTTTTGCGACAAATATAGACACCGCTCGTCTTTTTATTGATCCAGAAGTCGTTGGTTCACCTAGAAACTTGTGTCCAGTCATGTCTATGCGCCCAACAGACTGCCCATCAGCTGCATGTTGCGATTGTTTGGATCAAGAGAATAGTACGTTAGAGCAGCCGATTTGGTGGATGTGATTATGAATGAGGGTCTAGGTTTGAGGTGCGAGGGGTCAGGTGCTAAGGGTCAGGTGTCAGGTGCGAGAGGTGAGGGGGTAAAACCATAATCATATATCTCAAGTCATATTTCCTTTTGATAAGATTCGTATTTGGATTCAAGATTCAGATGTAAAATTTTTGATTTGGTAGAAAATCTTCAACTGTCTGAATTATGATTTCTAAGATTTTAAGATGGTAGAATTTTAAAGAAAATTATTCTTGATATTGAATGTCTATAAATTAGGAATTGCTTTCTGGTAAGAAAAGGCTTAATGTTTTGTAGTGTTAATCACTTAAACAATAAATCATAAAAATCAATTCATCCTAAAAATCCTAATCCAGACAACTTTGTGATTTCAGATTGAGAAGATTGGAGTTCCCCATAAAAGTAGAGAGTTAGATAAGTTACTAAACACACTTTACATTCAGATAATGTCCACTTAATTCAACTTCCAAACGACACTGTCTTACCTTTACACCCTCATGACCGATTACTTTAAATCAATCATCTTGCAATGTACAGGAGCAACATCTCTTGTCGAAAAAGAGTTGATTCAAGAATTGTGGAGTGGGTATGGAAAAATCATCAGAGTAGAATTGACTAATGCTGCTGTCGATAGTGTTGTTGTCAAGCACGTGCAAATACCCGCTAAAAATAATCATCCCCACGGCTGGAATACGAATATTGGTCATCAACGAAAGCTGAAGTCATATAAAGTAGAAACCACATGGTATGAAAACTACAGCAATCGTAGCAGTGCCCGCTTACCAGATTGCCTAGCCACCGAAATACGAGATAATGAGGTCTTGATCGTATTGGAAGATTTGGATTTAGCAGGCTATCCTTTGCGAAAGCGAACTGTGACTTGGGAGGAGATAGTTGAGTGTTTGACTTGGTTGGCAAAATGTCATAGCAGTTACATGGGAGAAAGCCCTGTGGGTCTCTGGGATATTGGTTCCTATTGGCATTTGGCGACTAGACCTCAAGAACTAGAGGTGATGGATGATCAAATTTTAAAAGATGCCGCAACTTTAATAGATTCAAAACTTAATAGCTGTACCTATAAAACATTGATTCATGGAGATGCAAAACTGGCAAACTTCTGTTTTGCACCTGATGGACAAGTCGCAGCTTTAGATTTTCAGTATGTTGGTGGATCTTGTGGAATGAAAGATGTGGCATATTTTATAGGTAGTTGTCTGAATGAACACAAATGTGAACAATTAGAATCTCAAATCCTTGACACCTATTTTGAAGCTTTACATAATGCAATGCAGGAAAAAAATGAAGATCTAGAACAAGAATGGAGGTCATTGTATCGAGTCGCATGGGCAGACTTTCATCGATTCCTAAAAGGTTGGAGTCCTGGTCATTGGAAGGTGAATGGTTATAGCGAACGAGTCACAACAGAAGTCATCAAAAATCTCTAATCATGGATTTGTCGAAACTTAAAGATATAGCAATCATGGCAGCCCTGTCTGCAGGAGATATCATACGTAAGTATATGGATGAAGACGTGACGATTGAGTTAAAGGGTGCAGGGGGCAGTTATGCATCACAAGTTGTGACTGCCGTAGACAAAGCGTGTGAAGTGGCCATTCTTGATTACCTGTTACCTAGCTGTGAAAAATATAATCTAGCACTCATATCAGAAGAGACTAATGATGATGGGAGTCGGTTTAACAAAGCGTATTTTTGGTGTATAGACCCGATGGATGGGACTCTTGCATTTATTAATAGATATCCGGGCTTTTCTGTGTCGATTGCTTTAGTCGCCAAGGATGGGACTCCCATCATCGGAGTCGTATATGATCCGAGTAAAAATACTTTGTATCATGCAATTAAAGGGCGAGGAGCTTTCAAGAATAATAGTCCTTGGGTGATTGAAAAAAAAAATAAACATCTAAGTTATGTGACAGATCGACCGCTAAAGGACACCCCTCACTCAGCAACAATAGAAGGTTTATTAAACGAACATAAAGAAAAACTAGGTCTATCTGGAGTAAAAGAAATTGCAGGAGCTGGCGCAGTTTTGAATGCCTTACTTGTCGTTGAGAATAGTCCTGCTTGCATGCTAAAACTTCCTAAAAAAGAGACAGGCGGGGGATGTATCTGGGACTTTGCCGCTACTGCTTGTATTTTCGAGGAATTAGTATTACACGCAAAAAATTACAAAGGAGATAGACTGGATTTGAATAAAAAAAATGGGGCGTTTATGAATCTTGAGGGGGTTTTTTATGCTGCTTTTTGAGGGGTTAGGTGTGAGAAATGAGGGGTCAGGGGCGAGGAGCGAGGTGCGAGGAAGCAGGGGCGAGGAGTTAGGGAGGGATCAGGAGCGAGGTTAAATCCTAAAATCAATTCATCCTTTAATCCTAATTCAGACAGTTTTTTATCGATATGAGATATAAGATTTATGAATGTATAGCACACCCATTGCAGCCATTATTTAAGTATAACTTTGACTCTCTAGAGTATTCATTTCACTATTGTCAACTAACTTAGTCAGCATACCGTTAAAGATGAACCCGTGGAAAGGAAGGACTGAATACCAATACAATCTACCTAAAATACCCAATGGTCTAAATGTTGCCGTTTGAACTAAATTTGACTCCACGATTTCAAATTCCAACCACGCTTCTCCAGGTAGTTTCATCTCAGCATAAAGTATCAATCTACCTTCTTCCTTATTGGCATAAATCACTCTCCAAAAATCTAAGGAATCTCCAACAAATATTGAACTGACGTTTGTCCTTCCTCGACGAAGACCCACACCTCCAACGAGCTTATCTATATAGCCTCTTAATTTCCACAGCCAATTGCCATAATACCAGCCAGTTTGTCCACCAATACTCCAGACCTTATTGATGGTCCTTTCTCGGCTTTCAAATTGCTTACTTCGTTCATCAACAAAACAACCATGCGATGGCACTTTAATAAAATCTGAGGTGTGAGGATTGAAGCCACTACTCACATTTGAATCTTTCCAGCTAGAAGCAATGTCATTCTTCTCAATTTTAGCAAAGGCCTTCACCAGTGCTTCTTGATAGCCAATTGGATGGATCCCTAGAATATCATTAATCTCATGGTCTCGACATACGACCTCTATCTTCATGCTTTCAACAAGATTAACAGCGAGCTTATATGAAGTCGAAGTCACAAAATATAACCAATAGGAAGATAATTTTGGTGTCATGACAGGAACCGTATATATTCTTCTTTTTAGATTTCTCTCTACTGCAAATTCGAGTAACATTTCTTTATACGTCAAAATGTCCTTTCCGCCTATATCGAAATTTCTATCATAGGTTTCTTTATTAAACAGACATGAGGCTAACATTAAAATCACATCAGTAATCCCGATCGGTTGACATTTAGTATTTAACCACTTGGGTGTAATCATGATCGGTAGCTTCTCTACCAAGTCTCTTATTATTTCGAATGATGCACTTCCTGAGCCAATAATTATTCCAGCTCTTAATGTTGTCAACTGAAATTTCCCTTTTGACAATTCATCTTCTACATTTTTTCGTGAAGACAAATGCTTGGATAAGCTTTCTTCATTCACAATGCCACTCAAATAAATGACGTGCTCTGCATCAGTTTGATTGACTGCTCCCACAAAATTTTTAGCAGCTGTTAACTCTAGAGCTTCATAATCAGAAGATGCTGCCATACTATGTACTAAGTAATAAGCAGCATTAATATCTTTAGGTATTCTTTTAAGAGAGTCTTTTTCCAGCAAGTCAATTTCGATTACCTCAATTTTATCCTTTATGGATGCTGGAACATTGAATCTATTTATATCCCTTGTACAACAAACGACTCGGTGTCCATCATTTATGAGTGCGGGTAGCAACCGTTTTCCAATATATCCGGTTGCACCTGTGAGTAATATCTTCATTTTATGATTGCTTATATATAGACAAGCTTTGGACTTGTATGATTGTTGAATATCTAGAACAAGTATATTGCCGAGATGTTTAAATCTTTTCTTTGTCTAAAATATGCCTTATATGACTCCTCTTCAAATAGCATCCATGACTAAATACATTTTGCACAATTTTTATTAATAATAGCGCCAAGTTTGCTTTTTAATTCTTCAACGCCGACACGTGTGACACCCGTGGCTAACAAGATTTGATCCCGCTGGAATCATTCAGATCATCTATATCGGAAATCAAAGCAATTTAAAATTTATTCGCTTGTTTTTAAAAATTAATATCCATGTAATAAATAATTAAATCATATGGATTACCAAGATGTTTAAATCCTACTCATCCTAAAATCCTAAAAATCTTAATTCAGACAATTTTACAATCATCACGCCACCTCATCCTCCACCCCATTTCGAAGTATCCCAATCCCTGCAGCTTCCACTTCCACCACATCACCTGGCTCTAGATATATAGGTGGATCAAAGCGTGCACCAGCGCCATTTGGTGTTCCTGTCGAAATCATGTCGCCTGGTTTTAGAGTCATGAACTGACTGAGATAAGAAATGATGTAGTCAAAAGGGAACATCAGATTTGAGGTATTATCATCCTGACGAATCTCTCCATTGATTCTTGTTTGGATGTCTAAGTTGCTATAATCCCCCACTTCATCTGCTGTCATCATCCAAGGACCAATCACTGCCGTATTATCAAAATTCTTGCCTTGAGTAACATTAAACTTTGCATGACGCACCCAATCTCGGATGGTCCCTTCATTCATCAAGGTTAGTCCAGCTATATGTTCCAATGCATCTTCTTTAGGAATTCGACGTCCACCCTTACCTATCACGATAACGATCTCACCTTCATAATCTAGTTGATGAGACTCAGGAGGTCTGACAATATTTTGGTCATGCCCCACGAAAGAATCGTGATACCTTAAGAATACAGATGGGTATTTTGGCAAGTCTGAATTGTCCTTATACTCCGCATTACGATTCGCATAATTAACACCGATACAGACTATTTTTTGTCCAGAAATGATTGGTGGTAGATACTCAATTTCTTTTTCTTTAAAAGCAACTGGTAAGTCTTTGGCTATTTCTTTTAGACGATCCAAGGCATCAAATTCGATCCACTTGCGAAGGTCATTGCCGTAAGCTGCACCTATATCTGTCAAGCTAATGCCGTCAGTTGAATCAATGACAGAGCCGTAAGTAATTCTGTCGTTTATTTTATAAGTCGCAAATTTCATTTTTATCTCACATTAATTTTTTAATAATAGAATGCCACTCTTTGCTTAATAATTTACACCGTTATATAAATTTATCGAATGGAATTTTTAGTGATGTCCTGCCCTACTTTTAATTCTTTAATTTCTGTTGAAAGAATTATATTTTTTGCCTTCACATCTTCTTCTAAATAGCTTGATAATAATTCGATGCCGATGGTTGTAAATTCATGCAACACTTCTTTACTCCTACCCTCTCTTAATCGAAATAGCAAGTTGACCATCTTATAGTCTGGATTACCATCAACAATAAAATAATTATCTGTAGACACAACTCTGCATTTCACACCTAACTTAGAGGCATGCCCAGTCTCTACTAACTTTTCAGATAGTTCTTTAAAAAACTGTTTAAAATCCATGTCAACATTAGAGGTACATTCTAATTTTATGTGCGGCATATTTTTTAATTAAAAACCAATTTATTTACAACATATAATAGATCAACAATTTCTAAACTCGAATAAACAAATGTCTTATTCATCTAAGCCACATCTTCAAAACCACCAACGATAGGATTAGACACAATCTCGGATTGACGCAGCTCTACACCTCTAAATGTGGACCCATGTTCAAACCAAGACTTAGGTGCTGGCGCTCCCCATAGTGTCTGGCGTCGTGGATCCCTTAAGTCCCATCCCAATGGCTCCCAGTCCGTATCTATAGTCAGATAGTCGCAAGTGAATGGCTCCAATCTGTGACCATCAGGATCTAAAATGTAAAGAAAGAATGCATTGGAGATACCGTGTCTGCCAGGGCCTCTTTCGATGTTATCCACGAATCCTTCTGATGCCATGACATCTAGTAGATGAATAATATTATTGACGCTCGCAGTCCAGATGCCTGTATGATGAAGACGAGGACCTGCGCCGTTTGTCATTGCCATATCGTGAACATTTCCTTTGCGGTGTGTCCATGCTGCCCACATGTCTCCTTTTTCAGTAAGCGTGTACTCAGTCAACCTAAACCCCAATTGTTGGACCATAAATTCATAGGTCGATTGGCAATTTGGAGTAAAACAATTGATGTGATCAAACCGCAAAGGTGCCAATCCTTTATATCGAATGTATTCACGCATCATGGCAGGCACACGAGTTTGTTTCGCATGAAATTCCATTGGTATGCCGAGTGGTGTTTTCACTGCCAGTGTTCTTTCTTCTCCATGTCTATCCACCCAAGATGTCGCCAAATCTAAAGCTTGAAAATGTTGTTCTAAAGCATCCAAATCTTTATCAAAAGCGACCTTAAATCCAAGCGCTATAATTTCTGGTTTATCTCCTTTTTCGAGGACATAGCTGTGGTGATTTTTTTCTTCTAGACATCTTAGAAACAATGTGTCATCGGTTCTTTCTGTTTCGATAAAGCCCATGATATCAACATAGAATCGATGCGAGGCATCAAGATCTTTGACAATACAATGGACATGACTGCACCTCTGTATATTAAAAGGAAGATCGAAATTATGATTGACTAACGCCATAATATGTGTTACTTATAATGTATTGATATTGTTTAAATTAATCATGAGTCTGCGCCTAACTTAGTAATCTTATGATCGCCAAGTGCGATGGAAATGTTTTTCGTTTCCATATAAAAATCAAAACTATACTCTCCACCGTCTCTGCCAATTCCACTGTATTTCACACCTCCGAAAGGCGTTGGTAGATGTCGTACATTTTGAGAATTCACCCATACCATTCCAGCCTCTACTTCTAGTGCCATCCGATGTGCTCTTCCCGTATCCTTAGTCCAGATGTATGCGGTCAATCCATACCTTACAGAGTTGGCAATGTCTATTGCATCTTGCTCCGTATCAAATGGTATAACGGTTAAAAACGGCCCGAACACTTCTTCTTGAGCGATCCGCATATCTTTATTTGCATCCACAAATAAGGTAGGATTTACATAACATCCTGCGCCTGCCCGCACACCAGAACCTACCGCTAATCTCGCACCATCTTGTTGGCCTATGCCTACATATTCTTCTACTTTCTTTTGATGGCTGCTATGAATCAGTGGGCCAATTTCTGTATTGGGATCAAGTGGGTCGCCTACATTTATATTGCCCACACGTTTAGTCAGTTTTTCTACAAAATCATCATAAATGGATTGCTGTAATAACAACCGACTTCCAGAGGTACACCGCTCTCCATTCAAACTGTATTTCATAAAAATTGCAGCATCCAATGCTCTTTCTAAATCAGCATCTTCAAAAACAATGGTTGGATTCTGACCACCTAATTCCAGATGCACTCTTTTCAATGTCGGCGCACCTTGTTTCATAATCATGGAACCGGTTGTTGTCTCTCCAATGAATGCAACTGCCTTGATAGCAACGTGTTCAGTCAATGCTTTGCCTGCTGAATCTCCAAAGCCATGCACCAAATTCCAAACACCTTTTGGCAATCCAGCTTCATGGGCTAATTGGCATAGCAATGTTGCTGACATCGGACTTAGTTCTGCTGGTTTATGCACAACTGTACAACCTGATGCTAACGCAGGGGCAATCTTCCATGTCGCTAACATAAATGGTGCATTCCACGGTGTAATGATTCCAACGGATCCAATGGGTTGTCTTACAGTGAAATTCAAATGTTCGGTATCAGGTGTTGACAGTCCATTAGGCGCATCAATTACTTTGTCAGCAAAATATTTAAAATTAGCAGCACCACGGATCGCAGCTTTTTTCATAAATCTAATCGGCTGACCAGTATCGTAACTTTCCAAAACAGCTATCTCCTCAGCATGTGCTTCTATCTTTTCTGCAATAGCGTATAAGATATTTCTACGTTCTTTGTGCGGCATTTTTCGCCAAGTCTTAAAGGCTTGATCTGCTGCTTGACAAGCGGCATCTATATCATCGGCATCAGATTTTGGCACTGTGGCAATAAACGCATCATCAACTGGTGAGTGATTATCAAATACTAGACTCGATTTTGCGTCGGATGAGACGCCATTAATCATATTCTTTACCCCTTCAGATGTATACTTTGGTAGAATCTTATTGAGCAATTCTTTATTTTCTTCGTAATTCATTTTACTTATTTAATGTGATATTGTTGAGCTAAGTCCGATGCTGCTTTAGCTAATAAAATCAAATCTACACCAACTGCTATAAATGTTGCACCTGCTTCTCGGTATTCTCCTATAGTCGAATCTTTTACTGCCATTACACCGGCGACTTTACCAGACTCTTTGATAATCTTTAATCCTCTTCTAACTTCGGATCTAACTGCATCATCCATTGGCTTTCCGATCATGTCCATGGAAGCAGCTAAATCTGCTGGTCCTATAAACACACTATCTACACCATCAACAGCACAAATGGATTCAATATTCTCCATTCCTTTGACAGTTTCCACTTGAAGAATCAAGCATATCTCATCCTGCACCTTATCGAAATAATCTGGCACTCGTTTCCATTGTGCAGCTCTCGACAATGCTGAACCAACACCACGAATTCCATTAGGTGGATAAGTGACAGCTTTTACTAAATCTCGTGCTTCCTCTGCTGTTTCAACTACTGGAATAAGCAGTGACTGCACACCTATATCTAATAACTGTTTGATAAATATAGGGTCTTTAGAGGGAGCTCTCACGATGATACCACTGTCGTGTCCTACCATTGCTTGATGATTGTGCAAGATCGAATTCAAATTGAAAGGTGCATGCTCTCCGTCTATTAATACCCAATCAAATCCTGAACCAGCGCATATTTCCGCAGCATAGGTCTCAGGTATACCATTAAAAATACCAACAGTCGACTTTCCTTCTCGAAAAAATGCCTTGATTTTATTTTTTCTAATTTCCATTTTCTATGACTTATATCTATGCTCTTCTATTATAATTGATCAAGCGATTACTCATTATACAAATTCACAGGCAACTTTTCCAAATTCATTAAAATCTGCTACGATTTTATCCCCAGTTTTTACAACAACAGGCCGAGTAAACGAACCTGCCAAAATGATCTGACCTGCTTTTAGCGTCCGACCTATTTCTGCATATTTATTGACTAACCACAGCACACCATTGGCTGGATGATCCAATACAGCACCAGCAATACCTGATTCTTCTATGACTCCATTTTTTCTCATAACAGCCCCCACCCATTCTAATGCAACATCTTTTGGAATATGAGTTTCTCCAAGTATGATTCCTGCATTTGCAGCATTGTCTGAAATTGTATCCTTAACTGTTCTTCTATATCCTGTATCTGGATCCACTCGATATGACCGCGCTGCTATCAGTTCTAAAGCAGGAGTAATATACTCCGAAGCATCAATCACCTTTTGGATATTTAGATTAGCTGTATGTAAATCTTCTTTTAGCGTGAAAGCTATCTCCACTTCAATACGAGGATCAAGAAAATCAGAAACCTTGATGACTGCTCCATTTTGAAAAACCATGTCATCCAAGAGGATTCCAAAATCAGGCTCATCAATTGACATCACAGCCTGCATCACTTTAGAGGTTAAGCCCACCTTATGCCCCACTATCTGACGTCCATCCTTAATCTTCCTATTTACCCATGCATTTTGAACTGCGTAAGCATCTTCTATGGTCATCTCTGGATAAAAAGAAGTCGGGGGCTTTATCTGAACTCTATTCAATTCGGCATGATGCATTCGATCTGCTTGCTCAGATATCTGTAGACTTGTCAGTGTCGTTAACATGGTATTAATTTTTACACGCAGGTAAATCTACGTGTATTTCTATATAACAACTTCTTCTGATGCAAGTTTAGTTTATTTGTAACGAAAGGATGCTAGAATTCAAAGTCAATGCGCAGAGCTAGTTTAAATGTATTGGTATTAAAGTACAAAGCAAAGGTCGTTTACTCAATAAAGTCGTTGAAATTGATTAAAACCAAACTCTAAAGAGGCCATTCGAGGAAGCCAAAGGTGCGTATACAGACGAAGTATCGTTTTCTAATTGTCTTGACATAAAAAATGGTATTTTGGGGCAATTAATTCGTATCAAATTAATGAGGATTATGAAAAACGTACTGGCAAGTTTTATTTGGATTATAATGTTGAGCACAGTTCATCAAGTTACAGCTCAGCAAAGCTTTATTTCACACTTGAGTAAACCATACTATTGCCAAGGCGAACAGGTATTCTACAAGCTATATTTTCCTAACAATTATGCAACAAAAAATGTAGCTGTAAACATTAGATTGTACAATGGAGATGCACTCATGCAGCAGTTTTATCAAAAGTCAGAGGCCAATAATTATATAGCGGGTCTTGTAGATTTGCCTTTAGATTATTCGAGCGGCAACTACACGCTGTCTTTCCTGGTTGCTGATGGCACTCAGAAAATAATGGAGACTGTAAACGAAATATCATTTCCAATTTACAATGATCTTTCGACAGAAATAACAAATGTAAAAAGTAATGTAGCATCATTATCGAAGGATCAATCTTCAATCGACATTAAACTAGTAACTGATCCTACGATCAATTCGAGGTCTAAGAATGAAATACGTGTGCAACTATCTAATCCACAAAACAGCACTCAAGGAGCGGTTGCAGATGCTGATGTATCTATCGCCATTGTTGACAAAAAATTGGTCTTTGGCGAAGAAACCCCAATTGTAAGTGTATCAAGCAATTCGAAGTATTCCATCGTAAATCCAAGCGACAGATTATCTGTTTTCGGATTTGCAAGTAATGATGCTGGTAATGCGCAAGCTCTAAATGTTATAGGTGCATGGAGTTTGGATGCTCAAGAGTTTTCCTTCACCAAAGCTATTGACAATGGAAACTTTTTTCTAGAATTAGATGATTTTGAAGGTGATCAGTCTATCCAGTTTGTGCGTTACGACGATTCAAAAGACAACGTTAATTACAGTATATTAAAACCTAGCATTAATCGTGTGATGTCAGGTGAAACCATTCCACAAGCTGATATAAACGAGTATCTATCGGACAGTAGAAAAAGACGAAAATTAAACCAGTATTTTGGACTTAGAAAAAAAGTAAGTTTAAATGAAAACCCTATTGAAAAGAAAGAATTTTTAAAGCCAAACACCACTTATTTATTTTCAGAATTCAAGCGATTTGAAACTTTAGGGGGATTTTTTGGAGAGTTGTCTACTGCGCTAAGTTTAAGAAAACAAGACGATGGCAGCTATGTCTGCAATATGTTAAAACCTAAATCTAGAACTGTCGGTAGCTCATACTTGGGTGACACTCCGTTATTCATTATTGACGGAATGATCAGCAAAGATCCAAATTTCTTCGGCAGGCTAAATTTTGATGATATGGCGCGTACTGATTTACATTTTGACACAAAATCACTTCGCCAAATGTTTAACGCCATGGGTAAAAATGGTGCCGTTGTTGTAGAAACAAAATTACCTGAATTCCAATTACAAGAAAGCGAACAGTCAGACATTATAACCCTGTCAGGAATTCAATCTGGAAATACTAGTTTTGAGTTTAGTGATTCTGAAATAAACCTTTCAACTTCTCAGCCACTTTTTTCATCATTGATTTATTGGAATCCATATCTCAAATCAGACTCTACTGGTCAAATAACTGTTTCTTATAATCATACTGATGATGTCGGAGAATCTGTCATGATTATTTTTGTTCGAGCTAAAGATGGGACTATCGGATGGCAAACAATAGACTTGGATGTCAAGAGCTAATTGCATTATTTAATCCTACTATAAAATAACACTACTTGTCATCTGAGTTTACGGATAGCTGAAGTGTTCTTGATTTATGAGAGATTTAAAAAAAAATTACACTTACTGGAATCCTCTTACCAGAAGTGAGATTGATCAAAATATAGAACAAGCATTAAAAGAAAACATCAATTACTATGACGAGTTAGTGATGGGCATTCCTGGTTCACATTTAGACGAAAATGAATTTGGAAAAGAAGCAAAGGTATTGAGCGGGTCGACCTATTTACAAGTCCTTATCAACAATCCCAATCATATTGGTGTGCACACACTTGGAAAATTTGAGCCATATTTTAAAGGGACCCATAAATTAGAAAGAGACGTTATTAATGTCATCAGCGAAGACATCCTTGATGGAAAGGCCGAAGACATTGATGGCTACGTTTCTTCAGGTGGAACAGAAGGTAATTTGCAAGCCATCTGGATTTATAGAAATTATTTTAAATCAAAAAAGCCTCAAACAGAAGGAATAAATGGATACGACGATACTTGTATTGTTTGTTCAGCCGATACTCATTATTCAATAGACAAAGCAGCAGATGTCTTCAATGTGAAATTGAAAAAAATAAGTGTCGATGAAAAAAGTAGAGAAATAAATTATGAGGAATTAAGATCAACACTTGCTGAGTTAAAAAGTAATGGCACCAACAACATCATACACGTTATTAATATGATGACTACAATGTTTGGTTCTTATGACCAAATTAATACTATTGTCCCTATACTTAAAGAGTCCAAATTAAATTATAAAATCCATGTTGATGGTGCTTACGGTGGTTTTCTTTATCCTTTTAGCATAGAAAACTCAGATATATCATTTGCTAATCAAGAGATCACATCTTTTAGCCTGGATGCACATAAGATGTTGCAAGCGCCTTACGGGACAGGACTATTTTTAATTAGAAAAGGATATTTCGAAAATACAAAAACGGATAGTGCAAGCTACGTTGTAGGCAAAGACTACACCTTAATAGGGAGCCGATCTGGAGCAAATGCCATCAGCATTTATAAAATACTATTTAATTACGGTCCTTATGACTGGCAAGAACGAATGCTTAATTTGGTCTCAAGGACTGAATGGTTTTTTGATGAAATAAAAAAATTAAATATAGAAGCTTTATACTTTAAAGGGTCTAATATAGTAGCGATTAATCAAAAACACATATCCGAAGAAATAGCCACTAAATATGGTCTAGTGAGTGATGATTCGACAAAACCTAAATGGTATAAGGTTGTGGTTATGGTGCATGTAAAGCGAGCGAAGTTGTTGATGTTGCTTAAAGCTTTAGCTAAGTTTTAAAGCTGAGACTGCCTGTTGGGAAACATGCAACTATAAGGTTTTAGATTTAGGCTGGGCCAAATTCTCCTCCCGAGGAGGAGTGGATTCCGCTTCGCGGAAGACGAGGTGGTTTCTTATTAATGTTTAATTTTGAGCCCACTCCGAAAACTTACAAAACCAAAAATGTTTCTTTTGGCGATATTTTTCATTTTCTCAATCCACTGATACTCAGGCATCACTAACTTTCAAAAACCAAAAATCTCATCCAAAATGTTCCATTTTATGCAATTAGTCAGTTTTCAGAGTGGGCTCAATTTTTAAATCTGAGAAAGAGGGAGCGAGAAGTAGGAAATTGATCAGCAGAAGCAAATTACCGAAACGTCCAATAACCAATAGCTATTAATCCGACGATAAAACAATACCAACAAAAATAACTCAACTTACTTTTTTTAACCAAGCTAATCATCCAGGTGCAAGCAAAATAACCTGTAATCAATGCAGCAAAAAATCCGGCTATTATTGGCAATGTTTGTGTCGTATTTGTGAATGTCCCATCCAAAATGTCTTTTGCCATTTTTCCAAAAATTAATGGGACTACCATTAGAAAAGAAAAGCGCGCAGCTTTAGCTCGATCAATTCCTAAAATAACTGAAGTTGCAATTGTAGCACCTGATCTTGATATGCCTGGTAGAGTTGCAACAGCTTGAGCAAGACCTACAATAATAGCATCTGTAAACCCTACCGATCGATGGGTATCTTTGGCTCGATCTGCAAACAAAAGCAAGGCTGCTGTCACTAACAGCATTAATCCAATGAACAGTAAATTTTGATTAAAAAATTGGGCGATGAATTCATCAAAAAATAAACCCACTATTGCCGCTGGAACCATCGAAATAATGATGGCAATAGAAAATTGTTTGGACTTATTCCACGTAGGTTGGAAAATCCCTTTTACAATCTCTATGATGTCTTTTCTAAAAACAAAAATCGTACTTAAAGCTGTTGCAGCATGAAGGGTCACAATGAATAGCAGGTCTTCATCTGCACTTCGTTCTGTACCAAAAATATAATTTCCAATTTCGAGATGTCCACTGCTACTAACTGGTAGGAATTCAGTTAACCCTTGGACAATTCCTAAAATGATAGCTTCTAATAATTCAGGCATTGGTATTAGAAGTAGCAAAAATAGAATAGAGAACAACTGCTAATCCCAACAAAATCGAAATAGGTGCTAAGGTGATTCTTCGAAATCCATAGATGATGGATTCGTCCCAGATGTCAGGACTTGGCATTCCACCGCCTGCCATCAACAGCATACCTAAAGCGATCAGACCAATGCCACCAAGAATCAACATAAAATTCTTTTTGCCGTATAGCAAGTTTACTTCCTCTTGTTGAAACTGTTGCTTCAATCTAGCTTTCGTTCGCTGTAATTGGTCGCTTTTTGTTGAAACGACTTTGGGTTGCCTACCCCTCCCTGTAGTCTCGACAACTTTAGATTTCGTTCTTTTTCCAGAAGTCTCAACTATTTTTGATTTACTTTGCTTTTTCTTTTTGCTCATATCAATTGATTACTAATATCAAACGATTTACACTTTTCGAATGGTATTTTAAGACAAATATATCCATTATAACTCAAGTCTCATTTTTTGCAAATAATTGGACAATAATGTCTTTGTTGCCACATAAGGTATCAATGACCCGATGAGTAGTAAAATACACCCAATTATCAGTATATATGGGTAATAGATGATGGTCTTTGCATCTCCAAGCCCCCCTTTCATCAATTGTACAAAGACGAGTAATAGGACTATTGCAATGACAGCACTTATTAAGCCTAATCTCAGGGCAGATTTCGTATATGGCTGCTGGATAAAGTCATTCTTTGCACCTACTAATTTCATGGTGCGAATCCTAGCTTCATCAGATTGAAGATTGAGTCTCACGGTATTATAGATTAAAGCGATACTCATCAATGTCATCAACAATGCGATGATAAAAGGTAAGAAGGATAACTTTTTAAGGTTTTTTTCTATGAATGCAGATTGTTCTTGTTGAAAGACAACATCTGTTATATAAGACCGAGATAAGAGATGTTGCTTGAGTGATTTTAGAATATTCACCTTGTATTGATCATACTTGAGATTGAATGTAATCAAATCATGAAAGGGGTTCTCTTCGAGATTTGAAAAGTAATCTGTAGAAAGATCACCTGACATTAGTGATTTCGCATCTTCAGCAGAATAAAAATGAATACTTCCCTCTAAAACAGATTCATTATTGTTCAATTCTTCGTACAAGTGTGATTTATCAAGATCTGTATAGTTTTTTGAGAATTCAACCACAACATTCAATTGTTGTTTGAGCTCTTGGCTGACTCGGCCAGAATGGATTAAAATAACCCCATACAAACCTGCCATAAATAATGCAATAACAATACTTAAACCTGTCCAAAAACTGTTTTTGTATAAATAGCGTTTCATAAGAATGAAAAATCCTACATATATAACATTTTATAATATAAAATATTTCATAATCCTGATTTCTTATTTGGTAGCTCAACCAATATCAGGTCAAATATTTTTGAATAACCCTTCATTTGAAGATACGCCTTCTGATGCGACAACGCCAATGGGATGGTTTGAATGTGAAGAGTACACCACTCCAGATATACTACCTGGCTACTGGGGAGTCTATGATGAAGCTGTTGAAGGCGAAACGTACGTTTGAGTCTATCGGTCAGCGTGTGAGCGAGACGATGATTGAAGGCTATTGTTATCAATTCAACATTGATCTGGCCCATTCTAACAGCTATTCTGGTTATAGTAAACCTATCAAACTTAGAATCTATACAGCAAATAAAAAATGTGGAGATCAACAGCTGATTTTTGAATCACCAATGATAGAAGATGAAGACTGGCAAAATTTCACTATAAAATTCACTCCCGAAAAAGACTATAGATATCTTCTATTTGAAGCATTTTATAAGGAAGGCTGGTTCAAGCGTAAGGGCAATATTCTTGTAGATAATATAACGCCGATTATCCATTGTAATAAGGCTTAGATGTGCCTGCGGCAGTGTTTAGTGCTAGGTGTTAAGTGTTGAGTTGACGGCTGGCGCCTTTGGGAGGACTGAGCGGTCCCGCATTAGCGGAATATTATGTTCTAAAACTTACATGATATAAGGAATGAATCTCGACGCCTGTCGAGGATGGGTTGCCCTTGTTGAGTTTTAGAATTTCACCTTGACATGATTTGTGGGTGGAGCTTCCATTTTTGACCACCCCATCTCTAGCACAGCGAGATCCACCCCTCCGACTGGAGGGGAATTTTGCCATTAACAATTAAAAGAGATTTCATATATATCATAGCTGCTAAGCGAGTTTCACGAGCGCACTAACAGCAAGCCAGCGAGTGCCCCTAACAGCAAGCCAGCGAGCGCACTAACAGCGAGTTTACGAGCGCACTATATCAATGTAAATAACAACCCAGCTGCTGCTCCACCTGTAAACGGACCTAATGTGGGCACCCAACTGTAACCCCAATTGCTATCGCGCTTCTCCCCTAATGGAAGAATGGTATGCATGACTCTGGGAATAAAATCTCTCATCGGATTGATGGAATACCCAGTCGTGCCACCAAGTGCCATTCCGAGAACAACAACAAGTAAGGCAACGGGAAGAGCACCTACTGAACCAAGTCCAATTGTAACTTCCTCGAAGCCGCTTCCGGTGAATATTGGTTCAGCTATAAATAGGATGATGAATACCAACATAAATGTGGCAATAGCTTCAGATAGAAAATTCATGATGGGATTTGAGATGGCTGGGCCAGTGGCAAAGGTGCCTAATTTGGCATTCAAGTCAGTGGTCTGCTTAAAATGATCATAATAAGAAATCCAAAGTAGTATAATTCCTAAAGCGCCTCCAATGCACTGCGCAATTATGTATGGAGCGACATCAGCCCACGGGAATGCACCTGTAATTGCTAAACCGAGCGTAACGGCAGGATTCAAATGGGCTCCACTAACTGGGCCCGCAACGATGACTCCGCAAAATACTGCTAAGCCCCAACCAAAGTTAACTAATAACCATCCGCCATTGTTGCCAAGGGTATTCTTTAAACTGACATTGGCATTTACGCCACATCCAAGAAGAATCAAAATCATACTACCTAATACTTCTGCAATGAATGGTGTCATTATTAATTAATTATTTGTTACCAATATACGAAAGCGGTAGAAAAGAACAAGACATTCGAGCATTAACCAAATATAGTTTCAGTGAAACACACTACATATCCTTTATAACATGAATAATTTATCCTGATAAATGGTGATTTTAGTCAATTTCCACATGTAAATTTTTGTCATGTTGTATAAACAGATTACTTTGCTGCCATTATACAATTGAAAACATAATACAATGAAACGCTACACACTTACATTATTTACATTATTGGTATTAACCACCATTTCGTTTGGTCAACTGAGATTTGGAGCAGGTATTTCCACAGTTAGCTTTGATGCTATTGGTGTTCAAGGTAAAGTTTTATTAGACTTGGAAGAAAAAACAGGCCAACCCCTTGATGGAGCTGCTACGTTTACTTATTACTTGGACAATGCTTTAGATTGGTCCATAGATTTAGATGCACATTATAGACTAATTACAGTAGCTGAGAGTATTGAACTAGATCCAATTGCAGGTCTTAACATTACTCGTTTTGGAATAGGAGCCTTCAGTGACACGGAAATAGGAATAAACCTTGGTGCTAATTTTACTATACCAACTGATAAGTTTATTCTGTATGCTCAACCAAAGATTGTTCTTGGAGGAATAGGTGATCTTGTTATCTCCGCAGGAATATTATTTTAATTAACAGCATAAGATAGTTTAACCGCTGAAAAATAAATAGGTACAATCAAACATGCCCTAATTGCTTTTCAGTGGTTAATTTTTTTTTTCAACAACTTCACCACTCCCCTTTTTTCGACTGACTCTTTAATTACCAATTCGGCTATGTATATTTGCAAATATGAAATACATGGTTCTCTTTTCGATCATTTTTTTGATATCATGTTCCACCCAAGGACTATTAAAATCAACTAATATGACTGGAAAACACTCTCTGGATGTACAGGGACATAGAGGCGCTAGAGGCCTATTTCCTGAAAATACCATACCTGCATTTAAAAAAGCAATTGATCTAGGCGTGACAACATTAGAATTGGATCTGGTGATTTCGAAAGATAAAGAAGTTATCATATCGCACGAGCCATTTTTCTCTCATGAAATTGCAACAACTCCTGATGGTGTTGAAATAGATGAAGCAAACCAGTTAGAATATAACATCTATGAACTCACATACGAGCAAATAAAAACATTTGATGTTGGCTCTAAAGCACACGAACGATTCCTTTCACAGCAGAAGATGAAAGTCTATAAGCCTTCATTTAAGGATATGGTTACGGAAATAGAAGCTTATGTGGCAGAGCTAGGAGTCAAAAGGCCATTTTATAATATTGAGATAAAACGAAAACCTGAGTACGATAATAAGTTTCATCCTGAAGCTCCTGAATATGCTCAGCTGGTCGTGGATGTTGTTTACTCACTTGGCATAGCGGATCGGACATTCATTCAATCTTTCGACATACAATCGCTCATCGAAACAAGAAAAATAACAGAAGTAATTGGCTTAGTCTATTTAATCGAAAATGAAAAACCGATTAAAGAAAACGTTGAAGCACTTGGATTTATACCAGCTGTTTACAGTCCATATTTCAAACTTATCGATGAAGAAGTGATAGATTATTGTAAGAAGAAAAAGATGCAATTAATTCCATGGACAGTTAATGAGGTGGATGATATGAAACAGCAAATTGCTATCGGTGTCGATGGTATCATTACTGATTATCCTGATCGGTTAATCGACTTATGTAAACGCTTAAGCATTGAGGTAAGGTAATTTAATTATGCCAGTACTTAGTCATACGGAATACAAGCCAGGATTTCCATTTACGTCTGGACATTTTAATAGTATTTATTCTCATTTCGCTAGACGAACAGAATCAGTCAAGTATACAAGAGAAAGATTAAACACGCCGGACAACGACTTTCTGGATATTGACTGGGTAAAAGCGAATAATGACAAATTAATCATCTTGTGTCATGGTCTTGAGGGAAGTTCAGATTCTAATTATATAAAAGAATATGCCAATGGGTTTAGTCAGCTGGGCTTTGACATAGCTGCTGTCAATTATCGTGGATGTAGTGGAGAAATGAATCTTCTTCCCCGATTATACCATAGTGGTTCTAGTGATGATTTGGATGCGATTATTCAACAAATAGGCTTGGGATATAATAGCATTGATTTAATTGGTTTCAGCTTAGGCGGCAATATGTGTTTGAAATATTTGGGTGAACAAGTATTTTCTATACCTGAAAATCTCCGTTCGTGTATAGCAATGTCTCCTCCTACTGACCTCGAAGCGACATGTCATCAAATACTAAAAAAACAAAATTGGTTTTACGAAAGAAGATTCAAAGTAAGTCTTATGGAGAAACTAACTCAAAAAGCCAAACAGTTCCCCGATAAATTAAATATCGATCAATTAAAGGAAGCTAAGAATATTTTACTGATTGATGATTTATTCACAGCGCCTATGCATGGTTTTAAAGATGCTGTAGATTATTACACCAACTGTTCGAGCAAACAATTCATACCTGCTATTACACATCCATGCCTGATCATCACATCAATAGATGACCCCTTCTTAGCCCTTGAAGCAATTCCTTATGAGGAAGCAAAAGCTAATGATAATGTCTATTTATACCCGTGCAATTATGGTGGTCATGTAGGTTTTCATCAAAGAGGAAATAAGCAATCGTGGATGCTAGAAAAATCAATCGAATTCATCTTGCAGCAGAATAATTAGTAAAGCAGTAACTCCCTTTCATTCTTCTAAGTGCAAACTATCTCAATAAAAGACTGGTTTAAGTATAGCAGATTTATACATATCCTTGTAAGTTTGACATTAGACATAATTTCTGATAAAAGGAAATAGAAAATCATGACATTTGGAAAGATCAATCGAGTATATAAAGCATCAACAGTTGTGCACATTTTCATCATAACCATTTGTTTGCTGACATCAAGTTGTTCCAATTCAGAGCAAACTAAAAAAGTCAAAACGGAAAGTATTGAGATGTATGATATGATAGAATCCAATGGCGAATACGTGCAAGGCAACTTAAGCTTTGCCGAGAGCTTTGTCTATGATGAAGACGGGAGTAAATTAAAACATTTGATCCGTCAAAAAGACAACACCCTACATCGAGAGGCGTATATATATGAAGATGGAATCTTAAAAAAATCAAACTACTATGACCCCAATGACAACCTTCTTAGTTATTATATATATGAGCTAGAAGGTAGCAACATAAAAAAGAGATTTGCTCATGAAGCTGCAACTAATGAATTGTTGCGTATTGATGAATACGAGTACAATGAAAATGGTCAAATACTGAAACAATACATCAAAAATCCTGATGGTACGATCGACCGAACGATGGCATTTAGTTATGACCAAAATGGAAATGAAGAACAGGTCACCATTAGAGATGATGAAGAGCAAATAATCGTAAATGAAGAATTTCGAATCTTAGAACTTGATGTTGACAAACGATGGTTAGAACGATGGAGCATTAATGGTGACACTCCATTGACGGTCCGTAAAAGAGTATTAGAGTATTACGACTAATGGAAATTACTAAAAATAGCTATTGTAAATACCCATGGCTCCGTTGTATGAAATAATTAAGGAAAAAATAAGTGCAGCAAAAAGGCTAATGTAAATCCATAGCGGTGTAACATAGCCTTTCATGATATCTTTATTTCTGATGATCAATAATATCCCGATGATGACAGCGGGTAAAACAAAGACATTAAATACTTGAGACAAAATTTGAACCTCTATCGGTTTAGCACCAAAAATAGGAACGATCAATGCCACCAAACAAGCAATAAACGTAATGATTCTAAATTGTGTAGAATTGGTATCTAATTCACCCGATTGATAATCTGCCAATAATAACGGAGCAATCAGCGTACAGGGAAATATTGAAGATAGACCAGCACTAAGTGTCCCAAAAAAGAAAATGGTAACTGCAAACTTACCAGCAACAGGTTCTAGAGTACCTGCCATATCTAGCACATTTGTGATTGTTTTAGTTCCACCATTTAATGCTCCGGTTGCTACAGCCATGATTGAAGCACTAATAATAAAGACAAGCGTAGCTGCTACAATCGCATCGTTTTTCTGTTGTGTCAAGTGTTTTTCAGTCCATCCTTTGCCTTGAACAAAAAGTGGTCTTGATAAAAATGTTGCTGCTGCCATTGTCGTACCAACAAATGCTGCAACCATCATTTTTCCTCCAGGGACTTCAGGTATGGATGGTACCAATCCCATGACAACTTCTGAAGGCAATGGATGAACAATAAACAATGAAATCACAAATGACAATCCCATGATTGACACAAAAATGACCAATAACTTCTCAAAGAAACTGTATTTACCAATGAGCATAATCGAATAAAAAACAGTCATAATAGCAACTGCGATGCCAAGCACTATCCCATATTGATGTCCAGATAAGTTTGGAAACCTAAGTGCTAATAATTCATATATAATATTAGAAGAAATACCAAGGATTCCCATTAAAGAGCCCCACTGTCCAAAGCTGATTCCAATAATGATGAGTATCGCTAACCATTTGCCTCCTTTGATGTGTTTTCGAAAACTATACAAAGCCGTTTCACCAGATATTAGGGCAAAATTACCGTAAACGAAAATCAACACCCCAGAGAAAAAACAGCTAATTAATAACACCCACGTAAGCTGCATGCCGAATTGACTACCTGAGACAATCATGGATGTCACGCTACCCGTCCCTATCGTATAGCCGATTGCAAAAATCCCCGGTCCAAAGGCAAGTATAGCACCGATTATTCTTTTTATAAATGATGTTGATTCTACAGAATTAGGCATGTGTTTATATTTAAGCTTATCGAAGTTGATTGATCACCCAAAAAATCTTTGATAGAAACCGTCCAGAGCAAACAGAAAATTGGTCAACCAATATTCGATATTACAAACTTTTGATAACTCCAATGAATTTTGAGCTATATAAATGAAATATACTCTTGCTTATTTTATGAAGACAATAGTTCAAGAATTATCTTACTCCTACATTACAGTAGTCAAATACCGTAATACAAAGACATGGAAGATCACATTGAAACAGAAAGATTGTTGCTACGGCCAACGAACACGGAAGATGTGGAATTCATCTATAGATTAATGAATACGCCAAAGTGGATCCAAAATATTGGAGATCGCAAGATCACATCAACGCAAAAAGCTGCAGAATACATAGATCAGAAAATGACGCCACAACTCGAAAGCCTTGGCTTTTCTAATTACACGGTGATCCGAAAAACTGATCAAGAAAAACTTGGGACTTGTGGCTTGTATGATAGAGAAGGATTAGACAGCGTTGACATTGGTTTTGCTTTTTTACCCGAATATGAGCGAAAAGGATATGCCTTAGAAGCAGCTTCTAAATTAATGCAAGTAGGAATGGATAAATTTGGACTAACAATCATAGATGCCATCACTACAAAAGAAAATAGTGCTTCACAAAAACTGTTAGAGAAACTTGGATTGTCTATTATCGGAGACATCACATTGCCAAACGTTGACGAAACCTTACTTCATTATAGAATTGAAAAAGAACATATTCAAACCAAAGATTAGCTTATGACGATACTAAATAATGCCATCGAAATTGCTCAAGAAGCAGAACTTAGAAAAAAAGAAATCGAGGAAAGACGTAATGTCCCCACGGATATCATAGATAAAGTTAAAGCTGCTGGTCTTGTTAAAATGTGGGCGACAAAATTGTGTGGAGGAACAGAAACACCTGTGTCAGAAGTGAGTAAGGTTATTGCATCAATGGCAGAGTATAATGGATCCCTAGCTTGGATAACTGCTGTCACCAATTGTTCTTCTCTCATGACAGGATTTATTTCTGAGGATATGGCTAGTACCTTATTCGAACATCCAATGTCAATGGTTGGTGGCTTCGCAGGACCTTCTGGTATAGCAACTATTGACAATGAAAGCTTATCGGTTAGTGGCCATTGGTCTTGGGGATCTGGTATCTCGCACTCGACACATATTGTCGGCGGTGTACTACTTAAAGATGGTGAAACAACAAAAGGTACAGCCTTAGTCTTTTTCAAACCAGATCAAATTGAGATGCTCGACAACTGGCATGTACTCGGCCTAAAAGGAACAGACAGTGTAGATTACCACACAAAGAATTGCACAATTGAAAAAGGCAATTGGGCTCCATTTCCTGTTACTATAGCGACACACAAATCACCGCTATATCAATTCTCATTTCTGGGTGCACTTTCTGTTTCTGTAGCCTCTGTCTCAGTTGGACTTGCAACAAGAGCTGTTAAAGAGTTGAAGCAGATGGCAAAAACTAAAAAGCCGTTTGGTCAAGGCAAACCCTTGAGTCTCCGTTCAAATTTTCAAGAGCACTTCGGCAAACTATATGCGCGTTTAACAGCAACTCAATTATACTTAAATCAAGCCATCAAAAATTTAGAAGACCAAATTTCAGCAGGTAATACAAGTGTAGAATCTAAAGCTGATATTAGATTAGCCACTACTTACTGCACTGAATCCGCAGCCGATATTGTGAAAACTTGTTATCAGTTAGCTGGCGGTTCAGCCATTTGGCAATCTAATAAACTAGAAGAATTAATGAGGGACTGCCATGTCGTTACGCAACATGGGATGGTCAACAACAGCAACTATCGAACTGGAGGCGCTGTACATTTAGGCCAAGACGTACCAGTAGTCATGTTGTAAAAAAAAGATCTTGTATCTCGACACTGACACCTCACACTCCTCGCATCTGACACTCGCCCCTCAGAATCCACCAAACAAATTTTTCCGTTCTACATTCGAATCCATTTTTACATATCGTTTGTATATATTCACAATCAATTAATCCGTCAACTATTCATGGACAGTCAATTGTTTAGTATCAATCGAGAATATGCAATCAAAAAGGATGAAGCAGACCCATTACGGTCTTTTAGAGACTTGTTTCATATTCCCACACAAGCCAATGGCGACGAACACATTTATCTGTGTGGCAACTCTTTAGGCTTACAACCAAAGTCGACAAAAGAAGCATTGTTACAAGAATTACAATCGTGGCAAAATCTAGGTGTTGAAGGCCATTTCCATGGAAAGAATCCTTGGGTCCCATACCACGAATATCTTACTGAGGTCATGGCTGACATCGTCGGCGCAAAGCATCATGAAGTTGTCACAATGAATACCTTGACGGTGAATCTCCATCTAATGTTGGTATCATTTTATCGGCCAACTAGCAAGCGATACAAAATTTTAATTGAAGCCCAAGCTTTTCCTTCAGATCGATTTGCTGTGGATTCCCAAATTAGATTTCATGGCTATGACCCGAGTGTCGCATTAATCGAAGTCAAACCAAGAAATGGTGAAACTCTCTTAAGGCATGAAGACATTAAAGACATCATCGACCGAGAAGGAGATCAGATTGCATTAATTTTATTTGGAAACACTAATTATTATACTGGTCAATTCTTGCCTATTCGACAAATCACTGAATGGGGACACGCCAAAGGATGCATGGTGGGGTTTGATTGTGCTCATGCTGCTGGTAATATGGATTTGCAATTACATGATAGTGGCTGTGATTTTGCAGTGTGGTGTACATATAAATATCTCAATGGCGGACCAGGAAGTATAGCTAGCGTCTTTATTCACGAGAGACATGTTAATAATAAAGACATTCCGAGATTTGAAGGTTGGTGGGGACACAATAAAGATACTCGATTTCTGATGAGAGATGAATTCGATCCTATTCCAGGTGTCGAAGCATGGCAGCTGAGTTGTCCACCGGTACTCTCAATGGTACCAGTCTGGCATTCAATCAAATTATTCAAACAGGCTGGCATTAAAAATCTAAGAGAAAAGTCTATTTCATTAACTGGGTATTTAGAACAATTGATCCTTACTCTGGGAGAAGATAAGATTACTATAATTACTCCTTCAGAAAAAGAACAGCGTGGTGCACAATTGTCGCTATTTGTCAAAAATGCAAACAAACATATATTTGAAAACATCACGAAAGATGGTGTCATTGTTGACTGGCGTGAACCAGGAGTCATCAGAGTGGCACCTGCGCCAATGTACAATTCGTATGAAGATGTCTGGAACTATTTCGATGTTTTGAAAAATAATCTATAATAAGGGCTAACTTCCAGCAATACCAAAAGTGCAAAAATGAAATTAAATCTAATATTCATAAGTCTCATCTTATCAAGCTTTTTATTTAGTTGTTCTGAAGATGAACCTACAGAACTCACCAAAACAATTGAAGTATCTAGTTTATTCGAATTGACTGTTCCTGTAAGTGTTGAATTGCAGCAGATCCAAGGTACAGACACTTATGTTGCAGAACTTATTGACAAAACTGATGACACATTTCGTATTTTTATGGATATCGGATTTCTGGCTGGATCTTTTGTAGATCAGGATAGTCAATCAGCACAGCAGCGATCTTCCACAAATCGTGCTTTTTGGTTTGAAGCAAAAGACAGTGAATGGGAAGACTTTGAAAATTGTTGTCTTTTTTACACTTTCCCAGAATTAGGACCAGCTAATTTTGTTACTAGTGATGATGTGCACAGGGATGTTGTAGATGCTATCATGGTAAGTTTGAGAGCTCTTTGATAAGGGCGCCCGCAGGCTCGTTGTAGGGGCGCTCGTGAATTCGCTTTTAGCAGCTATGATAATAAATCTCTTTTAATTGTTATGGTAAATTCTCCTCCAGTCGGAGGGATGGATCTCGCTGAGCGAGAGACGGGGTGGTATAAACGGAAGCTTAGCATATAAATCGTGTTCAAGGCGTAAATCTAAAACTTGTTCAACAGAGGACGCCCATCCCAGACAGGAGTCGAGATTCCTTCCTTATTATGTGCCTTTAGCACATAATATTCCCGTTAATTGGAACTGTTCAATCCTCCCAAAGGCGCTAGCCGTTCCAAACGACCTCAACCGCACAGAAAATCTTCAGTCTTTTGAAAAATAATCTATGATACCGATTATCTTCATGCAATATCATGCGAGAGACCACTGCAAATAAAAAGTCTTTATTAAAAGTCATTGGACCAGGTTTACTTTTTGCAAGCACAGCAATAGGAACTTCGCATTTGGTATTATCCACTCGTGCCGGAGCCCAACACGGGATGATTTATCTATGGATCATACTAGGCGCTTTAGTATTAAAATATCCGTTTTTCGAATTTGGCCCACGGTATGCAACTGCTACTGGCAACAGCTTATTGAAAGGCTATAAAGATCAAGGCAAATGGGTACTTGTTCTTTTCATGCTGATTATTTCGATGAATATGTTTGCCGTCACTGGAGCTATTGCCGCTGTATCTGCAGGTTTATTAGCCACCATGTTTGGCATCACTGGCCTGACTGTGCCTTTACTTGCTGGAGTCATCATTGGCATCTCAGTTTTGCTTCTTTTACTTGGTGGATATAAAGGACTGGATGGTCTCATTAAAGGTATATCTGTAATATTGCTACTAACAGTATGCACAGCATTTATTGCGGTTTTGATTAAAGGAAAAGCAGCACCTCATGTAGATGCCACATCGACAGCATTATTAAAAGGAGCTGGACTCAACTTATTAATCAGCTTACTTGGATGGATGCCATCTGGTATGGAAGCTTCGACAATGAGTAGCATCTGGACGATTGAAAAAGCCAAAGCAACAAACTATAACCCATCATTAAAAGAGAGTTTATTTGATTTTAATCTTGGCTATATTTTCGCCTTGATACTAGCACTTATGTTTATGACCATAGGCGCATATACTGTCTATGGGACTGGAACTGTCCTAGACGGAAATGCAACTGCATTTTCTAATAAATTACTGACAGTTTTTGTGTCCACTATTGGCGAGTGGTCATACTATATCATTGCAATCGCTGCATTAGGCACCATCTATGGGACATTGATTACAGTGCTTGATGCATTTCCTCGATGCTTGGTTAGAGGAGTTCGGATTTTACGCTTCGGTCAGATTGAACAAAATAAAATCCAAAATCAATTTTTAGATAAACTGTATAAAGTTATATTGATCGTTTTAGGTATTGGAAGTTTTTGTTTGTTTTATTTTTCTGCAGCGAGCATGCTACAGCTGTTGCAGTTTGTCACTATTCTTTCATTTATTTATAGCCCTTTTATTGCGTTTATAAATCTAAGAGCGGTTCAACATTCTAGCGTTCCTGAATCACATAAGCCATCTATGCCCTTGCTTGTGACAGCATATATTGGTTTAGCTTCACTTGTTCTTTTTTCTGTTTATTATTTATCAACACTAATGTGATTCACTAAATCATAATTTAAATTACTCACGTACATAAAACCTTTTTTCTACTCTCAAACAGCATTAATCAATGAATTGATTTTATAAGATTTCCTCTAAAAGAGCTTTTGTTATTAATTTATTTTTCCGTGATTTCCTCTAAAACAGAAGGTACCATGGAATAAATTTGTCGTGATTTCCTCTAAAAAAACATCAGAATGCAAGAATTAAATTTTGCACGATTTTCGAAAAATCGCGCCAAATTTGCGTTTTCTTTCATCACTCCGCCACGGGTTTTACCCGTGGCTAATAACATATGACTCCTCTGGAGTCATTGACATTTAGTCAATCTAATTCGCCAGTGGCGAACCGCTCTGTCTTCGCTGGGATCATTCAGGGGCAATTCATCGGTAACCAATGTGCATATTCCTAAAAGGATATTAAACAAGAGCAAGCAAATCTGGTTATAAGAAACAATACAGAGAGATATGTCAGTAACAATAAAATCCATAGACAGACTTGGCTTTCCTTGGGAAACACAGGATCCATTTCTGTTTTGTGCTTATCACAGGGATGAATACCCTGCAGGTACAGAGGAAATGTCAATGCCTAAAAAGGAACTTGAAGGAAGACGAATTGGTCAAGACTTTATATTGAAAGATGGCTTTCGCATGTATCATGGCAATCACATACCTGGATTTCCTTATCATCCACATCGCGGATTTGAAACCCTTACGATAAATAAAGAAGGCTTTGTTGACCACAGTGACTCCTTAGGTGCAGCAGGCAGATTTGGTAAAGGCGATGTGCAGTGGATGACAGCTGGTAAAGGAGTCCAGCATTCAGAGATGTTTCCAATGCTCAATCAGAACAAACCAAATCCATTAGAGATATTCCAAGTCTGGCTTAACTTACCTGCAAAAAGCAAACTGGTTGATCCGCATTTCACTATGCTTTGGAAAGAGAACATCACACAAGTACTAGATACAGACCATGAAGGCAAAACAAGTACCATAGACGTCGTAGCCGGTCATTATAAAGATGCTAACTCTCCTACCCCTCCACCCGATTCTTGGGCAGCTGATCCCAATAATGACGTACTCATTTTGACTATAAAAATAAATGCAGGTGCTACATTAAATATAGATCGAGCTACAACAAAAGGAGTTAATAGAAGTCTCTTTTATTACAAAGGCGATTCAATTACTATTGCTGATCAAACCATTGATTTTGATCACAAAATAAATGTAGATCCAGAGGTCGATATTGAAATAAAAAATGGCAATGAAGACAGCTACCTTCTACTCTTACAAGGTAAACCCATTAATGAGCCAATTGCAAAACACGGTCCGTTTGTAATGAATACTCAAGAAGAGATACAAAACGCATTTGCAGAATACAGAAAGACTGAATTTGGTGGCTGGCCCTGGCCACAACGAGAGCAGGTACATGGAAAGGAAAAAGGGAGGTTTGCCTTGCATGCAGATGGTAGAGAAGAAGTCAAAGAAGCTTAATCATTAGTCTACTTTAGTAATTAATAGAGACTAAATCTCAATTATTTCCCCAAAAGAAGAGAATTGGATACTGTTAATATTTAATGGACTTTCTCTTTCTAATCGCTTAGTAATTTGATTTCATCATTGCATTCTATACTTTTGTGCCCAATTTTAAAATAGACCATGGAGTATAATTCAGCTCAAGTAGAAAAATACTGGAAAGAGTATTGGAAAGAGAATAGTATCTATCGCGTCACTCATCTAAGTGATAAGCCTAAATACTATGTCCTCGACATGTTTCCATATCCTTCTGGTGCTGGTCTCCATGTTGGTCACCCATTAGGTTATATTGCTTCAGATATATTCACTCGGCATAAGCGGATGAGTGGATTTAATGTACTCCATCCAATGGGTTGGGATGCCTTTGGGTTACCAGCAGAAGAATATGCCAAACAAAACAATATGCATCCTTCAGATTCTTCTAAGCAGAATGCTGTACGGTATAAAGAACAGATGTCTGATATTGGGCTCTCATTTGATTGGTCTAGAGAAATTGCAACATGCGATGCAAAGTACTACAAGTGGACACAGTGGATCTTTACGGAATTATTTAATCACTACTACGATACAAATGATCAAAAAGCCAAGCCAATACAGGAATTGATTGGCATCTTTAAAACAGATGGCAATCATACCGTTCATGCAGCTCATTCCTATGCCGAAACATTTACTGGCGAAGAATGGACAAACCTAAACAGAAAAGAACAAGAGGACATACTCACCGATTATCGATTAGCCTACAGAAAAGTTGGTTATGTGAACTGGTGTGAGGAACTTGGGACAGTATTGGCTAATGATCAAATCAAAGATGGAATCTCAGAACGAGGAGGGCATCCAGTTGAGCAAAAGGCCATGACACAATGGTATTTACGTATCACAGCTTATGCAGAGCGCTTACTCAACGATCTTGATGAAATCGAATGGTCAGATTCTCTTAAAACAATTCAGCGAAATTGGATTGGTCGATCTGAAGGTGCTAGTGTGCATTTTAAAATTGACGGTCATGAAGAGAATATAGAGGTATTTACAACAAGACCCGACACTATTTTTGGTGCAACATATATGGTTTTAGCTCCTGAGCATGACTTTGTCAACATCATCACAACAACAGATCAGAAAGCAGACATTGACACTTACTTGGACTATGTCAAATCAAAGTCTGAAGTAGAACGAATGGCTGATAAAGAAGTGACTGGTGCTTTCACTGGAGCTTACGCAATAAATCCATTTACCAATACAAAGATTCCAATATGGATAGGCGAATATGTACTTAAAGATTATGGCACAGGTGCAATAATGGCTGTACCATCTGATGACGATAGAGATAATGCATTCGCCACTAAATTCGGTTTAGAAATCATAGATGTCGTAGATAAATCAAAATACCCTGGTGCAAGTTTATCAGATAAACTCGGCACTATGATTAACTCGGATTTCATCAACGACATGGAAGTCCCTGAGGCAATCAGCAAGATGTGTGATGTGATTGAAGAAAGAGGATTGGGTAGCGCAAGTATTAATTATAAGTTGCGTGATGCGAATTTTAGTAGACAACGATATTGGGGCGAACCATTTCCAGTGAAATACAATAGTGATGGTATTGTGACAGCATTAACCAAAGAAGAATTGCCATTGTTGTTGCCCCATATTGATGACCTAAGTCCAGGAAAAGGTGGACAGTCTCCATTGTCAAGGGTAAAAGAATGGGTCAATCAAGATGGGTTTACTAGAGAGACTGACGTCATGCCAGCAGTGGCAGGATCTTCTTGGTATTTTCTTCGGTATATGGATCCTGACAATGAAGATGCATTTGCGAGTCAAGACGCAGTTAATTATTGGCAAGATGTGGACTTATACGTTGGTGGTGCCGAACATGCGGTTGCTCACTTGATGTATGCTAGATTCTGGCATAAATTTCTATTTGATAAAGGATTGGTGCCTACGAACGAGCCGTTCAAGCGATTAGTAAATCAAGGAATGATACAAGGCGGTATCGAGTTTATTGGCCTACTTAAAGAAAAACAGAATGGCGTATCTAAATTTATTTGCTCTAAAATGCTTGAGCAAATAGACCCTTCAGACTACGTCAAGATTCCGATTAAGATAGATTTTGTAAATGAATACGGTAAAGAATCTTCATACCTAACTATAAACAGTATCGAGGAATTCATTCAATGGCGTCCAGAATTTAAGGATGCTATTTTTGTGTGTGGGAATGGAATCTATCAGAAAGGAAAGTACACTGGCAAAGACACCACTCGTTTGCTAACATTCTCCGAAACTGGTAAAATGTCTAAATCAAAATTTAATGTTATCAATCCAGATGACATTATCAAACGATATGGCTCTGATTGTTTTAGAATGTATGAAATGTTCCTTGGACCAATACAGCAATCAAAACCATGGGATACGAATGGTATTGACGGTGTGTACAAATTTATAAATAAATACTGGAATCTAGTTACAGAGAATGAGTTGTCCAATGATGATCCGAGTAAAGAAGAATTAAAGGTGTTGCATACCATGCTGAAAAAAGTGAATGCAGACATACAAAGCTTGTCATTCAATACAGGTGTCAGTAGTTTTATGATTTGCATAAATGATTTGCGAAAACTTAAAAGCAGTAACAAACAAATCGCATCTCAATTCACATTGGCTTTAGCACCGTTTGCTCCTTTTATCACTGAAGAATGTTGGAAGATTTTAGGTAATAATGAATCCGTTCACTTGCAAGAATTTCCAATCCATAATGAGGAGTACTTAGTAGAAGATTCTATTGACTATCCTATTTGCATCAATGGGAAGAAACGAGGTATGGCAAGTTTTGGGGCTAAATTAGACAAAACAACGATTGAGAAAACAACATTAGAATTAGAGTTTGTACAACAATGGATTGAAGGAAAAACGATCAAAAAAGTTATCGTCGTCCCTAACAGAATGGTAAATATCGTTTTATAAAAAAAATGACGTCACAGAAGGTAAAAGCAGTTAACATTTACTATTATTTCCAATAGCATTGTTGGTGGAGATTGTATATAAATTGGCTTTATATTTTTTTGCTTAGCATCATATGAATTGTAGACCCGCGACCTTCTACTGACTCAATCCATATTTTACCTTCGTGTAATCGAACAATCGCTTTTGCTAAGGTTAAGCCAACACCACTACCACTTCTCGTATCATTTGTGCGATATTTTTTGAATAACTCAAAAGCTTTATCAATAAACTGACTAGGCATACCAATACCATTATCGTTAACTTTTAATAACCAGTGATCTTGAAGCTCTTCAGCATCAATTTTGATTTCAAGCTTACGGTCTTCTGATTTGAATTTTATTGAATTGTCAATTAAAAGCTCTAGTAACAGGTATATCTTTTGTTTATCTATTCGTATATCTTTAGGTAATTCTCCAACAGCCAAACTCGCATCTATTTCAGACAATTTTGGAAAAAAATTGATATACACTTCATTTGCTATAACTGATAGATCTGCGTTTGTAATCTGAAGTTCACTAGAAGAAATGTCTGTATACTTTAATAAATCATCAATCAAATGGATCATATCCATAGATGCATTTGAAATGATATCTATATATTGTTGCCCTTTTACATCTAGACAATAGTAATGATTTTTCTGCAGTAATTGTGAGAAACTCATCACTGTACGCAATGGCGCTTTTAAATCATGAGATGCGATATATGCAAAGTTTTCCAGTTCAAGATTTGATTCAATATACTTCTGTAATTCCAAATTCTTTTGATTCAGATCCTCGATTTGGTGTTCGATTGTTTCCTGCTGTTTTTGTAATTTGGCATTATTTTTTAATAGCAAAAGCTCTGTCTGTTTTAAGTGACTGACCTCTGTGTAGCATCCAAAATAACCAGCAAATCCACCCATATCGTCATACTTTTCAGACAAGGATATTTCATACCAAAAGTTTTTGCCGTTAAGGTTATATTCAAAAACGGCCGTTTTATTTGATGATTTGCAATGCTCGAATTGTTCAAGTATAAGCTTGACTTGGGCATCCGTAATGAAAACTTCAAATTTCTTTCCTAATGCCTGACTTACTGGTACACCAGAAAGTTGTTCCCATATGTCATTTAGGTAAGTGTATCTACCATACTTGTCTGTTTGAAAAATTGCTTTTGGGAAAGATTGTATAAAATTAGAAGATAATTGATCAGGAGCTTGACCAATACCTTTCACCTTTTTCAAGCTTGTATTTCGTAAAGTAGAATCGCCATTTTTATTGATCACTTGAGCCATTTCAGCCATATTCAAAATTTGTAATTAGCATTATTAGGTGTTCGAATGTGGGTTTTGTACCGACATTTACTATTCCAAAGATAAGAGATATAAGGCGATGAGAATGCCACAATAACAGAACATCACCCTACAAAAAAACCACGCTTATTCTAATAAAATTGTAAAAGTAGTCCTCCTATTTTGTTGGTGTTGTTCTTTAGTACATAATTGGCAAACACAGTCGACAGCTAATCTCTCCTCTCCAAAGCCTTTATACGCGATTCTAGAAGGCGATATACCAGTTGTAACCAAGTAATCAGCCGCAGCATTTGCACGTCTATCTGACAGCTCTAAATTGAACTCTGGACGACCTACGCAATCCGTGTGCGAAGCCAAAAGAATGGCAATTTCGGGGTTGTCAGTCATCAATTGACTCAGTGTATCCAAAGAAGGTTTGGCGTCATCTCTGATAAAAGACTTATTAAAATCGTAGAATATATCATCTAAAACCACCTCCTTATTGTAAAAAATTCTGTCAAGAACTAATTCTACATTATAGGTTTCAGACCCAGAGAGATCAGCTTTGGAAGGGCTAGTAAATTCCTTAGAATTAGATAGATAACCTTCATATTTACCTGTTATATTATACACACTATCATACTCACCATTAAGGATGATCCGTCCACGATCATCTGTTTTAAGATTTTTAATAGTGCCATTGACATTAACGGTGACATCGGCATTATTTAATGGCGTTCTACCGATGACTGGAGAATTGGGGTTTTCAGAATCTTCATAGTCTTTAACAACAACTCGTACCGCGACGAAAATAGCTTTCTCTTTATCTATTGTGCCTGTTGGTTCTTCTACTAAAGGTTCTTCTACTTCTGTAGGTTTCTGATCTTCAGGCAGTACATAAGTCGTAAAGCTGTATAGGTCATCATTTCCAGCTCCTGATCTAGATGAACTAAAATAACCAGCAAATTCTTTTTGAGGGTCATTGGATACTTTATCTAGATCTACCACTAATGAGAAATCATCAGAGCCTGAATTTATAGGAGCTTTAAGATTCACAGGATCTGACCATGTATCATTGTTGAGTGTCGTTTTAAAAATATCCAATCCTCCCAGACCGGGTAAGTTATCCGAAGAGAAATACAGGCTGTTCTCGCCATTTGCCCTTGGGAACTGTTCATTTCCTTCTGTGTTGATGGAAGACGGCATAAGTTCTGGTTCAGACCATTCTCCTTCCTCACGAACAGAATAATACAAATCGTAACCGCCATAACCAGTGACATCATCAGCACTAAATACAAGAACCAGATCATTCTCTAAAAGTGTAGGATGACCATAATTGACATCAGGTTTCATCGCAAACACTTCTTCTGGCTCTGACCAGCCTGATCCTTCTCTAATAGACCACAGTATTCTACAAAAATCATCTCCGATAGTTGTGTAGCATCTGGTGAAAAAGATTTCTGTATAGTCTGAATTGAAACAAGCCACACCTTCATTATGCTCTGAGTTAATCTTATTGTCGAATGGTATTGATGAATTCCCTTCGATTGATGTGATGTATAAATCCGAAAAGTTTTTTCCAGTCCATTCATATACGGAACTACCTTTAGACCCTTGTCGATCAGAAGAGAATACGAGGTATTCATTATCATATATGACTGGTGCATACTCCGAAGAAGGAGAATTGACAATTAAAGGCTCAATCACTGTTTGTTTATCAGCGACCAACCACTGTTTTGCTTTCTTACTTGCATCAATTTGCTTTCTAGCTTCTTGAAATGAACCGCCATTCTGCTCCCACAATTGATATGCTTTTATAGCTCTATCGTAAAGTTCGTTTCGTTTATATGCCTCTGCAAGGTCTTTATATACATCTACATTCACTTCTAAATCTGCCGCTTGTTCATACCATTTCAGACTGTTTGCATCATCGTTGATGCGTTCATATGATTTAGCTAAATAAAATGCTGTTTTCCCTTTTTGTACTTTATCGGAAACAGATTCATACTCCTGTAAAAACATAGGAATGGCTTTAGCGTATTGCTTCAATTCATATGCTTTATAACCAGAATCAATCTTATATGATGATACACAGCTGATACCAACACACGCAATCAAAGTATAGAGTAAAACAACTCTCATGTCTCTAAAATACTTCTTAAGAAGAATTGTTGCAAAAATTAGTCAAAAATTACTCCTTCTAATAACTTCCTCTACATAGAAACGAAAGTAACCTATGGAAACGTCTCTAAACTATGCAATGAAGTCCATTTAATACGTCAAGACTATATAGAAACCAATAAAAAAGGTGATGTCAATGTTGACATCACCTTTTTTTATAAATTGAAAGACTATTTTCTATGCTAATTAAGCATTCGCTTTTACTGCTCTAGAGAAACTCTTCTTTTTACTTTTTGTCGTTTTTGGCTTCAAATCATCAGAGAAATCTCTCAGGATTGGTGTTGCCACAAAGACTGATGAATATGTACCGACTAAGATACCTATCACAAGTGCCAGAGCAAATCCTTTGATACTTCCTCCACCAAAAATCAATAACACCGCTACCATAAATAATGTGGTTAAAGAGGTAATTACTGTTCTACTGAAGGTGCTATTTACAGCCAAATTGATGATTTCATCAGATTCCTTATTTGTGTAAATACCTAAATATTCTCTTATTCTATCAAACACGACAACAGTATCATTAATAGAATAACCGATTACTGTCAATAGTGCGGCTATAAATGCCTGATCAATTTCCATAGAAATTGGCAGTACTCCACTAAGCAATGAAAATAAACCTAGGACAATCAAGGTATCATGAACTAAGGCCGCAACTGCTCCTAAACTATATTGCCATTTATTAAATCGTAAGAATATATATAAGAAAATCATTAATAGTGCGAATACACCTGCCATTCGAGAACTCTTCTTGATGTCATCTGCAATTGTCGGTCCTACCTGACTGGATGCTGTGACGTGTGTGACTCCGTATGGTTCTGATGATTTAAATTTATCATAATCTAAATTCCCACCAGATATTGAATTAATAACACCATATACCGCTTCCATCACTCTTTCAGGAGCATCTTCAGCTTTATCATCGATCAAATATGAAGTGACAATATTGTATGTGTTTTTTGTATCAACAGCTTTTACTGTACTTTGAATATTAGCATCAGCAAGTGCTTGACTTATGGCTTCTCTTTCAATGTTGGCGTCTTCAGCAAATTCAATATTATATGAATAACCGCCTTTAAAATCAACACCAAGATCAAAGCCTTTTGTGAAGATGGAAATTAAACCAGCTATGATAAGTGTACCAGATATGACGTAAGCAATTTTACGTTTTCCAATCCAATCTATCTTAAGGTTAGCAAATGCATTTTTGGACCATCCAGTCCAGAATGTCAAATTGTTTTCTTTCTTTTTCGTCCACCAATTGATCATCATTAATGTCAGCAAAACTGCAGTGAAAACTGAAGAAACAACACCTATCATTAATACCACAGCAAATCCCTTGATTGGCCCCAAACCAAAATAAGCAAGGATAGCCGCTACAAAAAATGTGGTTACGTTAGCATCAATAATCGCTGAATATGAATTTTTAAATCCATCTTGTATCGATGCAAGCAATGACTTCCCTATTCGCAACTCCTCTCTCACACGTTCATATATGATAACATTGGCATCAACCGCCATACCAATCGTCAACAGAATGCCAGCTATACCTGGTAAGGTTAAAACTGTTCCAAATGATGCTAATGCCGCAAAAATGAAAAACATGTTAGCAACCAAGGCAATGATTGAAAAGATACCTGCACCTCCATAATACAAGACCATAAATAATAAGACCAATCCGATACCGATGACAAATGACATCATCGATTTGTTGATATTTTCTTTTCCTAAAGATGGACCAACTGATGCAGATTGTATGATTTTTACTTTTGCTGGTAGTTTACCAATTTCAAGCATGTTTGATAAATCAGCTGCCTCTTGCACCGTGAAATTTCCACTGATTTCTGTACGCCCACCTGTAATAGCTTCATTTACCCTAGGTGCCGTAATGACCTCTTCGTCCAAGGTAATTGCAACTTCACGATTACCATTCTGTGCAGCTTTTGTTGTCATGTCTGCCCAAATCTTAGCCCCTTGTTGATTCATCCCAAGGTTAACTTTGATTTCACCAGTTGTTGGATCAGGACCTTGACCTGCACTTGTTATTTGGTCACCTTCTAGTCTAGCTTTACCATCTGATGTTTGTTTGACCATATACAATGAGTATTCATCTTGCACATTACCTTCTGTATCTCTATTTGGCTTTTGAGACCACACGAGTTTACCATCTTTAGGAAACAATGATTTAATCTCATCTGAATCAAGCATTTCAGAAATAGCCTTTCGTTGATTCTTAGGTGCGACTCCCATCACAGCAGATGGAAAAGCACCTGCAGTATTCAGGGATATCTTATTTAATAATGGCCCTTGATTTTGAAAAGTGTCGTCTCCTGTACTCACCGTTTGCTCAATAGAATCAATGGTAGTACCAACTGAGTCATACTGAGGAACCATGATTGTTTTTGTCGCAGGAGCTTCAACTGGTTCAGAACCAGCCTTTAATCGTTGATCTGCTTGTGTAAATGCACTAGCAACTTCACTTATTCTATATGTATCCCAAAACTCAAGAACGGCGCTTGACTGTAGCTGTTGTCTTGCTCTTTCTGGATTATCTACACCAGGTAATTCTACAAGGATCAAGTCACGAGCTTCATCTAATGAGATATTTGGTTGAACAACACCTAATTTATCTATCCGTTGCTTCAACAGATTGAAGGTAAGTTTAACTGTTTCATCTGATTTTTGTCTCAATACATTCAATACCTCCGTATCAGAACTCTGTGTATTGATGCCATTGGTATCATCACTTAACTTACGGTAAAAAAATCTAGCTAATTTTTTACCATCAGCTATCTTTCTAAATTCCGAACCAAACAATGTAATGTAATCGGATTGAGAATTCAATAATGCTTGGTCTGCGTTAGCTAAGGCTTCCAAGAATGTAGGATCTTTACTATTGTTGGATAAAGAAATGAGTAATTCTTTCAAATCGACCTGCAATACTGCACTTTCACCACCTTTCAAATCCAATCCAAAAGCGAGTTGCTGGTTTTTCAGCTCATCATAAGTCCAGTCCTTTACTTTAGGTATACTGAAGATTGCTTCATTCGAAATGGAATCAAGATAATTAGTCCTTGCTTCTTTACGCAGTTCATAAGTGTCTGCTGTACTAGGTGCCATATCAACCATCTTGGTTGCATATTCGTCTGCAGCCTTCTCTACTTTACGCGTTGGCAAAATATAAGCACACTGCATGACACAGATAATTACTAACAAGACTAAAACAAACTTTATCAATCCGGATCCTTGCATTCTAATATTAATTTAAGTTTTTGACTAGGAACCCCGTATTTGCTGAGGTCCTGAAAAAGTCGTGCAAATATAGAAGATTTAACTGAAAGTTGTGACTTAATAGCTTGATTCTCACAGACAAATGTGAAACTGAAAATGAGCTATTTCACTTCGGATTGTCGTATAGGCTTATTAACGACCATAAACACACTAGATTTCAGCACAGATCATCCATATTAATTTAAATTATAATATGTTTGAAATGTCATCTACTTTAAGAATTGCTTAACAGCTAATTCTTATTCTGACTATACCATCAGCAAAAGATAACCGTTACTATATCAGTAGATAGTTTTTCATGCTTATTCGGTTTAGAAGCTCCTAGAAATAGGGGCTTCTTTTTTACTTTCTAGAAAGAACTATTATTCCGAAAATAAATCTTTTATCGCTTTTTCATTTGCTTCACAAATACCTCTTTCTGTAATCAGACCAGTCACTAATCTAGCAGGTGTCACATCGAATGCAAAATTAACTGCTGGACTATCCAACGGCGTGAGTCTGACTTGTTCTACTTTACCATTGAGTAAGCCATAGATTGAATGAACTTCTGAACCATCCCGTTTTTCAATAGGAATCTCTTTTATACCATTAGTAATCTTCCAGTCAAAACTTGAGGAAGGAAGTGCAACGTAGAAAGGAATACCATTGTCTTTGGCTGCAAGTGCTTTTTGGTAAGTACCGATTTTATTAGCAACATCACCTGTAAATGTCGTTCTGTCTGTACCTGTAATGACTATATCTACCATGCCTCGTTGCATCACATGACCTGCTGCGTTATCTGGTATGATAGTATGATTAACACCATGTTGGCCAAGTTCCCATGCTGTCAATCGAGCACCTTGATTTCTAGGACGTGTTTCATCCACCCAAACGTGGATATCTATTCCAGCATCAAAAGCTGCATAAATCGGAGCTGTAGCTGAACCGTGATCGACAAAGGCAAGCCATCCAGCGTTGCAATGAGTCAACACATTTACAGGTCCATCCTTTTTACTAGCAATATCATTTAACAGTCTTAAGCCATGTTGTCCTAAATCTTGACAAGCATTTGCGTCTTCATCTGCAATTTTTATAGCAAGAGCTTTGGATTGATCAATTTTTTGAGATTGACTGATGTGCTCATTTTTTAGTAATTCTACTTGTTGTTTGATGGCCCAAGATAAATTAACTGCAGTTGGTCTGGTATCCATTAACATCTCTGCGAAACGATCAATTGATTCATTGAAATGACTGCTTTCATTCGCCGTAAGGCAAGCCAAATACATGCCGTAAGCAGCTGTCGCACCGATCAGTCCAGCTCCACGTATATGCATGTCTTTTATAGCAATGGCGACCTCCTCTACTGTTGCTAATTGTTCTATTCTAAATTCATGAGGCAACCAGCGCTGATCTATGACTTCTATTATAGTATGATCTGATTCATTCAACCAAATTGTTCGATAATGTTTTCCATTTATATTCATGACTGAAACTTAAGACCAAAGCTTTTTTGGGTATGCACCGCTTTCTATAAGGGTATTAAGTCGTTTGATGACAAAGGGTTTATCATCTTGATAAGTCACTCCGAACCAATCTGATTCTGACTCCAACACCTTTAGTTTCACTGTATTATGCCTGATCAAGTCATCTAAAAGTGTAGGTATATAGAATTCGCTTTTCAACTCCAGACCATGGTTTTCTAAAAATGAAGAAAATTCCTTATCGAAATGATTAAAGTATGAAGGCTTAAAACCAAACATGTTCATTGATACCAAAGTCCTTGGGGTTAATTCTTTTTTGTCTTCACTGTCCTGAGGATATCTGATGACTCCATCTTTCTCCTTTAAGATTTTAATGCATTCTTCTATTGATTTAAGATAGCCTTCTTCATCCATTGCACACACTCCGCGATTTACCGTACCATACTCACTCAAGGTATTTTCTAAAAAATAGCCCACAATACAGTACTCGTTGTCTTGATCGGTAGTATTATTGAAGAAATTCATTAAGGTTTTATAGGACTCTTTGCCATAATAATCATCAGCATTTATTACTGCAAAAGGACCTTCAACTTCTGCTCTTGCCCTATCAACGGCGTGAGCTGTGCCCCATGGTTTGATACGTTCAGGATTTAAGCTAAAACTTGGTGGAATATCGGTCAATTCTTGCGTCACAAATGCTATTTCAATTTTATCATCGAACTTGCCCAAAAAGAAATCAATAAATTCTTGTTTGAAGGACTCTCTAATGATGAAAACTATCTTTGAGAATCCAGCTTCAATGGCATCATAAATCGAATAATCAATAATTGTCTCTCCAGATGGACCAAAAGAGTCCATTTGTTTCAAACCACCGTATCTGCTTCCCATGCCTGCAGCTAGAATAACTAATGTTACTTTTGTCATATTTAACATACTATTAGCAGCAAAATTAATGATTTTATGATGACATTTTCCTATTTTTGTGATCTTGAAATGTTGTATAGCAGAACCTATCGCTCTTTTGAGTTTTAAGTAGTGTGAAAATTTGATATATCCCATGTGTTTTAAATCTCTGTTTACCGTATTATCCCTTTTTTTATTAGTTTCCTGTGCAAACGATCAGACCTCTAATACACTAGAGCTAGATATTAAATTGAGAAATTATATCGCTGATGCTTCCGAAACTGGTGAAGAGAGTTACTATATACTCCCTTCATCTGACGATCTAGATAATATCCCACAAGACCCAAAGAACCCACTTACAAAAGTAAAAGTAGAATTAGGAAGGCAAATATTTTACGATACAGGCCTAGGTATGGATGCCATGAAATCATCTGGTATGGGTACATATTCATGTGCAAGTTGCCATTTACCTACAGCAGGTTTTAGACCTGGATCGGCACAAGGTGTCGCAGATGGTGGTATTGGATTTGGCTTTAATGGAGAGGCAAGAGTAAAAAACAGAGATTATGAAGAAAATGAGCTAGATGTGCAAAGTGCAAGACCACTTAGCTTGATCAATGTCGCTTTTGTCACCAATACATTTTGGAACGGTCAATTTGGATCTACTGGAGTTAATGTTGGCACTGAAGAAGTGTGGCATGAAGCAGAAGAAACAGAATTGAATGATCTAGGTTTTCAAGGAATCGAGACACAAAACATAGAAGGCCTTGCGGTACATAGGATAACAATAAATAAAGAGATACTAGACCAATATGGCTATACGGACATGTTTGATGATGCTTTTCCTGATGTAGAAGAGGCAGATCGCTACAATAGATTTCAAGCTTCGATGGCAGTTTCTGCATATATACGAACAATACTTTCAGATAAAGCACCTTTCCAAGAATGGTTAAAAGGAGATGAACGAGCGATGTCTGTCTCAGAAAAAGAAGGTGCATCTTTATTTTTCGGTAAAGCCCGATGTGCAAATTGCCATTACAGACCAAATCTTGGATCATTAGAATTCCATGCTCTGGGTGTAAAAGACATGTATCAATCGCCATCATTCAACTCTGCATCAACAGATAAGCGTAATCTGGGTAGAGGTGGATTCACTTTAAAAGAAGAAGATAATTTTAAATTTAAAGTGCCTCAATTATACAACATGGATGATGCTCCATTCTTTTTTCATGGATCTAGTAAACGTACATTAGAAGAAGTTGTTGACTACAAAATTGAAGCCGTTTCAGAAAATCCAAATGTGTCAAACGAAAGATTGTCAACAGTCTTCCGACCAGTAAATTTAACTGAAGAAGAAAGAAGTAATTTATTGTTGTTTTTAAAGACTTCATTAAAAGATCCAAATCTAGAAAGACATGCGCCCACAGCAGTGCTTTCAGGTTCGTGCTTCCCTAACAATGATCCACAGTCCAGAATGGATATTGGGTGCCAGTAGGTAGGACGTTCGCAGGCTCACTTTAGGACGCTCTTGAATTTGCTTTGGGTCGCTCGCAGGCAAGCTATTAGCAGATAGCTTAAATTAAATGTAAATAGTGCATCTGAACAGTCCAGCTAAATCACTCAACAATCATCACTAAACACAAGCGACCAACGGTAGCTATAAAGGTTGTATTAATCCTTGGACATCAACTTTACATGCTCGTTTAATGATTGTCCCATCAACGACCGAATTGAATCCTTTATTTAATATTTGTGTCATCCTTATTTTATCAAATACTAAACTATTTCCAATTAAATCTTTTTGTGCTTGAGTCATATAATAGAAATTAATGGCCACTTCATTTTGCAATTGAACTCTCAACTTAGCATTTTCAATATCATTCTGAATGACATCTGCACCATAGACATCAATGACGCGAAATAGTAAATCAAAAATGCCATTGCTTTCTCTGTAGTTTCTATCTAGAATTGATGTTGTCGTGTGGAGAATGACATCAATTTCTTCTGCTAGATTATTTTCTAGCACGTAGGAAATAGAAGCATAATCCTTTAAGCCACCATCAGTCCAAATTTCATTATCCTTCTCTAATAAAGACATGAAAACGGGGTTGTTTGCAGATGCCCATATCCAATCAACATTATCATCGTAGGTATTATCTTTAAGTATTTTTACATCTGTGCGAGCGGTAGTTAAACTGACCACTGTTGCTCCAAATATTTTATCCGTATTTCTTAATTCGTTAAATAAATCAACAGTGAAAAAATCCTTAATTAGATTTTTCAATGGCAATGACTCACCTAAGGTCTTTTTGTTTGTAATCACTCTGAATGCTGCAGGTAAAACTTTTATACCACCACTACTATTAAACGGATTGACATTAAAAATATCTTGCTGGGAAACAGACGTATATGCATCTACCAGATCATCAAATCTTCCTGCTAGTACCAGTGGACCCATTAAGGAGCCAGTACTTGTACCAATAACGGTATCATAAGTTTTTTGCTCATATTGCACAAGCGCTTTAGAGACACCAACACCCCAAGCCCCGAGGGCTCCTCCTCCAGATATAATTAAAGCATTAGACATAGTATTTGAATTTTATTCTGAATAAAAAATTATTTGTCAATCTATTTTTAGAGATGATATTTGATCATTTTTATTTATTAATTTAGGAATCTCTATTAATTTCCCAGTACCATTAAATACTAATTTTTCACCCTTATAGAACTCATGATTATAAAAGGTGATTTTATTTGCGACAGGTATTAAAATTCTTAATGAAGATAACTTATCATTAAATTTCTTCCCTTGCGCCCTCAACTCTTTCAAGGTAGGGAAGCTCATCTGCTTATCACCTCTAAGAGTGAAATATTTGCCTCTAAAATATTGATGTTCCCAGCATTCTATTTGAGCTGATTTAATGCTTGTTATTGGACGGATTGGATTAATAATCCTTTGTGTAAACTCTGCCAAACGAATAAACTTTTTAGTTTTCCAATGATGTGCAGCATACAGACTCAGACTTCCTTTGCTATCCACGTATACACCAGTTGCAGCTCCCATATTATAATAGGATCCTCCATCATCAAATTGCCTAAAATAAACCTGCTTCAGTGCTGCTATTTTATTCGATAAATCTAGTTCTACTTTATAGACAAATAATTTATTTGTGCCATTAATAATTGGAGCTGTTTTACGTGTATTTAAAAATCCAATAATAAATACTTCTCCATTCTCATCGACTAAAAATTGTATCGTTTGAAATCTTGGTTGACGACCTGATCTATTGCTAATTTGATCAATCGTTATTCGTTTATACTTAAGAAAACCATCACTCAGTTTCGTGCTTTTTGACCGATACAAATCAAAACGTTTTGGCAAATGATCGCTATCACTCCAAACGGCACAATGAAAATGATTATCCGACATTCGTATCAGACATGATGATCCAGCTTTTTGATTTGCTCTGAATATCTCAGTAGGATATTTAATCGGTTGAGTTGGATTTTTAATGTTGTAGAAGGCAATTCTTGAATTTGACTTACCTGTAGATTGGCGATCACCCTCTAAGGGTACACACATGACATCGCCACAAATACTTAAGCCTCCAGCATGCCAATACGGGTAATCTGCAAGACAAAAAATATCAACCAATGATCCGTAATCTTCCTTCCCTTTTACTAATATATTTGAACCAAATGTCAGCTTATTATCTCCGTTTAACTTAATGACGAAAAGATGCGCATGAGTGGACGTCTTAGAAGCTCCAGTCAAGAGGATATAATTACTGTTTCTAATCCGTTGTATCCCTTGAAAGTGGTTATTGATTTTAATGTATTCCAAATCTGGGATTAGCTGTTGATGATCCGCTTCGATAAATTGTCCTTTTCTATATAATCTATCTAGAGAAGGGATCAACTGTTTTACTGGTACCAAATCAAATGATGTGTTTGGAATTGGTGTTGTCCAGACAGCTGGTTTTTTGCCCTGCAGTTTTTGATAAGACATTAGATGATTATGATATATCTAAATATACTTTATAATCTTGATTGATCTTATCTCAATACGAAAGAAAATAAAGTAATGCTAATGATAACTGTAATGATAGATATCCAAAGTACATTCTCAAAAGCAGCACTCCCCAACATCGCTGCACCTAAGGCAGGACCAGTTGCTCTACCCATCATATTGACAACCGAACCCACGGACACTACTCTACCCAACTCATCATAAGACGATTGATTCTGTTGATGGAATGGAAGCAAATATGACCAAGAAATTGACAGTAATGATAAGCCCAAAAAGAAAATCCATGTATTTTCTGAATAAAACAAGCATACCATACTCATCATCATCAAAAAACCAAATAGAATTACTTGTGGAATGGCTCTAAATTTTTGACTTACTCTAATAACAAGAAAAGCACCTAATATCGAAAAGACAGAACTGAGGGAAAGCATCAAACCTATGGTGCTTGTAGAAAGACCCGCATCTACACCAATCCGTTCTGAATAAGTAAACATCAGCCCACCCGACAATTGCAACAAGAAATATGCAGTCATTGATATGGCTATTTTTTTATTTGCCAATACTTTTAAAATATGATCAAATGATCGCTGTGGAATCCTATCTTCAAATCTGGTAACAATACCACTGAAAGACAAGCTGATTACAGCCATGATCAATAGAAACGCAAAATTTATTCTATAATCAAAGACCTCAATGATTAAAGGTAAGAAGAAGAGGATACTTAAACTCAACAAAGCATAACACACGATATATAAACCAAATGCTTTACGAGGATTCTTAAGCACAGAAAAGGAAGCCAAAGCACTTGCATACAACACACCTCCAGCAACACCGCTAAATGCTCGTACCGTTAATAATAGTGCTGCCGATACAATGAAAAAGCTGATTAATTCAAATATAATCAGACCAATACAGGACAGACGTATCAGCTTGAGCAAACTCACATTACCAATTTTGACGGTGGCTAATCCAGCACCTGCAGCAAGCCCAAATATATTAACAGCACTCAATCCACCTATCATTTCTCTACCAAAACCAAGTCCATCAACGACGGAGCCAACCAGTATAGGTGTAATCATTGTAAAACAGATACCAGTAGCACCCATAAAGCTAATCGCTAATACGGCTAGAGAAGAAATCGGAGTCTGATGCTCATTAGACTGTGGGATAGTTAAGAAACTTAAAGTGAATTAATACCTTCTTGCTGTCTCATTTGCAACGAATATGACTTATTTTCACCAAACAAACTTAAAATCTCATATGAAAAAATACATTCTTGCAATAGATCAAGGTACCACTTCCTGTCGCGCAATCCTTTTCGATCATGAGGGTAGCATATGTGGTGTAGCCCAACAAGAGTTCACTCAAATCTTCCCTCAACCAGCATGGGTCGAACACGATGCTATTGAAATATGGGAAACCCAACTAACTGTAACAAAACAAGTACTCAAAGAAAACGGCATCACTCACGAAAATATCGCTGCTATCGGCATCACTAATCAAAGAGAAACAACCGTTGTCTGGGACAAGAGAACTGGCAATCCAGTAGCCAATGCTATAGTATGGCAAGACAGACGGACAGCAGCATTCTGTGATGAATTAAAAGAAAGAGGACTAGAGAACTACATCAGGTCGAATACTGGTCTTGTCATCGATGCATATTTCTCTGGCACTAAAGTCAAATGGATATTAGATAATGTTGATGGAGCAAGACAAGCAGCCGAAGAAGGTCATTTACTCTTTGGGACAATTGACTCATGGTTAGTTTGGAAATTGACAGATGGCAGCGTGCACATCACCGATTACAGCAACGCATCAAGAACCTTACTTTATAACATCAAAGATCTGCGATGGGATGATAAAATGTGTGAAGAATTGAATGTTCCAAAATCAGTATTACCAGAAGTAAAGCAATCCAGCGAGATCTATGGTAAGACGACATTATTTGGTGGTGAGATTCCTATCTCTGGAATTGCAGGCGACCAACAGGCGGCATTATTTGGTCAAGCTTGTCATCAAGCAGGAATGGCAAAAAACACATACGGCACTGGATGCTTCATGTTGATGAATACAGGAGATAAAATGGTAGAGTCCAAAAATGGATTATTGACGACCATCGCTTGGGGAGTTGATGGCAAAGTCCAATATGCATTGGAAGGGTCCATCTTTATAGCCGGTGCAGCAGTGCAATGGTTGCGCGACAGCATGAAGATGATTGATGATTCTCCTGACTCTGAATTCTTTGCATCAAAAGTAGATGATCCTGAAGGTGTCGTCGTCGTTCCAGCATTTGCAGGATTAGGTGCACCTTACTGGGACATGTATGCTCGTGGTGCCATCTTCGGCTTGACAAGGTCCAGCACAAAATCTCATATCATAAGAGCCACACTAGAATCTCTTGCTTACCAAACACGAGATGTCTTAGATGCGATGAATGCTGATTCTGGCATCACGCTCAACACATTAAAAGTTGATGGCGGTGCTTGTGCCAATAATCTCTTGATGCAATTTCAATCCGACATCTTAGGTGTCCCAGTCGAACGTCCTGAAGTGATTGAGACAACAGCATTAGGTGCGGCATACTTAGCAGGACTTGCGGTTGACTTCTGGACCAAGGAAGACATTGCATCCAAGTGGCAGTTAGATGAGCGGTTCGAGCCAGTAATGAATGAAGAAACAAGAGCTAGTAAGTATAAGAGATGGAATGTTGCGGTGCAGCGGACGATGGGATGGGAGAAGGAGGTTGAGTAGTACCTACTCAAAGTGTTGAGTGTTGAGTGTTGAATGTTGGGTGCCTGCAGCAGGTTTTGGGTGTTGAAATCCTTTAGTAAAACAATTTGATAAATGTGAAGCGAGGACTAGTTTAGGATGGCACATTTGTTAAATTTTATTCACTCCAGATATCACAAAATTAATTACCTCCAGCTCTGATCAATACTATATGAAAAGCAGGATAAAATTCTCCTCCGTGGAAAGACTGACTGGTCCCGCCATAGCGGGAATATGATTTGCTAAACGCACATCATATAAGAAGGGAACCTCGCCTCATGGAGAGGATGGGTGCACTACTGGCTTGATCGAGGCGGTCTCCTTTGGAAAGAATATCTTATCCGTTAGCGGAATTTGGTGTTTTAAAATTTTAATAGAGCTTTGGAAAAGCTAACAGCTAACAACTATAAGTGAGCCTGCGAACGCTCTAACAGCGTCCTAAACAACCTGCGAAATCACCGATCTTGTCTTAAAAAAACTAGAAATATTATCATGCAATTCAATCAGCATATTCCGTCTGGCAACTTTCGTATTCGTTCCGGCGTGAGGCGTTAAAATGACATTCTCTAAAGCCAAAAATCTCTCAGGGATGTGTGGTTCGTCCCAAAAGACATCCAAACCAGCACCTGCAATTTTATTATTACTTAAGCAATCATATAGCGCATTTGGTTCGATAACACCGCCACGGGCTGTGTTGATCAAGTAGCTGTGTGGTTGCATTCTAGACAGCAATTGATCACCAATAATGTGTTCTGTATCTTGATTTAATGGAAGATGTAGGGAAACGACGTCTGATTCTTTGAATAAAAAATCGATGCCTCTATAACTAACGTCTAATGCTTGCTCTTGCTCAACTGACAATTGATGACGCTTATAGTAAATCACTTTCATGCCGAATCCTTGAGCTAATTGAGCAACAGACTTCCCTATTCGACCAAATCCGACTATACCGATCGTCTTCTCTTGAAGCGAATACCCAACAGTTGATTCTTCACTCCAAGAGCTGAAAGAATGTTGACGTAATCCTCGGTCTAAGAAAGAAACCTTTCTCGTTAGGTTAAGTAATAATGCAAAAGTAAGTTCTACTGTAGGCAATGTCACTGTATGTGGTGTATTAGAAACAACGATATTCTTTTGCTTTGCATAAGCCACATCTATCTTATCATAACCAACACCAAAATTTCCCACAACCCTAAGTCGCTTACTCTTATTTAGCAGTTGTCTGTCGACTTTCAAATCAATCGCCATTAAACCATCAACATCATTAATCAGTGCCAAGCATTCTTCATATCGAGTTTTGGAGTTCTTGACACAGATATACTCTAAACTAGAATCAAAGTGCTTCAATGTGGATTCTTTAAATGGCCAGCTTACCAAAATTTTAGGTTTCATTTTGTTAAAGTAAAGATTAATATAGATGTACAAAAGACGATCTATAACTAAATAAGATTGAGTCCAGTCTGAAAACTGACGAATTGCATGAGATGGAAAATTTTGGATGAGATTTTTGGTTTTTGAAATTCAGTGATGCCTGAGCATCAGTGCATTGAGAAAGTGAAAAATATCGCCAAAAGAAACATTTTTGCTTTTGTGAGTTTTCGGAGTGGGCTCAAAATCAACCGATTAATATACAGAATCCTTTGTATTCAGAAAAACCATTAAAGACTCAATCAGCCAGTAAAAATTTGTATTTTACAGTACAAAATTATAACACTATGCCAGTAGCAAATCCTGCACATTTAGCCAGTATGATGCCCAAAAGAGAAAGTATTGAAGACGAGCGTCAATATAGAAAAGAGCAATTGGCTGCGGCCTTTCGCGTCTTTGGAAAATTTGGTTTTTCGGAAGGTGTTGCAGGGCACATTACTGTCAGAGATCCAGAACATGAGCATCGATTTTGGGTAAATCCATTTGGATTATCGTTCAATAGAATTTGTGTATCTGACTTGATACTCGTCGATGAAGAAGGAAAGATTGTAGAAGGAAAATACACCATGCTGAATCAAGCTGCTTTTGCTATTCATTCTAGAGTACATGCAGCGAGACCAGATGTCATTGCTGCGGCTCACGCCCATTCTTTATACGGGAAGACTTGGTCAACACTTGGGCGATTGCTTGATCCTCTCACTCAAGATGCTTGTGCCTTTTATGATGATCACGGATTATTTGATGATTATACTGGTGTTGTCCTAGATTCTGCTGAAGGCGATAGAATAGCAGCATCGCTCGGAGACAAGAAAGCAGCCATTTTAAAGAACCATGGTAACTTAACTGTTGGAGGCACAGTAGAAGAAGCGGCTTGGTGGTTCATCTGCATGGAACGATGTTGTCAATCTCAAATCATGGCAGAACAGACAGGCATTAAGCCACAACCAATCCCTCATGATGTGGCTCTTAGTACGCGTAATAATGAAGTTGGCTTTCCAATTGCTGGTTGGTTTAATTATCAGCCGATTCATCAGGATATATTAGCTCAGCATCCAGAGTGTGTGAATTGAGGTTCAGCGATTTTAGTTTGGGTCCAGACGGTGTTTATAAAATTATCTAATGATCTATTTTATGCTGCACTCTTTTGACCTTTCAATTCATATTCTCTGCTAAACGCGATTGGCTGCATCTTAAAGCGATCACTCAATTTGGTTATCATCTTTTTGCTAATGTTACGCTTATAATTTAATATTTCAGTAATTAATTGTCTTGAAACATTCAGTTGTCGAGCAAGCCCTGCTTTCGATAGTTGATTCTCATCCATTAGATATTGAAGAATTTCAACGGGATTCATATCTTCCTTTACACCAATGGATTCTATTGTTCTATTATCAAAGTCCTCTATTAATAATTCTAATAAATCTATTTCTTCTGCATACTTCTTTGGCTCCTTCATCATTAAGCCCTCATATGTGTCACAGTACTCATTGTATTGATCTATGTTATGTATTCTTTTATATTTCATATTATTTCTATTTAAACATATTCACTTGACAAACATCGATTTTATTATAATCAATATAAGTTCCAACGAATTTTACGAAAAGTATTGAAGTATTTGTATTAAATAAATACCCACAAATTAGTCTGTATTTATTATTCCCAATATTGAAAACGATTCTACTCTGTTTCGATTTTTTACAAGTAATTAAATCACTATTTTGAAAACTACTGACTAACTCATGAGGAGTTTTACTTCCCTTTGCAAATTTCAATCTACGTCTAAAATCTTCAAATGCCTTCAACATTATTTTGTCATTCGCACATGACAATAAAACATTTGACCATTTAATGATTCTGATCTTCACTAATCAAATTTACAATTCATTATTGAGATTGTCAACATATTGTGAACATTCATAACTGTAATTCGTATCCTTCTATGTCATACACATAAGGATAAAGCTTTAATTATAACATTGAAATTCTCATTCCACAATTAGAATCCCAAACTGTGCAATAAAGCACCACTAAATACACTACTTTTGTACGATGGCAAGACAGTCAACGTGGTTACCAATTACAAAGAAAGAAGCTGAAGCAAAAGGCTGGGTAGAACTCGATGTTATCATCGTGTCTGGAGATGCTTATGTGGATCATCCAGCTTTCGGAACAGCTGTGATCGGCCGCATCATAGAAAGTGAAGGGATGAAAGTTGGGATTATCCCTCAACCAAACTGGCAAGATGATCTTCGAGATTTCAAAAAATTTGGTAAACCTAAGTACTTCTTTGGTGTCACTTCTGGGTGCATGGATTCTATGGTCAATCACTATACGGCCAGCAAACGAAAGCGATCAACAGATGCTTATACACCTAAAGGAGAAGCCAATTTCAGACCCGATTATGCCGTAACCACATACACGAAGATTTTAAAAGAGATATATCCTGATGTTCCTGTATTGATTGGTGGAATAGAAGCTTCACTTCGTCGAGTGACACATTACGATTACTGGAAAGACGAGTTATTTCCTAACATTCTCTCTATGTGTGGTGCAGACTTGCTTGTCTATGGTATGGGTGAGATGCCTTTACGGCAAATAATGTCAGCAGTAAAGGAAGGCTACCAATTAAAAGACTTAACTCACATACCGCAAACGGGATATCTGCATCCGCGTAAAGCAGACCTGCCAATGCAAGAGCAGTGGGAAGATTTGGTGCTTAGTTCGCATGAACGTTGCGAGCGTAATAAAAAAGCGTTTGCATCAAACTTCAAACATATAGAGCAAGAGTCAAATAAGGTGCAAGCCAAACGACTTGTCCAAGGTGTTGCAGATCATAACCTAGTGATCAATCCACCGTTTCCTCCAATGACGGAGACAGAAATAGATACCTCCTTCGACCTACCTTACACTAGATTACCACATCCCAAATACGAAAAACGTGGAGCGATCCCAGCATATGAGATGATCAAGTTTTCCATCAATATGCATCGTGGTTGTTTTGGCGGATGTAGTTTCTGTACCATCTCCGCTCACCAGGGTAAATTTGTTGCTAGTAGATCTGAAGAATCAATTCTAAAGGAAGTTGATAAAGTGACACAGATGCCTGACTTTAAAGGATATATCAGTGACCTTGGTGGACCTTCTGCTAATATGTACAAGATGAAAGGCAAGGTCCAAGAAATATGTGATCGCTGTGTTGCACCATCTTGTATACATCCATCCATATGTCACAACTTAGACACCAGTCATAAGCCAATGACAGATCTCTATCGAAAAGTAGATGCTAATCCGAAAGTAAAAAAAGCTTTTGTGAGTAGTGGCATTAGATATGATTTACTCGTTGCCGATTACAATAAAAAAAATGACGGTAGTCTAGATGAGTATATGGACCAATTAGTCAATAGACATGTCTGTGGAAGATTAAAAGTTGCGCCTGAACATACCTCAGATGAGACACTCAAAACCATGCGTAAGCCTTCGTTTAAACATTTTCATACGTTTAAGAAAAAATTTGAGAAACTTAATAAAAAGCATGGCCTTAATCAACCGCTAATTCCTTATTTTATATCCAGTCATCCAGGATCTACAGATGAAGAAATGGCCAACCTTGCTGCTGAGACCAAAGAAATGGGTTTTAGACTTGAGCAAGTGCAGGATTTTACACCGACTCCAATGACAGTGGCAACAATCATTTATTACACGGGGTTACATCCGTATACTTTAAGACCGATTTATACAGCACGTTCGAAAAAAGAGAAGCAAAAGCAACACATGTTTTTCTTCTGGCACAAAAGAGAAAATTACTCTCAAATCAAAGATAAGTTACGGAACATGGGTCGCGAAGATTTAATAGAAAAACTATTACACGATAAGAAGAAAGCTAAGAAGAGAGAGATTTTAAAATCTAGGAAAAAGAAGAGGAGATAATAATTAGCTGCTAATTTTATTTTGGTGAGCAGACAAATTAGGTACAGATAATTTGATAAAACTAAACAAAAAACATTTGGATTCACATTACGCTCCTATGGAGCTATTCACATGGCGCTAAACAGGAGTTATAAATTGCTTTAAATTGTATATCTTTAGAAAAAGAATACGCTAATAATTTTTAAAAAAAGAGGGAAGACAACAAACACAAGCAATGATGCCACAGAGTGGCATCATGTCAATAGAACAAACAATCAATGTAAATCACAAGAGCTCCAGAGGAGCGACATAAAAATATATTTAAATGGCCAACACATATACACAATTATATTTCCATATAGTATTCTCAGTTAGGGGCAGATCCAAATTTATTTCCACAGCATGGAAAGAAGAATTATACAAATACATCACAGGTATCGTTTCAAATAGAAATAAAAAAAATAATGCAGATTAATGGCATGCCTGATCATTTGCATTTATTAATTGGTACCAAGCCAAATTGCAATCTTTCAGATCTTGTACGGGATATTAAAACGAATAGTACAAAGTGGATTGCTGAAAAGGAATTCATTAAAAAAAAATTGAATGGCAAGGAGGTTTTGGAGCATTTACGGTTAGTCATTCTCAATTACCCAAGGTTATAAATTATATTATCAATCAAGAAGACCATCATAATAAAAAAGCTTTTAAAGATGAATATGTAGATTTTCTAAAGGCGAATGATATTGATTATAAGGACGAATATATTTTTGAATAAAATTGAATTTTACTCTTCTATCGGTATTCACATAACACTCCTACGGAGCGGATTGAAGAAAACTGAAATCAATGACGCACCTCTGGAGCTAATGACATACAGCTCCTCTGGAGCTGATCATCACGGCAATATGTTAATAGCATCTCGGCATGTCAATAGCGTAGCATTATACAATTGCCACAGCGTGGCAATATGTCAATAGCACAGCAGTATATCAATAGCGTGGCATGATAATATTTGCCACAGAGTGACAACATGTCAATAGCCACAGCATAGCATCGTTTTAATTGTTGCCACAGCGTGGCAATATATGAATAACTACAGCTTGGCAATATGTCAATAACACAGCCAAATGATATACCGGTTCTTGCCACAGCGTGGCAATATATCAATAAAATCAACCCAATTTGCCTGCTACAAATGCTGTTGTCCAAGCAGCCTGAAAATTGTATCCTCCTGTAATGCCATCGATATCCATGACCTCTCCACTAAAATACAAACCTGGCACAACGGTACTCTCCATAGTTTCAGGATTAATGCTTGACAAACTCACACCGCCGCAAGTCACAAATTCTTCTTTGAATGTTGTCTTACCGTTTACTTTATATTCATCGTTACAAAATACTCTTGTGATTGCGTTTATACCTTTTTTACCCAACTCACCCCAGAGTTTTGTTTCAGTTAACTTTGCTCGATCGATTAAATACAACCACAAGCGATTTGGTAATTCATATGGACGAATGTTAGACAATTGTTTTTTGGGGTTTTTATTGATGATGCCACGTAACTGATCAGAGACGAGTTCATTATTCTTAACATCCACCCAGTTGACCTGAGCGACACAGGCATACTTAAGATCAGCCATCACGCGTGCACCTGTCGCCGACATTTTTAATATTGCTGGCCCACTCATCCCCCAGTGAGTAATTAATAAAGGTCCAGTCGACGTAAGCTTTGAGCCTTGAATACTCACTTTAGCAGGATTAACGACTACACCCATTAATGTTGTGATGGATTCCTTAGGCATATTAAATGTAAACAATGAAGGGACTGGATGTTCAATGTTATGGCCCAACTCACTTAACCAATCAAGACCTGATAATTTTGGTGATCCGCCTGTTGCAACAATCACTTTATCTACAACAAATATCTTCTCTTCTTTGCCAATGAGCAGATGAAAATCTTCTCCGAGTTTGGTAATCTGTTTGACAGCACATTTGTATTTGATTTCAATATCCAATCTGTTGACTTCTGCAAACAAACAATCAATGACACTTTGAGAATCTTGAGATACAGGAAAAACGCATTGGTCTTCTTGCACCATTAATGGTACGCCCCTAGATTCAAACCATTCTCTGGTTTCTCTGGTACTAAATTCTTTAAATAATGGTTTTAAAAATTTTCCTCCACGAGGATAAGCTGCGACTAAGTCTTTTATTGAGGTGCATGCATTGGTGACATTACATCGTCCACCGCCAGATATTTTTACTTTCGCTAGGACTTTGGAATTTTTTTCTAAAATATAAACAGTTGCTTGAGGATGGTTTTCCTTGACATGAATAGCAGAGAAAAAACCTGCGGCACCACCACCTATTACTGCTACCCTCATCTGTGTATGACAATATTCATCTGACAAATGTAATGACTTTCACACTTGAAACTACATTTGTAAATTCTGTATTAACATATATTTGTGTGACATCTACAAAGGCTTCCATTTTAATATTTATCAAATAACCCAATACTTATGGATTTTTAATATTATTAATTCTCTTAAGATAATCATATATCTTATGTTGACTGCTATTGATGTATTCATTTGAATCACCGACATACTCATTACTTTGATTCGCATCAATAATTCTTGCTTTTACATTATCCTTAAACTGAATATCAATGGTATATCGAATTTTTAGAAATGCAGATTCATCTTGAATTGGCACGAGTACTTCTATTCGATTATCTAAATTTCTTGTCATCAGATCTGCTGAACCAATATACATTATTTCCTTACCTCCATTACCAAAAATATAAACTCTACCATGTTCTAAGAAACGATCTACGATTGATATTACCTCAATATTTTCACTAAAGCCTTCAAGTCCAGGTACTAGACAGCATATACCTCTGATCATTAATTTTATTTTCACACCAGCGGTAGAAGCTTTGTACAAGATTTTGATCATTTCTTTATCTTCAAGACTGTTCATCTTAAAAATAAGGTATGCATCATTACCTAATGTTGCTTGTTCAATTTCTTGCAAAATCAAGCCAGTAATTTTACTTCTTGTATTAAAAGGCGAGACTAATAAACGCTGTACTTTTGGCACTAACACTTTACCTTCAAGCAATTTAAAGATCCGTCCAACTTCTTTAGTAATTTTCTTACGACTAGTCATTAAGCCATAATCTGTATATATTCTAGCTGTTTTTTCATTAAAATTACCAGTACCAATATATGCGTAATCTTTAGGCCCATTCTCAGTCATAGATTGAACATACATGACTTTGGAATGTACTTTTATTTCTGGATAAGAGTAAATGACATTTGCTCCAGCTTCTGATAATTTATCTCCCCAATACACATTATTAGACTCGTCAAATCTTGCTTTGGTTTCTATAAAGACGCAAACACTTTTGCCATTATTTAATGCATTCAACAAACCTTGGGCTATTTGCGACGTTTTTGAGACTCTATATAATGTTGCTTTTATTGATGTAACATTTGGATCTACTGATGCTTCATTGACAAATCTAATTACCTGGTCAAAGGAATCATAGGGATAATAAAGTAAAACATCTTTCTCCTTTATGGCATCAAATATGCAAGCCTGGCAACTCAGCATATCTGACTTCAATGGTTCAAGATGTACCATTTGATGTTCTTTTGATTCTAAAAAGTCAAGCGTAAATAAATCTTTGAGTCGATGATACTTTCCTCCTATTATAATATCTGTTGCAGTAATATCTAATGCCTCATACAATAGTGTCAGGTATTTTTTCAGCACCCCCTCCTCCACCATCGTTGTTGAAAACTGGCCTGTTTCTCTATTAGAAAGGGCTTCCACAATTTTTTCTTTGAGATTCCCTGCGTATTCATCCTCTATATACAATTCAGCATCTCGACTAGCCGTAAAACTATAATATTCGGTATTGTGTATTTTAAGAAGATTTTCTTTTATCAAGTCATCAAGAAAAATATAGTGCTTAGTGCCATCAAGCTCTATCTGAACAAATCGTTGTTGATCTTTAGGTAAGGCATATACATGTAGTTTATTATCTTTCAGTCCTGCTAGATAAACTTTACCTGATTTAATAAATAAGCGTTCTTGATCAGTATTAAAAACGGACTTATCCTCAATACTATTTTTGAGGTGTTCATTAAAATAATTTACACAAAAATCCTTTACTTTTTCGTTAAACTCTGAAGGGCGAAGTATACTATACCCTGCCTTCTTCAGCTCAGGTATTAAGATATCAAATAAACCTTCCCGAAAAGTTTTTTCAAGTATGTTGATTTCCTTTTTAATCTTCCTCAGTAACTTATTCGGTTTAGTAATTAACTTTTTCCTAAGTGATTTATCAAAAGATTTGATTCTTCTTATTGATGAGATGCGCACTTCAAAAAACTCTTCCATATTAGAGGAGAAGATCGCTGCAAATTTAAATCGTTCTAATAATGGGTTTCGTTCGTCCATCATTTCTTGTAAAACACGATGATTAAATTTTAACCACGATAGATCTCTGTTATAATATTTACTCACTTTCTTTTCCACGGCGTATGACTTATTTTAATTCAATTACTTGATCAAATGAAACAGGTGATGTGTTATCACTCTTTGAAGGCACAATAAATTCGACATATGCCTTTTGAGGATCATAGAATGTCACTTTCACATATCCTTTTTCTCCTATTGAAAATTTAGACCCATCACCCATACCAACTTTATTGTTTTTTGTACCAGCGCCACTTACAATAAAGTATTGATTCTCTTTTTCAATAAATTGAAGTGTGTGTTCATGCCCAGATGCAATTATGCCGCGTCCTTGACGATCCATCAAATCCACAATCATATTTCTATATAATTTGTAATTGGGATTATTGACATCTTGTTCAGACACAAATGTTCTTGTCCTATTCAATGCCGTTCCTAATAAAGGTAATGGCAAATACAACCAATCTACCACTTGTGTCAACGGAAATAGGTCATCCTTTAAAGGAAACTTACCTCCATGATGAGCATAGGTATAGGGCGGATGATGAGAAGCTAAAATTACCGTTTGGTCTTTAACTGATTCTATCTCTGACTTTAATTTCTTGATGTATTCACCTTGATTGGTCACTTCACAGACGGATTGATCTCCTGACTTGGCTTTATCATTTAGAAACCAATGCGAATCCATAAGAATAAGATTGATATCACTAGCCAACTCATGCATTGTTGGATCTCCACAGCCTTTGTCAGGTAAAAAGAAATTATTTTGATTGTTAGGATTAGGTGTATTCATTAAAAAAGAATCTACTGCTAGTTCTTGCCTTCTCAGACCAACTCGACCGTAAGTGTACCAATCGTGATTTCCTGGCACAAAATATTTGTATCCTTTATAATTGTCCATTGTTCGGAGCTGTGCCATGAGACGGTGCTTCCCTTCTGCATGGTACGGACTGTCAGTTGGAGCCAAACCTACTGGATAAATGTTATCACCTAACCAAATGATACCAGAATTTGCAGTTTCTTTATCGAGTTGTTTTTTTAGATAATCAAACACAAAAGTACTGCTATCCATTGGAGCGTTACCTGCGTCTCCAATCAGATATAAGGTAAAGTAGGGGTCATCAATTTGTTTGTTTTGATTTTTCCAATCTTCGCTGTATTGCGCTTTGTAACTCACACATGATGTCACCCAGAGAGATGCAAAACCAAGAATTATATATAAGGTGATTTTATTCATAAGCTATAGGAGCTGCTTTACTAACTCTTAAGATTTCTTAATTTTAAAAAAAATATCAATATTATTAAAAATCAATTTAGCTAGGATGATAACCAGCAAATGAAATACCTGTTAATTTATGCATATTCCAATCAAAGGTAGATAAATCGGATTGGACAAATTTACTTATATCATCGTGACCACAAGCTCTGGCAATCACTTTTAAAAGGTCGGCTGTGGCATTAAGATACTTGTGTAATTGTTCTGCGGATTTTTCAATTTCTAATCTTGCTCTTAACTCATCCCTTTGTGTTGCAATTCCAACAGGGCAATTATTCGTGTGACATGCTCTCATACCTAGACAACCGATCGCTTGCAATGGCCCGTTAGCTAGTGCAACTGCATCAGCTCCAAGCATTAAAGCTTTCCCTATATCTTCTGCCACACGCAGACCACCAGTGATAACAAGTTCGATAGTTGAACCTACATTATCCAGATGCGTTCTTGCTCTTGCAAGGGCTGGTATGGTAGGCACATTAATGTGATCACGTAAAATTTTTGGTGCGGCTCCAGTACCACCACCTCTTCCGTCAAGTATGATGTAATCAACACCAACTTCCAAAGCAAAATCTATGTCTTTCTCGATATGACTTGCAGCTAATTTAAAGCCAATAGGAATACCTCCAGTTAGTTCACGTACTTTATCTGCTACTTCAGCAAAGTCTTTAGGTGTCTTCAAGTCAGGGAAAGTCGCAGGCGATATTGCCGTTTGCCCCTCTTCTAAACCTCTAACTTTTGCTATATCTCCAATAACCTTATTGCCAGGGAGATGTCCACCAGTACCTGTCTTAGCACCTTGGCCACCTTTAAAATGAAACGCTTGTACTTTTTCTACTTTATCCCAGCTGAAGCCAAATTTTGCTGATGCCAATTCATAAAAATATTTGCTATTCGCCTCTTGTTCCTCTGGCAACATCCCACCCTCTCCAGAGCAGATACCTGTTCCACTTTTTTCAGCTCCTGTAGCCAATGCAATTTTTGCTTCTTTAGATAATGATCCAAAGGACATGTCTGAGACAAAAAATGGTTTATCTAGTTTTAGTGGTTTTTTTGCAGATGACCCTATGATTATACTGGTAGAAACGTCTTCTTCATCCAATAGCGGACGACTGGCTACCTGCGCAGGTAAAAACTGAATATCATCCCATTTAGGCAATTTTTCACGGCTGACACCCATAGCGCCTGTTGGTCCATGATGACCTACGTTTTTCAGTCCATTTTGAGACAGGTTTTTTATATATTTAGTATAGGGTTCTGTTGGTTGAGGGTTTGTGTCTGCATAAGCACCTAAATATTTATTTCGATCAAATGGTTGAGGATGAAGTTCTTCGAAAGCGATGATCTCATTTTTATCAATAAACAAAGAATCATCTTCTGTCCATGATTTAAATTTGTGCAATGCCTCTTCATTGTTATATGCACTCACACCAGAATCTAGGCGATAGTCCCAATCGTGGAGGCCACAGTATAGGTTATCTCCTTCTACTCTACCATCAGACATTAGTGCTCCTCGGTGTAGACATCTGCCATAAAGCACAGTGAATTTATCATCATATTTGACGATAACCAAATCTGTATTTTCCACTAAAGCATGAGTAGGTTCTCTGTCTTTCACTTCATTTATATCGTCAATAATTTTATGGGAATCTTTCATTTTATTTGTGCATTAATTTTTATTCAATAAATATTATAGATGTACTTGTATAGTATAGTGCGGATATCGACCACTAAGATTTATGAACTAAAATCCGATTGATCCGCCAATAACGATTTGTGTATCATCTTGGCCTTGAAAATAACCAAATTTAAATCCAACTAAATCCAAAGGTGTAAAAAACAACCCGCCTCCAACGCTGGTGTGCCAATCGTCATTACCATCTCCTTCTAAAAAAGCACGACCATAATCAAAGGAACCAAAAACACCTACACCTGTGCGCAGTCCTTTGTGACCTTGAAACAATTTTATCCGCAAATCAGATGCTGCATAAGCAATACCATCTCCAGCAAATCTACTTCGTCTAAAGCCACGCATCCTTGAACGTGTGGAGAGATAGTTTGCGTGAAAAAACTCATAATCACCTACTGTATATGCTGCGCCCAATTCAGTTGCAAAAACAATTCTGTGACTGGGAGAAAAAGGAACATAAGCTGTTACAGTTGATTCAAAAGTAATATTGCGAAATTCGGAGTCTCTAAGACTATGGCGATAATTAGCGGCAATATTAAATTCATATCCTCTTGTAGGGATCATATCATTATTGACTCTATTGATCTCATAATTCAAACCTAGGCCTACATATATTTTAGTATCAAAATCGAAACTATCTCTATTCGCTTCTGGTAGAAAAATAAAACGGGGGTCACCTTCATCAGGTTCATTCGGTATATTCAAAAAAGACGTCGAAGGACTAATCCTAAGTGTTCTGTTGTTTCCTAAATTATAAACGAAAGAAGACTCCACGAACACATGATTACCTTTCACAATAAAAAAATTATTATCTGTAGCCTGTGGGAACTCAGATAATTCTTCCTCATAATTTATATACTCATTGCCAAGACCATAAAAGAATTGTGTAAAGACAGGACCCGTAGCTTCAACATTAACTCTAAAATCCCAATCAGGCCCAAATATAGATGCCCAATGTCCATCGTAATCTGCTACTATAGCCGAGTTGGTTGTGAAATACGCTAAGCCTAATTGATGGCTTGATGCATATGGATTTTTTCTAAAGGAATTGTTTATCCACCAAAAGTTGTACTTCAGTCCCAATCCTTCATCAGTGTAAAAATCAAAAATGGGAAAATGAATAGATCGATCTAGCTTCCAATCCAATCGATCATAAACATCTATGCCTCTTCTGTTTTTGAGATGCGATTTTACTTTATCTCCCTTAAGTTGCATTCCATCTTTTCGATCGTAGACTGTAATTGCTAAATTCTCAGCTGAATTATTTACTAAATCTTGTCCATTACCACCAACAATCTTAACTTTTATAGACGAATCTTCATTGCCTGTAAAACTGAACACATCTGCTTTTTTTAGCCCCATCAATCTCAATTCATTACAATCTTCGCCGTTCAGCATTCTAGACCAAATCAAGAATTCTTCATCATCTTCAACAGAATATACTTGGACATCCAATTTATCATCAGGGAGAGCTGTAACATTGAATAGGTTTGGTTTATCTGTTCCTACTACAGTAACCTCCTTATTAATAATCTCGAAAAATTGTTCTGCATAACCAACCAGTACCTCTCTTCGTTGTTTCAGCTTTTCTACAATAGCATCTCCATTTATATCATAAATCTCTTTCGGCCAAACTCTAAATGCGTCCTGTATTACATCATCTGTTAACGTTACTTGAACTTCTTTTGCGATTCTCAAAAAGTCTTCTTTGGTCAATTGTGAAAGAAAACTTCTATCAAAGTGTCGAGCATTGTAAATTAATCCATCCAAATTATAAATTTTAGCATCATATTTCCTCAATGCAGGATTGAAGTAAGGTCTACTTACCACGTAGTTTAAAAGACCGTCATTAAAGAAAAATACTTGGTCGCGATCCCTAGGAATGGCTCGATATATTTTACCTCCAGTTTCCTCATCTTCAAAAACACCCCAGCGCCATTGATCATCATGTCTGTCCCAATCTCCAATGAGTAAATCAAAAAGCCTTGCACGGAGAACATAGGCTTCATCAACCTTATGCTTATGGTTTTTTTCAAGTTTTTCAAGTAAATCAGATGTACTGATAGCATCTTCCATATCCTGAAATGCAGCTTGACTTTTGACCTCTCCTCCTGCTCTTTCTTCAAACAAGTAGATGCGATCACCAAAATCTATATTATAGTCTCCCAATGCTCTTTGTTTCGGCATCCATACTATTTTAGGATTGGCGTGATAGATACCCAAAGCTTCTGCCATTTTAGGAACCACAGATGCTGCATAAGGATGAGCCGCAGATATACCGTCTTGCACTACATCCTGTACGAAGGTCTCTCTTAGTATACTCGGGACTACTGAAGACACATCTTTATCAACTGTTCTAACTACCCATTGTCTTCCTTCTGGATCTTCTAGTCTTAACGATTTTGTTTGAAAACCACCACCCTGTTGTATTGGTGTTAGTCCACCAGAATATTCGTCAAGCAATAATACCGGAAAGTCGAGTTCAGTCCCCCATTCTTTTCTATACGTTTTTCCTAAACCAGGGACTCCTTTCGCATATTTTTCTGAAGCTACGGCTTTGTGTGTTTTTTCATACTCATCTGCTCTATGGTAGATACTCGTATCTTGGAAGTTAATAAATTCCTTTTTGTATAATCTCTTGTTATAGATTGTTTTAACCTTTTTTGGGTTATCAGGATCAGGTGTATAGAATTCTAACCATAATTCCAAGTCTTTTGTATGCGTAATTTTTGCAAATCCTCTATCCATTAGCGCGAAATTGGCAGTTGATCCTTTTCTAACAAAATCTACAACAGAGCCACTTCCTGCAATTACATGATGATTTTTATCTTCTAAGTGATATTGAAGATTTTTATCATGAGCAGATGCGAAGATAATGCCTTCATGATTATCTAATGCAGTTTTAATTGCAGATCGATAAACCTCATATTGTGGGTGACCAAATTTTTGCTCACCAGCACCTAACTTTTTTATTCCAGTGATGATACTTCCCAATATTGGGAGTGGCAATAAGTTACTTTTCAAGCCATAATTACCTCCTGTTACCCCATTAGAGTAGATTGGATGATGGGCTGCTATAATAACATTCTTATTCTTATTCTTGCCCAATTTTTCATCTATGTAAATGATCAGATCTTGCACATAATCTATTTCACATGATGATCTTTTTCTTTCATCTGAACGATCACCTTCAAGGACCCATTGTGAATCAATGATCAACAACATCAAATCATCAGTAAGATCTACTAGTTTAGGTCGTCCGCATCCGTGCGAAGGAACAAATATATTCTTCCCATCTGCTTTAGACTCGATATACTCTTCTACTTCATTCAAAGCAGCACTAGAATAATCTTTGCCATTATACCATTCTGAATTACCAGGAATAAAAAAAACTTTATCCGTATTGCTTGAAAGTACATTAATACAATGATCTAATTCTCTATCCATCTGTGCGTATGCAGGTGATTCAACATCTGGAAACCCTTCATTACTTGTAGAATTACCAAGAAAAACTACAGATTGTTTTATACTGGTATTTTTCAATTCAGTTTTGATCAAATCAACTATATCAGAACTGACCAAATTGTTATTTGATGTAGCTATATCACCAACAAGAAAGAGTTCATAGTCAATATTATCTGGATTAAATATCTCAGGATTGGTTTTCCAATCCACGCCATCTTCTGTGTTTATGTATGGCTTTTTTGCTGCACAAGAGAATAGTAGGATGAAGCTAAGTATATATATTAAATAAAAAATACTTTTCATAGGATTCATCTTATCATTTTCATATAAAGTGTGAGGAAAATTAAGCTATTAATAGGACCTGTTGGCATTAACTCTAAATTCTACCTATTCAGACTATGGGTCACTTAAGACGATTTTAAAAATAATAATTTTTAAACCATTATTTCATCCGTATTCATTTAAAATAACCTAAAAGTCAATTTGCTAGCATTTCAATAGATTGACCCGATTAATTTCACCTTATTAGATAACTCTAGCAGTACTTAACTATTATTATTGTAGCTAAAATTCAATCTCTAATTGATGTTGATCATTTTCTTTAATAAAATTAGAAGCCGTTAAGCCCATTAACCGAATAGCCATCCCTTCTTGGTGATTTTGCTCTAGCAATTCATGGGCCAACTGATGTACCATCTCTTTCTCTTTCAGCACAAAATCCTTCGATATACTTCTGGTCATAATTTGGAATTCAGCTGTTTTCAACTTTAAGGTTAAAGTACGACCATAAGCCTCTGATTTATCTAATCTTGCGATGAAACCTTCCACCAAGTTATCCAAGGTCAATTGAAGTGAAGACAGGTCAGAAATCGGATCAAACGTGCGCTCTATACCAAGAGATTTTCTCTCTCTGTGTGCTTTTACCGGTCGATCATCTATTCCTCTAACGATATCGTAAAAGAAGCGACCTGGTTTTCCAAAGGTTTTTATCAAATCATATTGTGACCATGCCTTCAAGTCATTACCTGTATGTATGCCATAGCTTTTCATCTTCTCCTCAGTCACTTTGCCTACACCAAAAAACTTTTCTACTGGCAATGTCTCTAAAAACGAAATCGCTTGATTGGGTTTGATGACCGTTAAGCCATCGGGTTTATTCATATCAGAAGCAATCTTAGCAATGAATTTACAATAGCTGACACCTGCAGATGCCGTAAGTTCTGTCTCCTCAAAAATATCTGATTTAATTGCCTTTGCTATATCGGTTGCATAACTGATGTCTTTCTTACATTCGGTGACATCGAGAAATGCTTCATCTAAAGACAAGGGCTCTACCAAATCTGTATACGTTTTAAAAATCGTTCTGATCTTTTTCGACACCTCTACGTAGGCATCAAATCTCGGTTTGACAAAAATCAGGTCTGGACATTTGGCAATAGCTTTAAACCCAGGCATGGCTGATCTGATTCCGAATGGTCTTGCCTCATAGCTTGCAGTAGTTATGACTCCGCGTCGACTTCCTCCACCTACAGCAATGGGCTTTCCTCTTAATTCTGGGTTATCGCGCTGTTCTACAGATGCATAAAACGCATCCATATCGACATGTATGATCTTCCGATTTGACATTTAGTTTATTTCACCAGCATGATTAACAACCATAGAAATATTTCGTTGCATCTTCTCTCTGTATTTATCTGAGATACGAGCTGGTTGATGTGTCCTTATGTCCATCATCACATTCACAACGTATCCTTCTACTAACAATTCTGATGTTATCTCATTGTAAATTTTCATCGTTGTATTAAATGAACTGTTGCCAAGTTTTTTGATTTTAGGGACAACACAAAGAACATCATCAAATCGAGCGGAGGCTTTCCAATCAAGGTGCAAACTCACCACATGTGCATCATACCCATCCGTTGCAAGAGTTTTAAAACCACCATCCCATATCACACGCATGTATTCTGTCATCGCAATATCCATGTATTCAGCATATCTGACATTGAACACAATTTCTTGAGCATCACATTCGCTATATCTGACTCTCAAGAGATAACGAAATTCATTTGGCACTGACTGACTTTTCATAACTACAAATATCATATTTATCAATCGTATTCAACAATTAAATTGATGAGCTAGTTGTAAATACTAAACAATGAGCCCACTCTGAAAACTGACTAATTGCATAAAATGGAATATTTTGGATGAGATTTTTGGTTTTTGAAATTCAGTGATGCCTGAGTATCAATGGATTGACAAAATGAAAAATAGCGCCAAAAGAAACATTTTTGGTTTTGTGAGTTCTCGGAGTGGGCTCAACAATGGATAATTTTCAAAGTGAGACTTATTCAAGAAAGACAATTTTGAAGAAAAATCTAGTAACAACTTCATCTAATCGATAAAGTGTACTAACTTATGTCAGTATAGAATTTAATTTAACCCTTTAGAAACATGAAAACTTTCACAAACGCTGTAATCTTCTTTTGTAGCATCCTATTATTATTCCAATGTAAACCATCAGATGTCACAGAAGTAACATTCACTAAAGAGAATATAAACGCAGAATTCCAAAAGGCATTGATCACTGCGAAAGATGGCGACACGTTCAATCTGCCTGAAGGTACATTTGAATTCAAACGAAGTATCTCATTGAATGATACGCCTAACATTTCTATAATAGGAAAAGGAAAAGGAAAGACGATACTCTCATTCATTAACCAAGTCGAAGGCGCTGAAGGTATGCTCATTAAAAATGTAGAGGGAATAAAATTAGAAGGATTCACGATAGCTGATTCTAAAGGTGATGCCATTAAAGTACAAGATTGCACAAATGTCATCATGCGAGATTTAGAGACCACATGGACCAATGGAAAACTGTCGACGAATGGTGCTTATGGCTTATATCCAGTCAGTAGTACTAACGTCTTGATGGAAGATTGTGAAGCTTCCTTTGCAATGGATGCTGGCATATATGTTGGTCAGTCGAATAATGTTGTAATCAGAAATAATTACGTTCATGACAATGTCGCTGGTTTAGAAATAGAAAATACAATTGAAGGAGAAGTATATGGCAATGTGGCAAAGAATAACACTGGAGGCATGTTGATTTTTGATATGCCAGACCTACCCCAAGTCAATGGAGATCGCATTAAATTTTATGATAACTTAATGGAGAATAATAATGGTGAAAACTTTGCTCCTAAAGGCATGGTCGTCAGTACAATTCCTCCAGGTTCTGGCATGGTCATTATGTCTCATTCCAACATAGAAGCATACGACAATACCATTAGGGGTCATAAGACCTTGGGCATAGCTGTGAACAGTTGGTTATTTACTGGACAACCATATAAGGATCCTAATTTTGACCCATATGCAACAAACATAAATTTACATGACAATGTCATCGAAGGCACTGTTGGCCCGGCTGACATGACAACTGATTATGGAAAATTAATGCACGCAGTTTTGGATGGAAAAGCATACGACATTGTCATTGATGGTATTTTCAAACCAGGCGAAGGTGCGTCATACTGCTTTAAGAATAATGGCGAAGTAAGCTTTGTTAATTTGAATGTTGGCTTAGGTCCAGATCCTGAATCCATACGTAAAAATTTAAATAACGATATGAGCAGTTTTGATTGTGAGCTGCCTGACTTTGACACCAGTGACCATGACGCTTGGTTGGCTGCAGAGTAGATTCCATTTAATACAATTGATTTTGATCGTTGACGTTTTTATTAAAGCACACATTCCAATTTAATTTGAAAAAGCACATTTTTCTTTTTTGTTTTTCTGTGTTGTGGTTCGCAAATTGCTCAGAAGTCTCAGATGGAAGCATTAGAGTTCCAGACGAACCTTTTGATGCCTTGTCAGAATATAATTTTTTTGAAGGCAATTTAACGGATCTGTCACCTGGAGAAGGTGTCATTCCCTATGATTTAAACACACCACTCTTTTCTGATTACTCTCACAAGAAAAGATTTGTTTGGTTGCCAGAAGGAACATCTGCGACATACAATACTGACCATGTGTTGGATTTTCCGAATGGAGCTGTCCTGATCAAAAATTTTTATTATTTAAATGACGAACGCAACCCCGACCAAGGAAAGCGACTCATGGAAACTCGCTTGTTGGTAAATCGCGGAGAAGAATGGAGTGCTTATGGCTACTCTTGGAATGAAGAACAAACAGATGCTATTTATGATGTTGTCGGAGACATTAAAGAAGTGACTTGGGTAAATATTGATGGTGAAGAAACAACAGTAGATTACATTATTCCAAATAAAAATCAATGCAAAGGTTGTCATGCGTATGATAATAAATTATTGCCTATAGGTCCCAAGGCAAGAAATTTAAACAAATCATTTGCTTATGAAGATGGCGAATTAAATCAGCTAGAAAAATGGGAATCTGTAGGTTACCTTAATGGCTTAGTGACAAAATCAGGCAGACCGAATGTGGCCAACTGGGAAGATGACACCCAATCATTGCATGAACGATCTATGGCATACCTTGACATGAATTGTGGGCATTGTCATAATCCGAAAGGTGCTGGACAAACATCAGGACTAACTTTAATGGCTGACTCACCAGTGGGCTTGAAAGTAGGCATCTTCAAACCAACAGTTTCTGCTGGAGCTGGTACAGGAGGACACACCTACTCCATCGTACCCGGAAAGCCAGGGGAATCAATCATGATTTATCGAATGGCATCCACAAATCCTGGAGCAATGATGCCAGAGCTTGGCAGGCGACTTGTCCATGAAGAAGGTGTAAATTTGATTGCAGATTGGATTAAAGAGATGGATCCATCTGAATTTGATCAACCAAAGGACTCTTCGTTGAATTAAAGGAATAAATTTGTCATGATTTTTACAAAAAATCACGCCAAATTTGCATTTTATTTTATAACCCACCACGTGATAAATCCCGTGGCTAATCGGATAAGAAGCGGCCGTAACCGCTGTCCCTCCACACCACCAGGCATACGCTTTAACGTACCATGGCGGTTTCTAACCTCCGTATTT
>Ga0209187_1000408_pt1 | contig 78479 bp, 72 predicted proteins | sample BantaG_FD_187430 | JGI IMG/M metagenome (GOLD analysis project Ga0209187, IMG submission 187430) | Marine algal microbial communities from Bantry Bay, Ireland - BantryBay_4 metaG (SPAdes) (version 2) | ecosystem: Host-associated > Algae > Red algae > Unclassified | place: Bantry Bay, Ireland...
TTTTGGGGAAAAGGATATGGAGTGTGGAGCAGCGGAAACATAACTGAACAGACGATTCAGGAATATCTTGAGCATCATAGAAAATCAAATGATACAGATACAAATAATTTTATGCTCGAAGAATAAAGACTTTAGTCCTTGTCTTAATTAACCCACCTACTTCTAGTAGGTGGTATTTGAGTTTGACCTTAGAGCGCTGCACAGGATCATCGCTAGATAACCCTGTCGAGGTCACAATGTATTTATTTGAATATCAACATTTTATGTTAAGTTGAATAAATAATCTTAATTGTCCAAATTTTATTTGATACACTTTTTGATACACTATAGTTAAGTTATATCATTTATAAGGATCATATGCTAGATCTATTACTACGTCCTTTATAGCTTTGTATGTTCTCTTTTTTATCTTGTTGACTGGAGGATTGATTACTTCCCATAATCCATTTTTATCAGATTTTAATTTTTCTAAACCTCTCGTTTTGAAATGATAGAAATTTAAAATAAAAGGGTCGTGGCATGTAAAAACCTTTAGTTCTACTTCGTAAGATTCACTCTTTGCATTAAATCGATTGAAAAAATAATCCTTGCGTATTAAATCCCTTATTTTAATTGCATAAATTCCACATTCTGCGAAATGGTAGTCTTCATTTAGCACAAGGTCTCCTTTATGTTCAATCATAGAAGTAATCCAACGTTTCGCATGAGCGTGATTGTCCTTGAATTCTATTTTAGAATCATTTAATTCTGTATGAACGCTCCCATGGTGCTTGCCGCATAGTAAAACATTAAAAGACCCATCAAGAAATTGACTTGCCTCCGCAGCGGGAATAGCTGTTGCTATTAGCTCGCCGTTGTTATCGAATAAGTCACTTTGACTTATTTTAGATCGTCGAGCAATCGAGCAATTACAACAGAATTCGAATATACCGATCTTTTCTAGATTTGAAATTAATCGCTTTGGATACACTGTTTTAGCCATTGCAATGTTGAAATTGCTTTTCAAAGGATGGGTTAGTTAGAAAAACGATATTTTCAACTACATCATTAAAGGTTCCTTCGGTTTGATGAGACAAATTATCATTTTTGTAAATACTTGCTAAAACGGGTTCATCTGTAAAAATTTCAATATTAGTTCTGTAGACTTCATTTAATCCTAAAGACAAGTATGCACTTGGATAATCAGTAAATGAGATATTAAATTTTAAAGAATTTAGTTCTTTAATCTTAGGAAGTAAACTATAAACCTTTTGGACTAAATTTTCTATAGACTTGGTATCATTGTATTTTCCGAATAGCATTGAAGCTTCATGAATGGTTGATTTATATTCCGGCTTCATTAAATTATTACCTTGATAAAACTCATTTGTTATCCATAGCCTTTCTAGAGGGATACCTTCTTTTACATTACAATCCCTATCTATTTGTTGTGGTGTTATAGGCTTATTCAAACAATCTTGTGATGGAGTCAGAGCAGCTAAAAACAATAACCTAGAAAGATGATTATTCGAAAGTTTCATATCTTTTTCCTTTTGTCACGTTTTTAAATAGTTCGCTAATATCGTTATGGCATTCATCTAGCCAGTCCTCTAATTTATTTTGTTTATGCCTAAAAATACCAGAATCTCCGTTTATATTTAGAATCATTGAATTATCAGAGCTAGATGAAATCATTTCAATTAGACCATAAGTTCCTTTAATCTTAAATTTCATTGCAAAAGAATCCATTACTCTCTTATCTAAATAAGTATTTTCAAAGTTAAGATTTAAGTTATCCTTAGAATATTTAGTGAAATTGTTTATGAAAGAACTATCCGCATATTCATTTTCATAATTCAACTCTAAGTGAAAATGATCAGGATTAAGATTTGAGTTAGACAGATACTCAATTATGTAGTCCCCATATTTCTTTGAATCTGATTTAAAATCATCCCAAGTATAATTTTTATCATAAACGATATAGAATGAATTTGATCCTAACTTTAAATAAGGAAAATCGCTATCTTCTTTTTCAAAAAGAGTATAACTTTCACCCTTAGAAAAAGGATTTAATGTATCATTTGATTCCGCTCTCATAATTGGAAAATCAGAATGTACTAGTTTAAAAAGTGCACCAGCCAAGATGCTTGAAGTTTTAAACTCTTCTTTAGTAAATAAATGCCACCAAATCTTGAAGGAAGCTTTTTTTAAAGGAGAATTCATTAATTGCGACGTCATACTTTTATCAAATTGCTATAAAAATATTATTTAATTGAGTAAATGGGCAATTCAGGGTGTAAAATTTAAAAATTTTACATTCTTTTACTTGTTTAACGTCCTGTTTTTATCTTTAGTTTAAGATGATCTAAATTATTAAAAAGATTAGCTGGAAACATACATTAAGTGTTTCTTTCACTTAACCTCCACATCAAATTCAATAAACCCATCATGAATAACATTGGTACATTCTACTACTAAATCCATTGTCCCTTTTACTCTAGTATTTGATTCTGTAATAGTTACATTGCCAGTCACTCTAGGAATAGGGCAATCATCTAATTGGATCAATATACCGCTTAAGCTACCTAGCTGTTGAGTACCTACATTTAAGTTGCTTATATTAGCCGTTAGCCATAACCCATTATCTTCATCTCCTTCAATATTGGCGGATAGTGTTATTAAGTTATCATCTGCACTGGACAAACAAGAACCCAGCAAAGTTAAATCAGCGACAGTGCCACTAACACAACCAGATTGTAATAATGCTTCTGCTTCTTGTAAGTCATCTTCACAACTAAACATAAACGCTAAACAAATAAATAGTAATATTCTCATATATATATTTTACCAAAAATAGTTTCCTCTCTTGCCAATCAGCAATATATTTAGTTAAATCTTTATTTCTAGTACAAATCCTTCTACCGTTAATTCACTTATGATTACCGATAATTACACCAAACCTACCGTTCGTTACATTTCTATAAATCTTTGTGCCTACTTACTTATCTTTAGGTATACTAGTAACTACTACCACACTAGAAGGCACACTTAAGTACTACTTTGGCGATAGATGGGATCTAATCAATGCAGGTATTAGGCATAGAATCTATAAGGCCATAGATACCCACGATATAAAACCCAGCGAGATAAAAGGCATTGAATGTGAGGATAAGATTATGATTATTACTACAAAAGGGTTTTTGATCTTTCCTACGTTGTTTTATGGGTAGGGTAAAAGTAGACTTAAGTATTAGTTTTTTATAAATTTCTTATATCCCAAAAAACGATTGCCATGATAGAAATTGATTACATAAGTTCCAATCGGTAAACTATAAATATCGATAGAGGATAAATCAGAATTTGATTGAATGTACATTGATCCGCTAATGTCACTGACAGTAACCTTATCTACTTTTATATTTTCAGAATACAATATTTTTATTTCGTTGGCACTTGGATTTGGGTATATTGCAATATCAAGTTCGGTTAGTGGTTCTGTAGTTACACTAAATTCGTCAAAATCACCATTTTTATTTACGTGAAACATCCAGCCATAAATCTGAGCGTCTCCAGGTGGTCCATCAGGAAAATTAAAAACATCTCCAACTACAATGTAGCCATCATTGAACCGAGCAATATCATACCCGTTGTGTAATGCGTTATGACCACTATTATAATACTTAGTCCATTTCAATTCTCCTTCGTTAGAAATTTCGCTTAAGGTAACTGCTTGATATGTACCAAGGCTATCTGTGGTGCCTTCCTGGCCCAACACAATCACGTGGCTGGGATTTACCGAGGGAATAATTTCAATTACTCTGTCAAATGAACTTTCCCACTGGTCACCTAAAGGATATGTTTTCCATTCTATGCCATTTTGGAATGAGAATTTGTAAACAACTGTCCTAATTACAATACTAGATCCATTTGGATCCGCTTTTGCTTCTAAGCCTATTACAATAAATTTATCGCCCTCTAGATATTCTATATCTGATATAGAATTTAAATGCTGGTCAGGTTCTGATTTATAAGATTCAGTGATTAAACCAGAATCATCAAGATGAAAGAAATATACTTCCGCACCCCACTCATCAGGGACAGGGAATGATCCATTACGATCGATTGTACGAAGAAAATATCCAGAATCTAATGGTACGAGTTCTCCTCCTTGACCCTGAGGTACAGGATTAACAACTTCTAAATCAATAATGTTACTTCCCAAACTTTTATAAAAAATCCGACTGTCAATAACTAATGGGCTATTTTGCAGGATTCTTGAATAGCTGCCACTATAACTTATGTCATCATTGGTTGATTGGAAAAATTTAGTAATCTGATATGTTCTATCTGGGTCAAGACTATTGGAAAATGTATCTAATATTTCAAAATTATCATCCTGTATTTTGAAAAGTATTGTACTTTTATTTTCAGAAAATGAGCTTATGTAATTACCATCTAGGGATACAATATCATTTATCAGGTTGTTAGTAATAAATTTTCCTCTGTCTAAACTTAAAAATTTTTCAACTTCACCATGAGATGTCAACTCTGAGTAGAATATTTCTGTAGTTGTTGATGTGTCCATTGCTTGAGATCTTCCATGTACTTGAATCATTGGACCTTTGATTTCAACAGCATATAATGAATTTCTAAAGAAGCCAAAATCAATTAGCTTATTAAAGTAACTCTGAGCAAATGTAGTTGCGTTACAAGCCAGGATAAAAAAATAGATTAATACTAGTCTTAATGTTTTCATAAAAATTTAACACTGCGGAATTAAGATATCCCGCAGTGTGTATAAATTTAACCAATTAATATTAACTGCCCGTTTATTTCTTCTCCATTTGTTTTCATTGCAATAAGATTATCAATACCTAGTGTGATTAAGCTTACATTTATTTGCTGACCTTCCTCTATGGTGAAAACTTCAAAAATATTTTCACCTTCAACTGTAGAGGTCACAACAAAAAAATCATACACTCCCTCATTTAAAAAGATTACTGCTAACTTTGGATATTGTTGCCGACCAATAATAATTTTATATTTTTCGTATTGTCCTCCATACCTTTTTTTACAAAGGGAATCATAATATACTTCCTTCTAGCGATTTAGTAGCTTCGGATGATAAGTTTTGTTTTATGAATAAAGAATCATTACGAATTAGGTTTTCGGTCAGTTATAAAAGATCAATTTCTTTCTTGAGAAAGATAACAATGTTGGTTGTTTTGAAAATAGTGGATATCCCAAAATTCCATCAATCTTCACCGAGTATCCTTTATTAATGTGTGATATGTCACTGAAAACTGTCTCCATTTTCTCGAAGGTATTAGATCCTATTTGCACTTGTTTTACATCCCCAACAATTACTTCTTTTCTTATTCGATCTGCACCAGATAAGGTATCTGTTGAAATGTTTTCCAAATTGTATATAAAATCGTTATATAAATCATGATCGATAAGATTAAGCTCCGCACCGCAATCCAAACCCATAGATAAGATCATTCCATTTACACTAATGTCGACTATGGGAATGTGTCCCTCCAATTTAATTGATACACTTGTTTTCTGTACATTGGAGAAATATACTTCTTCGAAAATCTCAAAATGATTGGGATCGATCAAGATCAATTCCTGGTTACCATAATTGAACAATAAATCATAGTCCTTTATTTGCTCAAATCCAATTAGACCATAAATCTCTACCTCATAGTCTTTTTCTAAATTCGATAAGTCCAGGGTCACAACTTTTTGATCCTTCATACTTATACCATGAAAGTTTAATTCGTCCATATGCATAAGGTCAAGACCAGATACACTTCCATTGACTCCCTTAGAACTAGATATTTTCATACTATTCGAAGTACTGTCATTGGGTTGCATGTATTTCTGATTTAAAATGACTTTGGGTGCTCCTGAATCAAAAATAAACTTCCTGGGAATCCCGTTTAGTAGCACATCGACAAGTATCAAATTTCCTCTCATTTCTATTGGCACAGTGATGACATCCTCATTATTCTTTACAATTTTAGTATCTTCTTTGCTCAAAGATTTTACCTCCATTTTGAAGAGCTTGAGTTCTTTTATTTTATTATCGCTATTAAACAAGAACTCAGTCTTCTTAACCCCTTTAACTTTGTACTCAAATTCATAGACAAGATTAAGTCCATCCTCATTTTCTTTTTTAGATATATATTTAAAATCTTGTATTTCATCGTTTAGTTGACCTACAAGCTGCTGTAGGACTATAGTCGCTATTAGGCCTTCTTGACCTGCGATTACAAAATCTGATGCTAGATGTGGTTTTATGCCTTCTATAGATTTTGTATTAATTGCTTCTACTGTTAATTCTACAATAGCTTGGCATTTAGTTTGAGACTGGGTGTGTCCTATATAAGGTATTATTAGAAGTGTTATACATGAAATGAATTGACTTAATTGCATAAAGATTAGTTTAATTAAAAATCCAAAATTGTTTAACAATTCAACTTAAAACTAATTTTTATGGGTTGAATTTGGTACTAGTACTTACTTTTTAGATAGTCAATCAATTTGGCTCTGGAATTGATACCCACTTTTTTGTAGATATTATTGGTATGAGATTTTATTGTACTGAGACTAAGGTTCATCTCTTGGGCGATTTCCTTATTGGTTAAACCTCGTTTTACGGCATCAACAATTTCTTTCTCCCTTTTGGTGAATTTAATCTCAATTTTTTCATTATCATGTCCTCTTATATTTAGATTCATAGCTGCTAGAACCAAACCTAGAAGTATACATCCAACGCCCAAATAACGAAAGACTTCTGGATGCTCTTGAGTATTTATCTTTACAACATTCACAGATGTATTGCCTATCTCATGACGCTCTACTTGTGATTTATTTTCCTGGATAAATAGCAGTAGGCCAATGACAATGAGACTAAGCGCAAAAAAAACCGTAGAACGAGGGTTAATCATATTAATAGTTTAATTATGGAAAGCTGATATTCAAATAAAATTTTCGCAGTAATAGTTGATTTATCAAAATACAATTTTTTCAGTAAAGAGTAACTACTATATAAAAACTACTGAATAGATCATTTAATACCATTTTTATTTTTAGATGACGGAAAAGGATTTAGAATTGTTCAAAATGGATCAAGGCAAAAAACGTAGGCGAACCCATAGGTTCGGCGAGGCTTTTTAACGAAGGAACATGAAGAACAAAATAAATAATTACCGTCATTCTAAACTAGAATTGGTATAAGATGCATCTAAACAATCAAGTTTGATTACTGTTCGTAGCATCATATCGCTCGGATTGTTCTATATACTTAACATTTTTCTTAAATTATCGTCGCCTCGCCGGCTAGGCTTTCATTTCTTTCTTAAAAAAGATACGAAACAAAGAATCGGAAGTAAAGGCACATCTATTTTGCCATTTTTGGGTTAGATTAACAAATTCTAACAAAATACCCCCCCATAAATATTGACGAACCTTATCCCTGAACTACGAGGTAATGCAATTCCGAATCAGCTGTGACTTTAAACTTATGTAAGTAACACTATTACTGATTTAAGGGACTATAAATTATTTACATAATTAGGTCATAGAACGTGGATGAAGAGCACCAGATCTTCTTTTTCTAATCGTAGTTAAATCGTCTATTGATTGATCTTAACGATTTATCTATACTACAAACTCCATCACTGTTTTCTCTATAATATCCGCACACTGGTGAATTTCTTCTTCTGTAATGACTAGTGGTGGTGCGAATCTTATGATATTACCATGTGTGGGTTTAGCCAATAGCCCATTATCTCTAAGGGCAAGACATATTCTCCAAGCCGTATCGCTCTCTTCGTCATCATTGATAATGATAGCGTTAAGCAATCCTTTTCCTCGGACTAGTGTTACTAGATCAGTTTTTTCGTTCAGCTTTTGCATTCTTTCTCTGAAGATAATTCCTAAGTTGTAGGCATTCTCGCAGAGATTTTCTTCCTGTACAACTTCTAGAGCAGCGATGGCTACGGCACAGGCTAGTGGATTACCTCCGAAGGTGGATCCATGCTCACCTGGCTTGATACACATCATGATCTCATCATCAGCAAGTACGGCTGACACAGGGAATACGCCTCCACTTAGTGCCTTACCAAGGACTAGTATATCTGGCTTTGTCTCAGGCTTGTTCTCGCAAGGGTTCTTGCAATCACAGTCTCCGCAAGTAGCTAGCATACGCCCCGTTCTTGCTATACCCGTCTGTACTTCATCTGCTATAAAGAGAGCATTGTTAGCGGTACATAGGTCTTTAGCTTTTTTGAGGTATCCTTCATCTGGAACAAATACACCAGCCTCTCCTTGGATAGGTTCTACGATGAATCCTGCGATATCATCTTGTTGTAAAGTTTTTTCTAAGGCATCTAGATCATTGTAAGGAATTACGATCATGCCCGGCATATATGGCCCGTAGTTTTTAGTAGCTGTAGGATCTACAGAAGCAGATATTACGGCAAGCGTACGACCATGGAAATTACCTGAAGCAAATATGATCTTAGCTTTATTAGCTTCAATTCCTTTTTTTTCATAAGCCCACTTTCTACATAATTTCAGTGCTGTTTCTACAGCTTCCACTCCGGAGTTTATAGGTAGCACCTTATCGTAACCAAAGTATTCTGTAATGTACTTTTCGTACCTTCCTAAAATATCATTATGGAAGGCTCTGGACGTGAGTGTCAGTTCTTCAGCTTGGCTAGTAAGAGCGCCTATTATTTTAGGATGACAGTGACCTTGATTTACAGCCGAGTAAGCAGATAAGAAGTCAAAATATTTTTTGCCTTCTACATCCCACACATATACTCCTTCTCCTTTATTAAGGACCACGGGTAGTGGATGGTAATTGTGTGCTCCGTGCTTATCTTCTAATGCTATTAGCTCTGCTGAGCTTAGGTCTGTTTGCGTCATCATATGCTTTGCTTTGCACAAATGTAATAGGTTTTATTCATCTGTCCAACTAAGCTTCGTAAATTAAAATTATAATAGTCCATCAGCTTCAACATTGCTTTTGAAATCTCACTACATCAGCGTATCCTATCTAAGTATTACCAAGATATTTATGCTAATTGACAAATAAGTAATTAGGGTAATCAGTTTATTGCTAGAACTAAATTCTTTATTGAGGTTACTATATTTGTTCGGTAGTACAGATCTATCATAGATATTTCTTCTAACCTATTAGCAGATATAATAGTTACTTTGTCTATTATAGAAACTGTGTCATTATTTCTATTCCTGTCAAAAAAATCATAAAAAACAAGCTATGATTTAAAATCCACATTTTAGTTATGAACTTATATTGAGCAATTCTCTGTGAATGAGCATGATCTGATGTATCAGGCTTTTCTTACCGTTATTATAGATGACATAGTCTGACTGCCTTATTTTCTCTGACTGATCTAGCTGGTGTTTCATTCTAGCCATTACAGCTTCGCGTTGCACCTGATCTCTGTCCATAACTCTAGCGATGCGTAACTCATCATCTGCTGCTACCGTTATTATCTTATCAAAATACAAATGATTTCCCGCTTCGAAAATCAGGGCCGCTTCTTCTATGGCATAATGGGTGTTTTGTTTTAGCATCCATCGATCGAGATCTTTCGCCACAGCCGGGTGCACTAGACTGTTGAGTTTTTCTAGCAGCCCTTTATCTTTAAAAACTTTAGCTGCGATAAACTTTCTGTTTAGTCTTCCATTACCTAGATATGCCTCCGAACCTATGAGTTGCTGTATGCTAAACTTCAATGGCTTATCTCGCCACATCAGTTTCTTAGCCTCCTTGTCAGCATAATATACGGGAATACCTAAGGTTTCGAAAACTCTACAAACTAAGCTTTTTCCTGAGCCTATACCACCGGTGAGTCCTATTTTTAACATTAGATTTTTTGAAATTTTGTGTGGTGTGTTCCTGCTCCTTTTATATCTATTGTTACTATATATAGTCCAGTGGGTAAGGTGTTTATGTCAATATTGCAATTGTTTTTAGATCTTATATATGACCTTCCTTGTGCGTCACAAATTAGAACACTGAAAGTAGAATATCTATCATCCATTTCTATACGCAAAAGCTCCTTGGCTGGATTAGGATAAACACCTACATTGACATATTCATAATCCACTTGCTCTATCGTGGAAGAAGTCATGCAGTAGTCGTGATTCCAGACAAGATTTCGCCAGGTGTCCCATAAGGCTAGAGAGGTATTAGATCCAGGAATAACCCATACAGAAGTTTCGGGGCCTGCCAGAGTAAGAAACTCATTGACCTCATCTGTAGTGATGACGCCATGCTCGGTACTGACGATATGGTGAATACCTTTTGTGGCACCGATCGACTTATATTCTTGCGTTGTACTGTCTATCCAGAAACTTAGGTTTTCTATGTAAGATGATCCCCAGTTTTCTACATAAGTTTGTGGCATGAATCCATCCACAAAAGGATCTATAGTAGCGATAGGAAAATTATGATCTATCGGATTGCCCCAGGTTGTGCAGTAGAGCAAGAAGTTACTATCTACAATTCCTTCGGCAAGTGCTCTATTCTTTTCTGCATGGAAACTAGCGAACAGATTATTGGCTTTTACTGATTCTCCATCAAACTGCATTTCCACATCCACTATATAGCCATCATAGCCTTCTCTGGCCGCGACATAAAGCGCCTCTGCCTGCTTAGCTTCATTGCCAGGATAGTTGTAAGACCAAGCCCATACTTCCATCCCATTGCTTTTATAGGCATGCAAAAGTGTGTGATCTGTAAGCTCTGGCCATTTTACAGAATCTACAGCACCATCCGCTACTTTGACATAAATACGTTTTATACCAAGATCGCTCAAGGAGTCCGCTAAGTTCTCGTGAGTCTGATATCCGGTGATTTCCAAATGCCACAACCATGCACCTAACTTATTGCAGTCTTGTCCTTGTAGAAAACTACATTGACATACGAATAGTAACACAATTAGGAACTTCATATTAATGTTATAATTTCTTTCCTTTGAGTGCTGAGGCAATCGCATTTTCTAGTGCGATATGTGCTAGGGGTTTAGAAAATTCATTTAACTTTTCTACTGTATCTAAGATCTTATCTTTATCTCTTATGTCAATGGCTTTTCTTACTTTAACTTTGTGTGCCACGAGTTGCTTTTCTTGATCTTCTGTAAGACTTTCCTTGTTTTGTATAATAAACTTATCCGTAGCAAGTATGACATTATTGGCCTCATTTATAGCTTCTAATAAAGAACGTTCCCTCATGTCCTCTTCAGCCTTATGGATGGATTCTAAAAGCATCTTTCCCATTTCTTCCTCAGATATACCATACTGGTTTTTTATCTGGATAGAGCTGGCTACGCCTGAGCGCTCTTCCATAGCTTTTACCTTGAGGATACCGTCAGCGTTTATAACAAAATGGATGGCAATCTTAGGTATACCCGCAGCCATAGGAGGGATGTCGCTAAGGATAAATTCTGCTAACTTCCTGTTATCTTTTACCAGATCTCTTTCTCCTTGGTAGACGGCGATTTTTAGATTTTTCTGACCATCTACAGAAGTAGTATAATTTCTACCAAGAGAAAAGGGGATGGTACTGTTTCTAGGTACCATAACATCCATAAGTCCACCGATGGTTTCTATACCCATGGATAAAGGCGTTATGTCTAGCAGGAGTAAATCTTTGTTGTTTCCTGCAAGAATATCTGCCTGTATTGCAGCTCCGAGCGCAACTACTTCATCTGGATTTATTTCTACCCGAGTACTTATTTTTTTGCCGAAGTATTTTTCCACCCCATTTCTGACAGAGGGGATTCTAGTAGAACCTCCTACTAGAATAATCTCATCTATTTCGTTAGGCAACTTCTTAGCATCCTTAAGTGCGGCCTTCGTACAATCTATCGTTTTGTCAATGAGTTTTTTGATGATATGTGTAAATTCTTGCCGACTAATATTTAACTCTAGATCACCCACTGTAGAGACGTAAGCATCATGACTGCTGAGATGTTTTTTTGCCTCTTCTGCCGATATCCTTAGCGCCTGGTACAAGGCGATATCTTCCTTCAGTGCTGTATCCGAGATAGTAAGACGTTCTTGCCAGAAATTAATAATAGCCTTGTCAAAATCATCTCCACCCAGAAAAGTATCACCATTCGTAGATAGTACCTCGAACACACCATCTGTAAGTTCTAATATACTGATGTCAAAGGTGCCTCCTCCTAGATCGTACACCGCAATAATACCATTCTCTCTAGCCTGTATACCATAGGCAAGACTCGCCGCGGTAGGCTCATTTATTATTCTGAGTACATTAAGTCCGGCTAGTTTTCCGGCGTCCTTAGTTGCTTGCCTCTGGGTATCATTAAAATAAGCAGGAACAGTTATGACAGCTTGATGGACATCATGCCCCAGATCTTGCTCTACTCTTTGTTTGAGGAATTTTAGGATCTCGGCAGATAGATCTATAGGGGAATAGAATCGATCTTCTATTTTTATTTTGACAAGAGACTCATCATCTGTTTCTATTATATCGTAAGAGAAGTTTGCATCTTTCTCTGCTAGATCATTATACGATTTTCCCATGAGTCGCTTTACAGAGTAGATGGTTCTCTCTGGAGAAAACATCAGTTGATTTCTAGCGCTATCGCCAACAAGGATTTCGAATTGCTCTCCAAAATTTACGATAGAAGGGACCAACAAATTTTTACCATTGGTATCTCCTACAACCTTAGGTTTGCCATCTACCATATAAGCTACCAGGCTATTAGTTGTACCTAGGTCTATACCTACGATGACTTCTTTTTTTGACTTAATTGTTCCTTCCTTGAGATCTATCGGTATTTTAGCCATAATAAATGCAGCTTTATTAATATTTTTAAATTTCAGAATGGACTACCCATATATATTTTAGCCATTCTATCCTAGCACAATGTATAAATGTTTAGAGACAAAAAAAATATTCTGTATTTCGTCTTAGCAGGTTTCTTTATAGCAAACACTCTTATTGCTGAATTTGTTGGTGTAAAGATATTTTCTCTTGAGCAGACACTAGGATTTGATTCCTTTGACTGGACGCTTTTTGGTGTTAACGGGCTAGGTTTTAATCTGACGGCAGGAGTTATGCTGTGGCCTGTCGTATTTGTTATGACGGATATTATCAATGAATATTATGGGACAAAGGGTGTGAAAAGACTGTCTTACTTTGCTGTTTTTTTGGTAGTGTACGCCTTTATAATGATATACCTTTCTATGTGGGTCAGTCCGAACACCTGGTGGGACATAGAAAGTGGGCTATTGCAAACGCCCAAGCTGACAAGTATGGATACCGCATATAATGCCGTTTTTGGGCAGGGGCTATGGATAATAATTGGATCTATGGTTGCTTTTTTAGTAGGGCAGTTGACTGATGTATTTGTTTTTCATAAGATAAAGAAGTGGACAGGTGATAAGAAGATCTGGCTAAGAGCTACGGGGTCTACCTTGGTTTCTCAGTTTATCGATAGCTACATTGTACTGATCATTGCTTTCTATATAGGATCGGACTGGGATCTTGTTCGGGTAATTGCTATAGGTACCGTAAATTATTTTTATAAATTTGGGATGGCGATTATACTTACGCCAATTATATATCTTGCGCATTATTTTATCGATAGATATTTGGGTACGACACTCGCAACAGAACTTAAGGAAGAAGCAACCACACAATGAAGCATCAAATCACAGATACCATTCTAATGGTAAGACCAGCAAATTTTGGATATAATCAAGAGACAGCTGTCAATAACAGTTTTCAGACGGAAGAAGGATCAGAGAATAAGTCAGCTATCAGCGAGCAGGCCCTAGTGGAGTTTGATCATATGGTAAAACAACTAGAGGATGCTGGTGTCAATATTATTGTTATCGATGATACACCAGATCCTGTAAAACCAGATGCCATATTTCCTAACAACTGGATCAGTCTCCATTCGAATAAATCAGTGATTACCTATCCTATGTTTGCGGCGAATAGGAGATTAGAAAAGAGGGAGGATATAGTTTCTATGCTGGAAGAGAAGTATGAATATAATAGAAGATTTACATTTGACTTTTATGAAGCGGAGGATAGCTTCTTAGAAGGTACGGGTAGTATGATACTTGATAGGCCTAATAAGATAGTGTATGCTTGTATTAGTCCGAGAACAAATGTAAAGGTTTTAGACAAGTTCTGTGTTCTAATGAATTACCAAAAGGTTATTTTCCATGCGCTTGATGATGACAATAAGCAGATCTATCACACCAATGTGATGATGGCGCTGGGTGTAGATTTTGTCGTTATTTGTCTAGACTCTATTGCTGATCCTAAAGAAAGAAGCATCGTGGAGGCAAAATTTAAGGCGACGAACAAGCAGGTTGTCGATATTACAACAGCACAGATGAATCAGTTTGCAGGCAATATGATGCAAGTGAGAACTAGTGGAGGAGAGAAGGTACTAGTACTTTCCCAAGCAGCTTATAATAGTCTGAAAGCTAGGCAGATAAAACAATTAGAATCTTTAACAAAAGTTCTGCCCATTGACATAAGTACAATAGAAAAGTATGGCGGAGGAAGTGTGAGATGTATGATGGCTGAGGTCTTTTACTAATTCTAAGAATCTCTTTTTAGAACTGCTACCAAATTATTGTTGTATTTACAATTTATTAATATAAATAATATCTATATGTCTGCTTAGTTATTTACCTTTGAGTTAACTAAACCAAACAGAAAGATGAAAAAACTATTACTCTCAGTACTCATGGTCATGGGTACAATTTTTATGTATGGCCAAAGCGTATCAGGAATATTAACAGACGCCAAAACAGGGGAACCTTTAATCGGCGCAGCAGTGATTATACAAAAAACTTCAATAGGTACGATAACAGATGTAAATGGTAAATTTAGGCTAGATAACATACCAGATAATTCGAACCTCGTAATCTCTTACGTTGGATATGAAGAATTAGTAATGAAAAATGTAAGTAATGACTTAGGTGTTATAACCCTTAGCACGATGGGAGTTGGACTGGAATCAGTTGTTATTACAGGAGTTATGGATATTGTTGATGACAGAAGAACACCAGTTGCTGTTTCGACAATTGGAATTAGAGAAATACAAGCTAAGAGTGTAGGTAACGTTGAGTTTCCTGAGGTTATGAAAAATACGCCTTCAGTGTACGTATCTAACCAAACAGGTTTTGGGGATTCCCAAATGTTTACTCGTGGATTCAGTCAAATTAATACTGCCTTTTTATTAAACGGTCAACCGATAAATGGTATGGAAGACGGAAGAATGTACTGGTCAAACTGGTCAGGTATGTCTGATGTTGCTAGTGCTGTACAAATTCAGAGAGGACTAGGGTCTTCTAAGTTGGCCATATCATCTGTAGGAGGAACTATAAATATCGTTACTAAAACAACAGAAGATGAAGCTGGAGGTTTTGTGAGAATGATGACTGGAAATGATGGATATCTAAAAGGGACCTTAGCTTACAATACAGGTCTGATGGGAGATAAGGTTGCTATCTCAGTTCTACTTGATCATTGGCAAGCAGAAAATAAGTGGGCGGAAGGAACTAGAGGTCAAGGACAAAACTACTTTCTATCTGTAGGATACAAGGCTTCTCCAAAGAGTAACTTCAACTTGCTAGTTACGGGAGCACCTCAATGGCATGGTCAGAGATGGTCGCAAACATTAGAAACGCTTGATGCTACGCCTAAATTTAATCAGCACTGGGGTGAGTATAAAGGAGAATTTGAAACAGAAAGAAGAAATTTCTACCATAAGCCAGTTATAAACTTAAGTTGGGATTATGAAGTATCAGAAAAATCTAAGTTAGCTTCTGTAGTCTATGCTTCATTTGGGCGAGGTGGTGGAACAGGACCATTCGGATCTAGTGGTAATAGAGTAAGAACGGAGGAAGGACAGATAGATTTTGATGCTATAGAAGCAAACAATCTAGCTGATAATGATGGTCTCGGATCTTTCAATGGAAACTATGCATTGAGAGCATCCATGAATAATCACTTATGGTATGGTAATGTTACTAATTTTGAGACAGACCTAACCGATAATCTTAACTGGAGTATAGGTGCGGATTTTAGATTATATACAGGAGATCACTTTAGACAATTTGCTAATCTATATGGACTCGATGGATGGAATGATAATTTCAGACATGCAACAAGACCATCTGATGCTGTGCAGTCTGAGGTGTTTGATCCTAATCCATGGACTGCATTATTTTCTAATGCATCAACAGATCAGCGAATTGCTTATGATTATTCTGAAAATATAAATTACCAAGGATTGTTTTCGCAGTTAGAGTTTGCTAATGATGCATTTACAACTTTTGTACAAGGAGCTGTATCTAACCAATCTTACCAGAGAGAAGGAAGATGGGCCGATCAAGGTCAATCTGAAAAAGTTAGCAAGATTGGATATAATGTAAAAGGTGGAGCTTCTTACTCTATCAATGAAGGGAATATTATTTTTGCTAATGCAGGAGTATATTCTAGACAGCCTTTCCTAGATAATATTTTCACAAATATTAGATACTCTAACGAGCTTATAACAGCAGGTAATGGTACTGGTGTTGAGAACGAATCCATTGTTGGTCTTGAAGTAGGATACAAATTCGAAATAAGTAACTTCAGAGCTAACGTAAATGCATATAGCACATCATGGGGAAATAGGTCTATTGTTAACGTATTTCTTGATGATAATGGAACGGAAATGGATGAATCTGACGATTTTAATCTACGTCAGGTGCAGAGAGGACTTTCTCAATCTCATGTTGGTGCTGAAATAGATTTGCGTTATAGAGTAGGTGGACTTACCTTAAAATCTTTTGCATCATTTGGAGATTGGACATTCCAAGGAATAGAATCTGTTCAAGGATTTAATGATGATACAGGTGTAGAGCTTTATAACAATTCTGGATTAGATAATAAGGGAGTACACATACCTAATGCACCTCAAACTTCTATAGGAGCTGGTGCAGAATACTCGCTTAGGAATGGTCTGAGAGTATATCTTGATTATAATTTCTATGATAATTTATATATTAACAATATCAATTTTGATAGTGGAGATCAAATTCTAACAGAAGATTTCGGAACTCTAGACAACTATGGGATTTTAGATTTTGGTGTATCTTATGCATTTGATTTAGGATCAAATAACTTAGTGGTTAGAGCAAACGCTTACAATTTGCTTGATACTGATTATATAAATCAGACGGATCCATTTGGATTCTTAAATGGAAACGGAAGGACATGGAATGTTTCTGCTAAATTTTCATTTTGACCATTGAGCAATAAAATATAGAGTTGATAAATATAAAGACTGCCTCATTAAGGCAGTCTTTTTTTATAGTAGTAGCATCTATTGTTCACCTGACTTTTTTAAAGCCAATTTTCCCATTATTTTATTGAATCATTATTTTCAAACTAGACTAACTTAAAACCATATTATTAAAAAACATGTACTTTTTACAATGCTCTTTCTTATAAGTATGTCAACTTTCTTATATGCTCAGACAGCGGGTACGATAGCACAAGCTAGAGCAGCAAATGCTGATGGCGAGTTAGACCTCATAGGAACAACAAATTCTACCTCCGGCCTAGTGGTGTCTCCTAATTTCAGACCGGGTGGATTGACTTTTACATTGATAGATCAGGGAGCTCAAATAGGAAAACTATAAAACTTGGTGCCTATGGAATAGCTTAAAAATAAGGTTTTAGAAATAATACCATCTCTATTTTAAGATGACGGAAAAGGGTTTAGAATTGTTCAAAATGGATCAAGGCAAAAAACGTAGGCGAACCCATAGGTTCGGCCAGGCTTTTTAACGAAGGAACATGAAGAACAAAATAAATAATTACCGTCATTCTAAACTAAAATTGGTATAAGTATAATTCAAGTTTTTTTTACACCAACTCTACTTTCCTTTCTTTAGCCTTCTTTAGATCTACTTTTATACTCTCTTTCATAGTTGTAGCAAGGGAAAGTCCAACATAATCTACGCAGATGGGGAAACTTTTATGTTTTCTGTCTACTAACACGGCTACCTCTAGTTTCTTGGGAACAAATTCCATAAACGGCTTAAAAGCATAAAATATAGTCCTTCCCGTATTAGCAACATCATCGACTATGATGACTACTTTGTTCTTCATCTGTTTGCCCTCTAAGGATAGAGTAATTTCTTGATCTAGCGGTTTTGCAGGATTTAGTCTAATGTTGACAAGCTGAAAATCAATATCTGATATTTTCTTTAGTTGAGCTACAATCAATTTAGCAAAGGCAAATCCGTTATTGTTAATGCCAGCAAGATATATTGTTTTGGATTCGTAATTGTTTTCTACAATCTGAATCGCTAATCTTTTAATGATAGATTTTATTTTTTCTGCGCCAAGTATCTCCATAAAACAAAATTAAATAATATTCTGGTAATACTATTATCTACTATTTGTAACTTCAGCGTTAATATAAGTAGAAAAAACTAAATGAGTATGCAGCAGATTATCTTTATCCTTATCGCAGCGGTTAGTTTTTATTTTGCTTTCAAGCAATTTAACAAGATCCGCCGTAATATTTTATTGGGAAAAGAAAATGATAATAGGAGGGATAAGGGGGTAGCCTGGAAAAATGTAGCCTTAGTGGCCTTCGGTCAGAAAAAAATGTTTAAGCGGTGGATTCCTGCTATTTTACACCTATTTATATATGTTGCTTTCTTACTAACACAGATAGAGCTTATAGAAATACTTATAGACGGTGTTACGGGGAAACATAGAGTACTTGCTAATCCGCTAGGAGGCTTCTATACATTTATTGTTAGCTCTATAGAGGTGCTATCACTCCTTGCTCTTGTAGCTACATTTATATTTTTGTGGAGAAGGAATATTCTGAAGCTACCTCGGTTTCATATGTCAGAGATGAACGGCTGGCCTAAATTGGACGGTAATATCATTCTATACCTAGAGATACTGCTAGTCATCAGCGTTTTTATGATGAATGGTGCTGATACTTTATTGCAGAATATAGATAGTGCTCATTATCCGGACTCTGGAAATCTTGCTATTTCTTCATGGCTTGGACCTGCCTTATTTGGTAATATGTCGGAGTCGGGATTACACGCTGTAGAAAGAACAGGATGGTGGATGCATATTCTGACGGTTTTTGCTTTTCTAAACTACTTACCCTATTCAAAGCATTTACATATATTCCTTGCCTTCCCTAATGTCTTTTTCGCGAAACAGGATAGTAGAGGAGAAATGTCTAATATGCCAGCGATAATGAATGAAGTGAAATCTATGATGGGCCTTGTTCCTGAAGAGGAGGTAGCTCCAGATGCAGAATTGCCTGAGTTCGGTGCGAAGGATGTCTTCGATCTAGGATGGGAAAATATAATGCAAGCCTATACTTGTACGGAATGCGGAAGATGTACCTCAGTATGCCCAGCTAACATGACGGGAAAAAAATTATCTCCTAGGAAGATCATGATGGATATAAGAGATAGGGCTGAAGAAATAGGAAAAAATTTAGATGCTGATTCCGAAAAATATACTGTTGATAAATATGATGATGGTAAGTCGCTCTTTGACTACATCAGTAGAGAAGAGTTACACGCTTGTACCACATGTAATGCTTGTGTAGAAGCTTGTCCAGTAATGATAGATCCGTTAGAGCCTATTTTGCAACTTAGAAGATATGAGATACTCACTGAATCTGCGGGACCATCAGATTGGGTACCGATGTTTACCGCTATAGAAAATAGCGGTGCGGTATGGCAGGTTCCTGATGAGAGAGAAAAATGGCTTAAGGAATTCAATGCGAAGCAAGAAGACTAGAAAATAGAAATTCAATAATCGAATATAAAGTAAATGAAAGTCAAAACGGTAGCAGAATACATGTCGGCTGGAGAAAAACCAGAAATTCTATTTTGGGTGGGTTGCGCTGGAAATTTTGATGCGAGAGCTCAGAAAGTGACAATCGCATTATGCAAAATATTACATAATGCTGGAATACAGTTTGCCGTACTAGGAAATGAGGAAAGTTGTACTGGTGATCCTGCAAGAAGAGCTGGGAATGAATTTGTATTCCAGATGTCTGCACTACAAAATATAGAAGTACTCAATGGATATGATATTCAAAAAATTGTTACCGCTTGTCCTCATTGTTTTAACACACTAAAAAATGAATATCCAGCTCTAGGTGGCGAGTATGAAGTCTTGCATCACACGCAGCTGATACAACAACTCATAGAAGATGGAAAACTAACGGTAGAGAAGGGTCAGTTCCAAGGGAAGACGGTAAGTTATCATGATTCTTGTTATATCGGCAGAGTGAATGGCGTCTATGAGGCACCTCGATCTATTCTGGATAGTCTAGATACAGACTTGCACGAAATGTCCCGAAACAGATCTAAAGGTCTATGCTGTGGTGCAGGTGGAGCACAGATGTTTAAAGAAGACGAGCCAGGGGACAAGCGAATCAATCAAGAAAGAATAGAAGATGTGATAGACTCTAATGCGGATATAGTTGCCGCTAATTGTCCATTCTGCATTACTATGCTTATGGATGGACTGAAAGGAAAAGAAAAACAGGACGATGTCATGGTGTATGATATCTCTGAATTAATTGTACAAGCTAATAATTGGTAGATGTTAAGAGAATTGATTGCTTTATCTGATGAGTCGCGTGTATGGTTGTATCAGTGCAATAGAGAACTAAGTTATGATGAGATAGACGAGTTAAGGCCTGCACTTTTCAACTTTGTCTCTGATTGGTCTTCTCATAAGGTAGATGTCCCTGCTTACGGAAATATATTTCACAGGAGGTTCATTGGGTTCTTTGCTGATGAGTCTCAGATGCACGGCGTTAGCGGATGTTCGATCGATAGCTCTGTACAATTTATAAGACAAGTCTCTGAGCATCTGAAGGTAGACTTTTTTGATAGATTACAATTTGCTTATTTGCATGGGGAAGAAGTCAGAACAATACACCAATCAGAGATGAAGGGTAGTTATGAAAAAAAGGAAATAGATAAGGAGACATTATTCTTTGACAACTTAGTCACTACGAAAGCTGATTTTCTGAAGTCTTGGCTTAAGCCTTTAGAATCATCGTGGCACGCTAGAATGATACGATAGAAGGTACTTTGATATTGCTGTTTAGTCCGATATTTATGGGTTCCTATAGAAAGTGGGAATTATTATCACATATTCTACGTATACATAGAAACTAAAGTTCTATGCTAAGAAGATTTAAAAAAGTTCTAGGAATAGAAGGCGCGAGGATAGAACTTAGCGTTAAGGATAGTTATCCTAAGGCATCACTGAAAATAGAAGGACAGATCAGTATCTCCTCGCTTAGCGATCAGTTTATTAATTCTATAACGATCAAATTATTAGAGAAGTATAAGAGAGGCAGAAAGAAAAATGTGCTTATAGATGAGTACGTAATAGGCGAACTCGTATTAGATCAGAAGATAAAAATTTCTAAAAACGAGGAACAACTTATTGACTTTACATTAGAATTTGTAGATGGCGAGTCACCGATGGATTTCCTAGCTAAGAAAAATTTCTTCTATAGAGGAATTGTCAAAGCAGCTAAGTTTGCAAAAGGAGTAAGTTCCTCATATAGAATAGAAGCTACTGCTGATGTCAAGGGGACTAAGCTGGATCCAGTAGACACTAAGTCAGTAATACTAAACTAGAATTACACGTAAGCTAAGAACTTAGCTCTTGGTACAAGTAGCTACACAGGTTTCCATTTCTGTCTCATCCATTGCGGTATATGTGATGGTCAGTATGTTTCCAGAAAGTGTACCACTGCCTTCGAACGTAACGCCGTCTAATTCTTGATTAGGCAGTGTAAGATTTGAATCGTTTATGGTAGCAGTCATAACTTCTTCCCAATCCCAGAGGTTAGTAATACTTATTGATTTATCTCCATTTTGGCCATTAGAAACAACCAGCGAGTAGTTATAAGTTTCTCCATCACAAATTTCAGAAACTATATAATTTCCAGTGTAGTCTTCAGTGCTAAGTTCGTCATCTCCACAACTAGCTAGAAAAATTAAGCAAAAGAGAACAGGTACAAATTGTCTTGATTTTAAAATAATGCTTCCCATTTTTTATAAGTTTTTTGGATACGGTTATATAACTAATTATTTTACTTGGATTGCTGCTTGGCCTCTATCATTTTAGAGATTTCCTCATCACTCTTTCCTATGTTTTCCAGCAAGAAATTGACATCATCTATTAGATCGTTATCTGGATATTTTTGCAGAAATTCTTCATATACTTCTTTTGCTAGAGCATCATTACCTAATTCGTTCTCGATAAGAAATCCTTTAATAAATAGGGTAGTAGGCGCTTTTTCAAAATTAGGGTACTTCTCTAAAATCCAATCATATAAAGAAAGTGCTTTTCCAACAGATCTTATACTTTTAGCTACTTCAGCGGCTTTATATAAATTTTCTGGTGCTTTATCATTATTTACATTGACAAGTGCATAAGCCTGACAAGCATCTATATAATCTATGCTTGCCTTTCTATTGAGTCCATTAAGGTCAGGATTTACAAATATCTGAGAGCCTAATGTAGCTAAATATTGGTCTATGGTGTCTGCAGATATAGCGCCTTTGGATTGCAAATTCTGATTTCTATCATCATTAGGGTATTTAGACTTGAATCCAGCAGCTAGAACACTTGCTGCAGCAGTCTTATTACTCTGGAACATTATAGAAGTGAGCTCGTACAATCGATCTTTAGAATCTGCACTGTTCGGGGCATCCTTAATAAGCGGGTATAGAAATGAGATCACACTACCGCTCAGCTTGTTATCCTTAGATATCTTGTAACCCTGCTCTATGAGTGATAGTTTTTCGCTCTTAGATCGATCTGGGTTTGCGATCTCCTTGTTGATACCGGTTATCACCTCCTTAGCGGTCGTAACAGATGGCGTTTCTTTGTATTTACTATAAACTTGTTCCATCCCAGCGATATTACTGATGTCGTTTGAAGAACTTGTACTGCCTTCTTGTTTGCAGGATGCAAGACATAAGCTTAGGGTAAGGGTTAAAAACATTATTCTATTAAGCATAGCGTGATATATTGGTTTAGTATATGTCAAAAATACAAATCCCTTGTCACTTAACCTATTAAACAAATGGAGCATTTTTACAGGATATAATCTTTGTTTCACATCTTTGCAGCATCTTTTTACAATTATAGATAGCTTCTGTAGTTAGATAGTGTCTGTAGCGCACGTAATTTATTTTACAACTAAGTGATTTTTCTTATGTTAGAACTTTAGATAATGCAAATAATATGAAGTATAATATATTTTGGTTTAGAAGAGATCTAAGATTAGAGGATAATGCTGGCTTGTATCATGCACTGAGATCAGAAAATCCTGTTATTCCGATTTTTATATTTGACAAAAATATATTAGATGATCTTCCAAATAAGGAAGATGCTAGGGTACATTTCTTGCATGATACTTTAATGGACTTGCAAGGAGAGCTTAGAGGTTTAGGTTCAGACCTTCAGGTGTATTATGGTCATCCGATCGATGTATATAAGAAGCTATTAAAGGAATATAATGTAGGGGAGATATATACAAATCGTGATTTTGAGCCTTACGCTCTGGAGAGGGATGAGCATATATCGGAACTGGCCAAATCTAAGGGGGCAGAAATGAAAACCTTTAAGGATCATATTATTTTTGAGAAAGGTGAAGTGCTGAAGGATGATGGGACTCCCTACACAGTGTTTACGCCCTACAAGCGTAAGTGGATGGCTAAGCTAAACTCGCGTGGGGAAGGCGTAAAGTCCTATTATTTTAAATCTTATCCAACCCTCAAGTACAAATCTAATTTTCACAAATCGAAAACGAAAGAAGAAATTCCTTCATTAGCATCTATGAATTTTGCGAAGAGTAAGATTGAAATTCCCTCGAGTACAGTGGCTAGAAAAATAATAAAGAATTACGACGAAAATAGAAATTTTCCAGCCATTCAGGGTACCTCTAGATTGGGTATACATTTCAGGTTCGGTACGATAAGTATTAGAGAGAAAGCAAGAAGTGCGCACAAGCTTAATGAGGTGTTTCTGAGCGAACTAGTGTGGAGAGACTTTTACGCACAAATATTAGCTCACTTTCCGCATGTAGTTGTCAATGCCTTTAGAGCTAAATACGATAATATAAAGTGGAGAAATAACAAAGCTGATTTTAAGAAATGGTGCGAGGGTATGACAGGATATCCCATTGTTGATGCAGGGATGCGCGAGCTGAACACTACAGGTTTTATGCATAATAGAGTTAGAATGATTACCGCCTCTTTTCTGACGAAGCATTTGCTTTTAGATTGGAGAAAAGGGGAGGCGTATTTTGCTGAGAAGTTATTGGATTTTGATCTGGCAAGTAACAATGGTGGATGGCAATGGGCTTCTGGATCTGGGACAGATGCGGCGCCTTACTTTAGAATTTTTAACCCCTATACTCAGCGTCAGAAGTTCGATAAGAACTATGATTATGTCAAAAAATGGGTTCCAGAATATGGTACAGATAATTATCCAGAAGCAATGGTAGATCATAAAGAGGCAAGAGCACGATGCCTAAGTGTATACAAGGAAGGTTTAGCTAATCAGTAGAGTAGCTTTACGAAGAAGGCGGGTTAAGAGATGACTGATTTATAAAATATAGATGGAAATAATTTAAAGCATGATAAACCGCAATGATAGATCAGCTTAGTTGTATATACCCGCTGCAATAAATAGATCACGCAGTTCTTTTTCTATCGAAAAGGGCTTAAGCGGCGGGACATTAGAGCCACCAGGATTCCCTTTGGGTATTTTTCCTACAAAAGATTTTACCCCTCCGAATAACAGCCTTGGGATTTGACCAATAACCTCCTTGCTACTTTTTATACGGATACCAAATTGTAGCATTTTCCAGTGAACACAAGTATGTTCGAATGGATATTTTTGGCCCAGAATATGAGCCCGTTCTAGATGACTCCAAGCAGTTGTTAAATTGCCCTTATCATAAGCCTTTTTAAATTGCGATATTTCTGCGGTATAGAATGGCTTAAGTTTTTCAGGTATCTTTTTATAAAATTTCATGCTATTATAATTACGCTAATTTTACATTATTTTGGACAAGTACTATTTTAGGGACTATCCTCGGAAAGCTTTCTTCTTTGTTCCTTCTTCTAGTTCCGATACTTTTTCTTCTATCCACTGTTTGTTAACCATTGATTCTGTTTTAAGATCTTCTTTTATCTGGCCTATTTTTGCAAAATTATAGGGTCCTATTTTAGCTAATTTTTTTGTAAATTTAAGATAATTTTTGTAACGTTTTTTGGCAGCAGGGCTTAATTTTTTCCTTCGTAGTACTGCATTGAAAGCATCGATACTTGATAGCATCGGCTCGGTCTCTCCCAGTTCATAGTATACAGCAAGCAAAAGCGTACGACCATTCAGATCATAGAATAGATCATCTAGGTTGACTTGATTTAATGTATATAGGGATTCTCCGTATTGTTTCTGATAGAAGTATACCCTAGAGAGGTTAAAGTTGATGGCGTTTTCCCGCTCTGATTCCTGTAAGTATTTCGAATAGTTGTTAATGAATAATTCTGCCCATTCATAATTAGCAGTTCTCAGGGAATATAAAACAACATTTCTGAATGTAATAGGAGATATCCTTTCATTTTTGATAATGATTTCTTTTTCTATGGCGTCCTGATACAAGGAAAAAAGTTCATCTTGAAATTTCAGATTTCCTTTATTAACTTGGCGCACACAATAGGTGAGCATCGAATCATAGAAAAAGGTTTTATTTTCTTCATTGAAGTCATTGAAGTTAGTTCTTACAATAGTTCTAAGGCTATGGTAATAAGTTTCTTTTTTAGGAGAGGTAAGCGTCCGTATAGCAAAATAGAATGCTTGAAGTAAAATTTCATCTTTATAATTCCCAGTGTCGAGCAGGTTCAATATTCTATTTCTAAAAAGACTTGGATCTTCTTCCTCGAAATAGGCACCCCAAAATAACTGTATATAAAGAAACTTTAGTTTTTCTGCAATATAAAATACATCGAGATGATGTAAGGCTTTAGACAGGTTAAATTTCTCTGTTTTCGGTACTTTTCTCTGTTTTCGCTGAAAATCGAAAGTGAGTGTAAAATAAAGGTTTTCAATGGAATATAGGTTTATATGATATTCAGAGGACAGTTCCTTGTAGCGTTCCGCAAGTTTTCTTGATTTTTTGAGTAATTGATTTGTCAATACAGGGAAAGGTTCCGCTTTTAGATGCTCTAATTGAAAAATAGGCTTTGTTAATTTTTTTTCTTGATAGATTTCTTGAGCAAGAAAATCCTCAAAGAGGGACAGAAGCTTATTGTTAAGCTGACGAAACTTTGCATCATCATAGGTATCAAATGAGACCTTGCTCCATAAGTCCTCTTTTTTTACATTGACCTCGTTGTTATTATTGTATATCTCGATTATAGCATCGAACAAAAGGAGCACATCTTCATTGACATTAAAGTAGGGTGACTGTAAATATTTGTTAAATCGGTTCCGCTTTTTGGCAGACAAGTCGAAGAGAACCTTATGTATTTTTATGTTTAACATTAGACTATAATATATATATAAAGCTTTGTTTAACAGATTGTATTAGATTATATATTTTCATCATATTTATAGTCAAGACTTTACGTATGTAAAAAATGTAGAATATATATATGGCTGAATTATAATTGATTCAATATGTTGATTATAAAAATATTATAAATTAACAATTTATTTATATATTATTCCTAGATATGTTTTTTTTATTCGAATAAAAATAGTCATATTTGTAGTAAGTTTAACCAAATCTAACATGAGCAGACTGAAGTACTTGTTTTTAAGCATAGTATTTGTGTTTTTTTCATCCGTGATAATAGCACAAACGAACCCTGGTGTTGTTGATATTTCTACAACATACAATGGTTACGAGTCTGTTCTTATCGAATCCACTATAAATCCTACTGTTCTATATTCTCAAGAAATGTTAGATGACCCAACTTGGGGTGACTTTGATTGGACAAATGTAGCGGATGATGTATATTCTTTTAATTACATGGCTCCTGCAAATGATGTTGATATATACGTGCCAGTGGAATATTACGTCCCTGGTCCTTTTAACTTCATACCTAAGCCTCAGTATATGCAAATACATATAGTTGTCGAAAACTCAACTATAGACGCAAATGCTGACTATGTAATGGGGAACGGTCCTGTGATATCGATAGATATTATATCAAATGACTATAGTTCTGATGGTTCAGTATATTCTAGTGCTGTGTTGTTAAATCAAGATATAACTTCAGATATAGATAGTATGGGGTCTTTAAATGTCTACCCATTATCTAACGACTCAAAAATGTATGCTCAATATCTTGTAGAGGATACTTTAGGAAGTTATTCAGTAGGTAAAGTTGTAATTATTCCTCCGGCAGTTAATCTGTCAGATGAAGTGAATACTTACTTTACAACTAATAAGAAAACTTTAGAATTTACGCTGCCTGATGGAGGTTTTGCAGTAAATGGAGATTATGGTCAGGTTGCGGGCGTAATAAATGATCTGAATGATTTTACTTTCAGCTACACACCCGATGAAAATTTTTCTGGAATGGATTCTGTGCAGTTTGTAAATTCTGATGGGATTACATATACAAGTTTTATTAAGGTATACGATGTAAATTATAACAACACCAGTGTCAGAGATGACATAGTATATACAGCTGAAAATGCTAGTATAACTTTTAATGTCTATGATAATGATATAAAGCAGTTTAATATATCTGGTTACTCAGAAGAGCTCACTTACAATGGTGATGGGGAATTTACGTATGTTCCAGAAGATGATTATTCAGGGGTACAGAATTTCTATTATGCTACTTATAACGGATTAGAAACTAGTACAGCAGATATTAAGATTATAGTAAGTGATCAGGCTCCTATAAATCACTACCAGTATACATTTAACGCTATCTACGAGCGTCCAAGAGTTATAGAATATCTTACTCCGCTGGAGGGAGAATCTATACAAATCGTTGAATATCCAACTTTCGGTGATTTAGTTATACTAGATGAGCAAGGAGAAGTATTGGATAGCTGTAATTCCATTACAGGGAAGAATAAAATAGTCTACATTCCACCTTCAGGTTTTGCTAATTATGACTATTTTAAAATCGAATATTGTCCTACAGAAGGTAACTGTTATGTACTAGATAATAAGATGCACGTATTGCCATTTAAAGGTGATGACGATTGTATTTGTGTAGATGACTGTGTTTGGGAGGGAGATGCTAATAATGATGGTAGAGTATCTCTTTTAGATTTACTTGCCTTAGGAGATAATTTTGGATCTGTCTTGGAAGCTAGAGACGATATAGATTTTGGTGGTCCTTGGTTCGGTCAGAGTTCAGATAATTTTGATTTTGCTAAGTACAGTGATGCTGACGGAGATGGTATTGTTACAGAAAACGATGTTGCAGCTATATCAGACAACTACGGTAAAGAACATAGTTATAACCAATATGAAGAGTTAATACCTGCAGATTTTGCAGTTATATTAGATCCACAAGTATCTAGTGTCGATTCTGGAGATCTTTTAAGGATAGACATAATAGTAGGAAATGAGGCTTTTCCTGCGATAGATGTTCATGGTGTTTCTTTTGCAATGAATTTTAGTCCTTCATTTGCTGATTCAGCTTCTATGAATGTTATATATAATAATGCCTCTTGGTTGAATCATAATGATCCTAGTATATCCTTATCTACAGTTCCTTATGATGGGAGAATAGAGTCAGTTATAACTAGAACGACAGGTGCTACAGTTTCTGGAGAAGGGATCATAGCTGTAGCTGAATTTATTGTCGAAGAGGAGGGAGAAGGTTTTAGAGGAACAGAAGGAGAAAAATATATAGATGTACTAATTTCTGATATAGTAGTCTCTGATGTCAATGGAAATTTGCGGAAGCTTCCTGATACAGCAACTCAGGTTCTATTCGGAAAGAAAGAAGACGAAACACAAGTAATAGATGATAAGGATGATATGCTATATGTTTATCCTAATCCGACAAATGGTGATCTTAATGTCTTCTTGAATGGAGATAAGAATATTCAATCTCTTCAGTTAGTCAATACTAGCGGTATTACTATGCTTAGCAGAGATAATATAGATCTCTCTAATACTAATATAGATATTAGCTCTCTTACGCAAGGTTTTTACTTCCTACAAGTTGTTACAGATACGGAAAGTTATACGCAGAAGGTGCAGCTAGCCTTTTCTAAATAATTCAATTTTCAAGATATCGTATTAAGAATTGATCCCTCATCAGGTGATATTTAAGCTTATCTCATATGTAGAGCCAACTACATATTTAATTCGCACGTCTGTGCGCGCGAGAACTTAATAATACTCAATTCAGAGAGGTTTTATTTTATTTTTGATACTACATCAGTATGTCACTAGATGTATGGAACCGATATTTGATACATGGTTATGAAATGAATAGATTAGCCGGTCGAATATTATAAAAATCGAGAAATAGCGATATTCAAGAAATACAACTTGCCCACGTAATTTTATACCAGATTATATGAGCAGTCACAAACATAGATACAATTTACTGCACTACTTTTTGAAAATATGGAGCCCTAAAGGCATATCATATCTATGCAAGACGAGACCATAAGTAGGACTAATGCATAGCGCACGGAATCCTTTTTTAAAAATTCAAGATGATACCCATGCTCTAACGAATTCTCTTGTAATTGCAACTATAGTAACTACAGTTTATTCTGATTGATAAGTTCCAGTAGGGCGTCCCTGTAGTTCTTGCCTATAGGGATATGCTTAGCTTGACCCTTTTCCACAATTTCTACCATATTACCTACGACCGCTTTTATCTTGTTAATATTTAAGATGTAAGATCTATGAATTCTTCTAAATACAGTTGAAGGCAACTTTGCCTCTAGGCTTTTCATTGTCTGTAGGGTAATGACCCTAGTTGTATCCTGACGGATAATGACGTAGTCTTTTAGGCCTTCAATATATAAGATGTCATCAAAATTGACCTTAATGAATTTCTTATCCGCTTTTACAAAAAAGAAACCATCTTCCTCATTTATGCTACTAATCTCAGCAGATTGGGACTTCATTTTTTCGATAGCCTTATTGACACTCTTTGTAAACCTTTCAAAAGCAATAGGTTTCAATAAATAATCCACCGCGTCAAGTTCGAAACCTTCTACAGCATATTCAGAATAAGCAGTAGTAAAAATTACCATTGGAGGATTCGCCAAAGTTTTTACAAAATCTATTCCTGTAAGCTGAGGCATCTGAATATCTAGAAACATAATATCTATAGAATTATTCTTTAAGGCTTCATGAGCTTCCAATGCATTATTACATCTGGTTACAAGTCTAAGATCTGGCATCTTTTCTATAAAGGTTTCTAGTATGTCCAATGCTAGAGGTTCATCATCTACTATTATTACTTTTATCATGATCTTTAATTTAAAGTTTTTTATTATATCAGTTGTATTGACAAGTTGACAAGATAGTTATTCGGATTTTCATTAATCTCTAGAAGATACTTTCCAGGATAGAGTAGCTCTAATCTTCTTTTAATATTGACAAGGCCTATGCCTCCACTTCTTTTCTTGTGGGTAGAAGGTACAGAGTGTGATTTACTATTTTCTATTAGCATGATAATTTCTTCCCCTTCGATCTTCATATCTATATGTACATAAGTATCTCCTAGCTGCTTATTTAGGCCATGCTTAAAGCTATTCTCGATAAATGGTATAAACATTAAGGGAGCGATAAATCTATTTTCTAGCTGTCCTTCTATATTGAACAATATTTTACAATCAGAGCCGTGCCTTATTTTTTCTAATTCGAGATAATTTTTGATATAATTAATTTCTTTTTCTAGAGGCACCTCTTTCTCATTACATTCATAGAGCATATAACGCATCATTTCAGATAGTTTTAAGACAATCTCAGGAGCGAGATCAGATTTTTTTATCGTGAGTGCGTATAAGCTGTTAAGTGTATTAAATAGGAAATGGGGATTGATCTGAGACTTTAAGAATTTTAATTCCGATTGTAGCGTTTGGCTTTTCAATTCTTTCTTCTCTCTCTGATTTATAAGCCAGTCGTTAATAATATGATATATCGTAGCTGATATACCTATAAAGTAGGAGGACATAAAAATATAGGCCTGATTTTCTAGGAAGTTAGCCTGCAGCATAGGCTCATTGAATGAAATTAAGTATAACACCAATGTTTTTATGGGGGTCAATATAGCTGCTGTTATAGCAAGGGAAATAAGATAGTAAAAGAAATTTTTAGTTGATAGGTAACTTGGAATAAGGAATAATAGATTGATATAGACTATAACGGCGAAGAATATAATATTTATTAATTCCTTGATAAGGGTATATAGATAATGAGAACCATCATAATCTATAATAACAAGGAATACATAGAATAGAACCCAGAAGATGACGTGGTAGGTCTTATCTAGCTTCAGCCAATCAGAAAATTTCGCTCTGGCAATATTTTGCCATTTAGTTATCATATTATAAAAATACAAGACTTTTATATAGGAAAGGATTTTAACTCTACTAAAGTAGGATTTATAAAGACGTAAGTGTCATCCTATGATTATTTACCTAGCAAAAGCCTAAGATAACCCTTTGAATAATTTATATTTGACCCGTATTGATGAACAATCACTATGAAAAAAAGGTTAGGTTTTCCGTGAATTATCACCTTATTATAAAAGCGCTTAAAGTTATTTATGGCATACAGTAATGAAGAAAGGTACGACCCAAAAACCACTGAGCATTTACAAGATAGATATAAGGATATTATTGTTTCTGTAGGGGAGGACGTATCTAGAGAAGGCCTGGCGAAAACTCCAGAAAGAGCTTCTAAAGCAATACAATACTTAACAAGGGGATATAATCAAGATCCTGTAGAGATACTAAAAGGAGCTATGTTCAAGGAAGAATATAGCGAAATGGTTATTGTGAAAAACATAGAGTTATACTCTTTGTGCGAGCATCATCTATTACCCTTTTTTGGCAAAGCGCATATAGCATATATTCCAAATGGATATATTGTGGGTCTATCTAAGTTACCTAGAATAGTGGATGTTTTTGCAAGAAGATTTCAGGTTCAAGAGAGATTGACACACGAGATCTTACATTGTATACAAGATACTATGCAACCACAGGGAGTAGCGGTTGTAATAGAAGCAGCCCATATGTGCATGATGATGAGAGGGGTACAGAAACAAAATTCTGTAACGACAACATCAGCGTTTACTGGGCAGTTCAAAGTAGAAGAAACAAGACAAGAATTCTTAAATCTTCTCAGTGCCAACCTAAAATAGAAGTAATAATGAAAGCAGCTATATTTCCAGGTCAGGGATCTCAATACGTTTCTATGGGCTCTAAGCTTCTAGAAAATAATCCAGATAATAGTAAGTATATGGACATTGCTAACGCTATCCTAGGATTCGATCTAGCTGATGTAATGAAAAATGGTAGTGTTGAGGATCTGAAAGAAACCAAAGTTACTCAGCCTGCTGTCTTCCTATATTCTATTATACAGTATTACAATAATAGCGGATCTGAGGATTTCGGATGTTTCGCAGGTCACTCATTAGGTGAGATAACAGCTTTGGTTGCCTCTGATTGTTTGACGCTAGAAGATGGCCTAGGCCTAGTAAGTAAGCGTGCAGGAGCGATGCAGTTAGCTTGTGAGGAGCAGAACAGTACTATGGCTGCGGTATTAGGTCTAGAAGATGAGCAGGTAGAGAGAATATGCAATGAGATAGATGATGTTGTAGTTGCTGCAAATTATAATTGCCCTGGTCAGGTTGTTATTTCAGGATCTATTATGGGCATAGAGAAAGCTATGGAGGTTTGTAAGGCAGCAGAAGCGCGACGAGTTCTTCCTCTTATGGTGGGCGGAGCATTTCACTCGCCACTAATGGAATCAGCGAAAGAGAGTCTTTCGAAGGCTATAGCGCAGCTGAATTTCAAAGAACCAAGAGGTCCTATTTTTCAAAATGTAGACGCTTTAGCTACAACTGATCCAGAACTGATAAAACTAAAATTAATAGCTCAACTTACCTCACCTGTGAGGTGGACCCAGACTATGATAAATATGCACCAGTATGGCGTTAAACATTTTACGGAATTCGGAGCTAAAGTACTTTCTGGTTTTGTAAAACGTTATGATAGAAGTTTACCAACTGAGCAGTATAACTAATGGAAAGTGAAGTTAACATATCAAAAGGAAAAGTGCTTATTGCCGAACCGTTTTCTAATAATATACATTTCAGGAGATCGGTTGTCTTCTTGTGCGAGCATTCTGCTGAAGGAGGTACAATCGGGTTTGTACTGAATAAGAAAACCAGTCTAACCATCCACGAATTAGTTGAAGATTTTCCAGAATTTGAGGCAACCATCTTTTATGGGGGACCAGTTGCGACAAGCACACTTCATTATATACATAATGTAGGGGAAATACTGGACGAGAGCATAGAAGTATGTCAAGGTGTTTATTGGGGAGGAGATTTCGAAAAACTAAAATTTCTCATCAGGTCAAAATTAGTAAGTCCTAAGAATGTTAGGTTTTATATTGGATATTCTGGATGGAGCGAAGGACAACTGAAAGAGGAAATGGAACATGGTTCTTGGTATATAGATGATGCATTTGCCAATTACATTTTTAAATCGGATCCCACGCATCTTTGGCGCCAAGTATTAAATAATAGAGGTGATACATTCTCTGTTATAGCTCAGATGCCAGACACCACAAGCATGAATTGACGATGTTACAAGCAAATAATATTTCTCATTACTACGGAGATCGAGCTTTATTTAAGCAGGTCAATTTCAATATATACGATAAGGAAAAGATAGGTCTAATCGGAAAAAATGGAACAGGAAAGACGACTCTGTTCAACATCATATCTGATAAGATAAACGCCACAGAAGGTAAGATAGAGTATCCGACAACATATAAGGTGGGGATGCTTGCACAGTTTTTTACCGGCTCTGAAGATAAGACGGTAAGAGAAGAGTCGAAGAGTGTATACAAAGATTTTTTTGAGAATAAGAAAATGCTTATAGATTTAGAAAATCAGTTACAACAGGGATCTCAAGATTTAACGATATTAGAACGCATAGATACGCTAAACACCTATTTCTCTACCTATGATATAAACCCTGAAGCAGAGATAGAAAAAATATTATTAGGACTCGGTTTTCTGAAAACAGATCTAGATAGAAAGATGAAAGAGTTTAGCGGAGGGTGGAAGATGAGAGTAGAGATAGCTAAGTTACTCCTGTCGCAGAACGATCTGATTCTACTAGATGAACCTACCAATCACCTAGATATAGAAGCTATAATCTGGTTTGAAAAATTCCTAGAAAATTATCCTAAATCATATATACTTATAAGTCACGATAAAAGATTTCTAGATAATACTATTAATAAAGTGTTCGAACTAGAGCATAACAAGCTGAGTGTATATGCAGGTAATTTTTCTAAGTTTCTAGTGGAGAAAAAAGAACGAGAAGATATCCTTAGAGAAACAGCAAAAAATCAGCATAAGAGATTAGACGAAAAACAAAAACTAGTAGACCGATTTAGAGCTAAGGCCAGTAAGGCGAAGATGGCACAGTCTCTAGAAAAGCAAATCCAAAAAGAAGAAAGAATAGAATTTGAAGAAAGCTCTGAAGGCGGACTGAGTATGCGTTTTCCTCCAGTGAAAAGAACAGGAAGAGATGTAGCTAAAATAGCAGATCTAACAAAGTCTTATGGAGACCATACGGTGCTGTCACAAGTGTCGCTACTTATAGAGCGAGGCGATAAGGTAGCTTTTGTAGGGCAAAATGGAATGGGTAAGACGACCTTACTTAAGATTATAGCTAATGAAATCCCTTATAATTCGGGTACATACGAAGGAGGAGCTCAAGTAAATATTAATTACTTTGCCCAAGACCAAGCGGATAGCTTAGATCCCAGAAAAACAGTATTGGAAACTATAGAAGATGCCTCTGAGGAGAAATATAGACTTAAGGTAAGAGGGATATTAGGTTCTTTTCTTTTTTCTGGAGAAGATGTAGATAAGAAAGTTTCTGTCCTGAGTGGGGGAGAACGGACTAGGCTAGCACTAGCTTGTATGGTTGTAAGAGACTCTAATTTTATCATATTAGATGAGCCTACTAATCATTTGGACTTACACTCTAAAGCTATTCTAAAAGATGCATTGAGAAATTATGAAGGGACGATGCTAGTAGTATCTCACGATAGAGATTTTCTTACTCAGCTGTCTACTAAGACTTTTGAGTTTAGGGACGGTAAAGTTTTAGAATATCTGGGTGATATAGATTACCTCTTAGAAAAGAGAGGTATGGATTTTAGAGACATGCAACTTACGGATAAAGATAGTCCAGCAGAGGAGTCAAAGGAATCTAAAAAAGAAAAGTGGGAACTTCGTAAAAAACTGCAACGTAAAGTAGCTAATGCAGAAAAGAAAATTCAGCGGCTAGAAGCGGATATCGCTAGTTTAAAAACAAAGCAAATGGACCCTGCTGTTTACGAAAGCTCAGAGGGTGTAGAACTAGGGAAAAAAATAAAAGGAAAAGAGAACGAAATTTCAGAGCAAATGATAGAGTGGGAGAAAGCTTCAGAACAATTTGAACAACTTGAGAATTAGATTTTTACCAATCTTAGATTCAAGTAAAAAATCACTTTTTAGAGTGTAGATGCATTCCATTTTCTTAGCTGATTTTGTAAAGCTCTTATATCCTTAGATAGTGGGGCGTCTATAGATAGTTCCTCTTGAGTGATAGGATGTTGGAAACTCAGATGGGAAGCATGGAGCATTTGCCTAGATACAAGCGGACGTTCATCATTATCCTTTTTAAGATTAAACTTTTTGACCTTTATTTTAGAAAGGTAGAATTCTGACTCAGAACCATAGGTCCCATCAGCTACTACGGGGTTACCTATGTAAGCAAGATGTACCCTTATCTGATGCCTTCTCCCCGTTATAAGATCTAACTCTACCGTTGCATAATTTCTATATGCCTCCACAATACGATAATTAGTAACAGAGGGTTTCCCTTTGTCAGATATACTTACTTTGTTCTTTCCAGAAGGCATAAAGATACCTTTGTCAATAACCCCTTTTTCTTCATAAGGAACTCCATGAACTATGGCGATATACTTTTTTGTGAGTTTTCTGTTTTCAAAGAGCTCCGACATTTTTCTATGAGACTCCTCAGATCTACAATAGACTATAATACCACTAGTATGTCTATCTATTCTATGTACTGGAAAAACCTTCCCATACTTAGCAGTGAGCATATGAGATAGATTCTTTCTTGTTTCGTCATATCGATCAGGGATACTAAGGATCCCCGCTTGTTTGTTACAGACAAGTAGGTGATTATCTTCGTATAATATTTCAAAGGCTTTTTTCATATCCACTTTAATTTAATTCGCTAAACTTTCGTTTGCCTTGTAAATAATATTGTGCTACCACTGATTTAGGATAATGGCCCACTGTATTTTCCTCGGCTATTTTATGTTTCCGTATGAGTTCTTTATAATATTTTCTTTTAGCCAGGATACTTCTTAAATTTCCATAGATACTAAGATGTGCTTTTATAATAGCTATGCAATGCTTCGGTTTAAGTTTTGACAAGAATACAATTCCTGCAAGACCGTCTAGTAGTAGACGTAACGGAAATAACCATAGCAACTTAGAAAGAGATTCGTTCTTTATTAGGGTTACGAGATTGTTTTTAAAATTTAAAAATACCTTCTTAGGATTTTCATATGAAAGGGTCCCGCCTCCTAGATGGTATACCTTAGAGCTAGGCAGAACGACAACTTTATATCCTGCTTTTTTGATTCTCCAGCAAAGATCTATCTCTTCCATATGGGCAAAGTAATCTTTATCAAATCCCTCTAAGTCCTTCCATACTTTACTTCGTATAACACAAGCTGCGCCACTAGCCCAGAATACTTCTCTCGTATCGTCGTACTGTCCGTTATCTTGTTCGCATATTTCTAGAATTCGTCCTCGACAGAATGGATATCCCAGCTTGTCGATATATCCGCCAGATGCTCCTGCATATTCGAATAGTTTATTATCCTCTAGAGATAAGACTTTAGGTTGTACAACAGCCACCTCTGGATTAGCATCCATATATTTTATAATAGGTTCTAGCCAGTTTTCGTCTACTTGTACGTCTGAGTTGAGTAGCACAAAGTATTTTTCTTCCAGGTCTACAGTACCCTTGTTATACCCTCCGGCAAAACCATGGTTTTTACTTAGTGAGATAACTTCTATCTCAGGAAACCATTCTTCCAGCATTTCTACAGAATCATCTGTGCTATTGTTGTCTATAACAGTTGTAGTAAAGTCTCTTTCGCAACTATAACTGATAGATGGAAGAAATGATTCTAAATACTCTGTTCCGTTATAGTTGAGAATGAGAATATTGATATCATCTATAACATTTACATCATTGACAGGTAGATCAAAAAAACTCCTTATATGAGCTTCATCTATAGCAATCTGAGATTTTAGCGCTTGTAAATCGGCTAGTTGTTTATCTGCTCTGATGTAAGACATAAGTTCTACTGCGATATGTTCCCCATAGATATTATCTTTAAAATCTAGTAGATGAACCTCTACGACTTCTTGGGATTTATCATTTATAGAAGGTCTTGTTCCTATATACAGCATCGCATTATGTCTACAACCAGCGACTATAGCTACGGCAGCATATATGCCTTGTTTAGGGATAAGTTTGTTCTTTTCTTTCCAGTCTATATTAGCTGTAGGATAGTCTATTCTAGTACCTATACGATCTCCTTTAGCTACTTCCCCAGAGATAGTGTATGGTTTGTTAAGGAGAAGATTAGCCTTCTCAATATCACCTTCTTTTAGTGCATTCCTTATTTGTGTAGAACTGATGGTGATATCTTCTATTTCCTGCTCGGAAATTTGTACAAGCTTGAAAGCGCCCAGAGATTCATAACGCTTTAGTAGGTAGATATCACCTTCTCTGTTTAGACCAAAACGATGGTCATAGCCTATGACAATATATTTTGGATTGTAAAGACCTATTAGGAATTTCTCTATATATTCCCTAGGATTCTGTTGCGAAAACTCCACAGAAAAAGGTACGATGACTAGATAGTCTACGTTGAGCGCCCTGATATTTGCCTTCTTTTCTTCTAGGGTATTTAACAGATAAACTTCCTTATCTTTTGGGAAGATTACAGATCTAGGATGAGGATGGAAAGTTATGACAAGGCTCTTACCATTTATTTCTTTGGCTAAACTCGTGACTCTTGAGATTATTTTTTCATGCCCCTTGTGCACGCCATCGAAAGATCCTATCGTGAGTACTACATTCTCGGCATCCTTTAACTTTCCTAGCGTATCAAATATTCTCATATTCTATTCTTGCGCCCGCGATTAAGGTATTTTTTTGTTATACTACTTTCAGAGTTTGTTCATGATATTGGTCTGAAAAATCGCTTTTACAAAGGTAATAAAAGATATTTACAACCACTTTTATATGTTTATGTTATAATTGCAATAGTAAGATTAAATATGATAGATAATAATAAGGTAGTACGAGCGCTTAGAGAGGTAGTAGATCCAACGTCTGGACATGATATAATATCTCAGAAGGTGGTGAGTGACTTTAAGATAGTGGACAACCAGATCAGTTTTTCACTTAATCTAGAGAAAGCGGAATCTAAGGTTAAGTCTGCTGTGTATTTTGCTTGCGAGCAAGCGGTGAAAGCTATATATCCAGATGCAGACCTTAATGTGCATATGAAATCTGAGCCTCCTAAGGTAGGTGGTAATACGACACTGCCCCAGATTAAGAACTTGATTGCTGTAGGTTCTGGTAAAGGAGGGGTCGGTAAGTCGACTATTTCCCTTAATCTTGCTATGGGACTGAAGGCTAAAGGTTATCGTGTGGGTATCATGGATGCGGACTTATATGGTCCCTCTATTCCTACTATGCTGGGTATCACAGATGTAAAACCTAAAGTAGTACAGGTATATGATAAACACAAGTTAGTGCCGATAAAGAGTAATGGTCTACATGCTATTTCTATTGGTAATATTATAGATCCAGAGCAGGCTGTTGTATTGCGTGGTCCTCGTCTTGGGGGAATTATTAAGCAATTTGTCTATGATTGCGTTTGGCCAGAATTGGACTTCATGATTATCGACTTGCCACCAGGGACGGGGGATATCCAGCTGACCCTAGTACAGACTCTTGCGCTGACAGGTGCTGTAATGGTTACAACGCCTCAAGAGGTTGCCGTAGCAGATGCAATCAAGGCGACTAATATGTTTAAGCTGCCTCATGTCAATGTTCCTATCTTAGGCATAATAGAAAATATGTCTTGGTTTACACCTCAGGAAATGCCAGATAAGCGCTACTATATCTTTGGTGAGAATGGTGGGAAGAAGTTGTCAAAATATGCGGATACTGCCTTACTTGGTCAGATGCCACTCATAGCAGCAGCCAGAGAAAGCGGTGATCGAGGTAAACCAGCATTTACAGAAGTATCTGAGGTAGAAACACATTTTAGCCCCATAGTCGATAATTTCCTTAAACAGTTGTCGCTAAGGCATGAATTGATAGCACCTACAGAGCGTGTGCAGATAAAACAATAGCCAGTAATACCACTATATCATATGAAAGATGTAAATTTGTAATATGTCAACAGCTGAAAGAGAAGAATATATAGCCAAAATAGACAAGGTTCTGAATAATATAAGACCTCATCTTGCTGTAGATGGCGGTGATGTAGAAGTTGTAGATGTTACGGACGACTATCTCGTAAAAGTAAAATGGTTAGGAAACTGTGAGAATTGCTTCATGTCTACTATGACTATGAAAGCAGGCATAGAGCAGGAGATTGTCAATAAGTTTCCAGAAATAAAAGGAGTAGAGGCTATTAATGGTGTTAATGTATGAACAGGGATGACCTCTTTGACAATATAAATAAGAAATCTTCTTTCTTATGTGTTGGACTAGACACAGATATCAATAGAATACCATCTTTTCTCTTAGACCTTGAAGATCCCATCTTTGAATTCAACAAAAGAATTATCGATGCTACAATGGATTTATGTGTAGCTTACAAACCCAATATTGCCTTCTATGAAGCTTTGGGTTCAGAAGGTTGGCGCTCGTTAGAAAAAACCATAGACTATATACCAGATGATATTTTCACAATAGCGGATGCAAAGAGGGGCGATATAGGTAATACATCTGCGTTGTATGCTAAGGCCTTTCTAGAACGAATGAACTTTGACAGTATTACGATAGCTCCATACATGGGGAAAGATTCTGTAACGCCTTTCCTTATAGACGGGAAATGGGTGATTATACTTGCACTCACCTCCAATACAGGTAGTTTTGATTTTCAAAGGATAATGTCAAAAGATAATAAAGCCTTATATCAGCAAGTGCTAGAGACCTCATCTGAGTGGGGAACAACTGAGAATACGATGTACGTGGTAGGAGCAACACGAGCGGAAGATCTGTCCTACATAAGGACTATAATACCAGATCATTTTTTGCTTGTTCCTGGTGTAGGAGCCCAAGGAGGAAGTCTATCAGCTGTAGCCGAGGCTGGAATGAATAGCCATTGTGGATTGTTAGTCAATTCTTCTCGTGGTATTATATATGCAGATAATTCAGTCAATTTTGCCGATGCAGCAAGAGAAAAGGCCAAGGGCTTGCAAGAGGATATGGAAAACCTGCTCGAGCACTATATATAAATTATGAAATATATATTTACCATACTCATTATTCCTTTTCTATTTCAGCAATGTACTTCTGTCAATTCCCAAAAACATAACAAAGAATCCTCCTCCTCCATCAGAAAAGTGCTCTATGATCAGCAAGAGGCTTGGAATACTGGAGATATAGAATTATTCATGGAAGGGTATTGGCATTCGGACTCTCTCAGTTTTATTGGCAGCTCTGGTATCACATATGGATGGGACAATACGCTGGCAAGATATCAGAAAACCTATCCCGATAAAACTACGATGGGAGAGTTAAAATTTGATATTTTAGATCTCGAGTCATTAAGTCCAACTTGTCAAAAAATGATAGGGAGGTATACTTTAATACGCGAATCTGATGAGCCTACTGGACTGTTTACGCTTATATGGAAAAAGATAGATGGGAATTGGGTGATCGTTTCTGATCAAACTTGTTAATAATATATTCATATATGCTTAGCGTCTTCTTGGACAGAAGGAATGATACTTTGTATGAGATCCCAGTTTAGAGCTACTAGACTGCGTAACAAATCTAACAATTCCTCTAGGGAGCGATACAGGTTTAAGTTTTCTTTGTACTCATTGGTATCTTTTTTTATACTCATAAGAGCTTTGTAACCTTCTAGTACTTTTGTCATTTCGTTTGTCTCCTGCACAAATGCATTCATCTTCTCCATAAGTACGGAGTCATCCTGCGGCTCGTTAATTTTGGTAGGTTTTAGAGGGTTTTCTGTAAGCAGATCTTCTAATAATTGGACAGGATCTATGTCAAAATATACGGCTATCTTGAGAAAATTGTCTGCGTTAGGTTCTACCATTCCTGATTCATAAGAAGCGATGTTATTTCTACTCAGGCCAATAGCTTCTGCTATATCTCTCTGACTTTTACCATTAATTCTTCTTAGAAACTTTAGGTTTTGACCTAGGGAGGTAGGCTTAGGTATCATTTTCTTTTTGTTAACAATATTATCCATTTTATAAAGTTGTGTTCATAATGTGCTTAAAATTATCTCTTATTATTGATTATTTCTATATTTGATTAAAAATCGAACAATTATATATACCTATAGTAAGTTAACCAAATATACGATATGTCAAATACTTCTACCACTTTAGCTCATAACATTAAAATCTTGAGGAAAAAAGCTAAAATTAGCCAAGAAGAGCTTGCGAAGCAATTGAAGATAAAAAGATCTAATATCGCAGCCTATGAGGCAAAAAACGTAGAGCCAAGATTAAGTGTTATCCTAGAAATTGCTCGTTTTTTTGACATAGACATTTCTAATTTGTTACAAAATAAACTAACTGAAGATCAGAACTTTAGTCCATTTAAATCTCAGATTGAATCTATTGTAGACCCAGATGAAAAATTGAATATTGGTGAAAATCCCAAAGTGGGTTTATTTATAGAGAAGTCCATCCAGATGAGAAAAATTCTTACGGGTTTTAAGGCTTTTTACAAATATAAAAAGTTAAATATGGCTAACATAACTGAGGAGAAAGAAAAAATAGCCTACGATATTGACAATTTTATTCAACTTATGGAATATCTAATGAATTATAATGAAAATGTCATATCAGCAATAACGAAACAAATACCAGAACAGTAAAAGTGGGATAAACTATAGTATCTAAAAGGAATTACTGTATTAAATTAGTTTGTGATTGGGTATAAAATTAACTAATTAGTAGTTTTCAGGCTAAATTTTAAGAAATGTATAAATTTTGACATATTGTAAGTTTTCATAAGTGCCTGATAATAAGAGATTTATGAAATTATTTGCAAAAAAGTTTAATAATATTCACAAAATATTGTGATTATAATGAACAAATAGTGTATCTTGTGGTTATAATTACCTAACCAACAAACTATACCATGTCACAATTAGAATTTAATTATTACTACGATCAGAACGAAACAGCTTTGTATAATTTTGCTAAGAAGCTGACTAGAAACAAAATGGACGCAGAAGACTTAGTCCAAGAGACAGCAATAAAAATTTATAAGAACTTTCACAGCTTCTTAGAAGGTTCTAGTTTTAAGAATTGGTCCTTTACTATTCTGAAGAATACTTTTATTACCAAGTATAATAGGAGAAAGAAAAGAGCCGTCCTTAATACATCAGTAGAGGATATGATGTTTGCTATAGACGAACTACATATTAATATTAATGGGGCTAACTCAGCTATGAATTTAGATAATATCAATACTTGTATTGCAGAGCTTAGCGATAAGTCAAGAATACCTTTTAAGTTATATGTAGAGGGATATAAGTATGAAGAGATTGCTACTATGATAGACATTCCTATCGGTACAGTAAAAAGCAGAATTAACTTTGCAAGAAAAAAATTAAAATCAGCTCTTGTAGCTAACGGTCTAGTGGAATTTCAGTCCTAAATGAAATATCACCATACAGTATTAAAAATCTAGGCTGTATGATTCTATGGTTAAAGCAATATTTTAAACTTCCTAATCTCTCGATTAGATATTAAAAATTCAGAAATTTTACATAGCATATTATTCAAAACTTGTATATTGAATACTAGTATTTAAGAAGGTTAATAGCACATTAAGCTTTGAAAACTAATTGTTTAATTATATGCAAGAGGAGGTAGATGTTCTTATCATAGGTTCAGGTGCTGGAGGTCTTTGTGCCGGAATAGCATTAAGTAGAGCTGGTAAGAAGGTTATGGTGGTAGAGCAACATGATGTTCCTGGCGGTTGGAGTCATAGTTTCTTTCTAGATGGTCATCGTTTTTCACCTGGAGTACATTACATAGGATTGCTAGACGAAGGAGGTTCAACAAGCCAACTATACGAAGGTCTAGGAATTGGTAATGATTTAACTTTCTTTCGTATGAACAAAGATGCATACGAGCATTGTTGGATAGGAGATGAGAGATTCGATTTTCCTGCGGACTTCGAGAAACTTAAAACTCGTCTAGCCAAGAGGTTTCCTAAGGAGAAAAAAAATGTAGCAAATTATCTAGACATGGTGAGGGAGGTTAGTAGACAATTACAACTTATTCCCACTATGGATGGTTTCTGGGATATGGTTACGATTCCATGGAGAACAAGACATATGGGAAAATATGGTTTGTTTAGTCTTAAAAGAGTCATTGATTGGTATATAAATGATCCCTTGTTGAAAAAAATTCTCAACATACAATGTGGAGATCACGGACTGCCGCCAGGTAGAGCAAGTTTTGTGTTACACAGCGCACTGATGTCGCATTATTTCGAAGGCGGATTCTATCCTATGGGTGGAGGAGGAGCTATCGTAAAGGCCATGACCAAAGCAATCAAGAAATACGATGGTGTAATAAAGACAGGTACAGCCGTAGAGAAAATAATCATAGAACAAATAAATGATAAAAAGGTAGCCACAGGTGCTATTCTTTTAGATGGGTCTACGATCAGAGCAGAGCATGTTATTTCTAATGCTGATCCCGGAATCACATACAGAAAATTAATAGGAGAAGAACACCTATCTACTAAATTAAAGAAAAAGCTAGATCAGGCGAAATATTCATGTACCTCTCTAATATTGTTTCTTGTATTGGATATGGATGTCTCTGCGGCAGGTTTAGATTCTGGAAATATATGGCTTATGCCTAACAAAGACCTAGATAATTTCTATGAGGAGATGATGACAGAGAATTTAGAAAAAATTGATTCATTTTCAGGCATGTTTGTTAGCTGTACTACGCTTAAAGATCCTAGTACTTATGATGGAAAACACCATTGCCTGGAAGTTGTGACCTTTATAAATTATGACGCCTTTAAGCAATTTAAACAAGAGGGTAGAGAGCGATCTGAAGCTTATAAGAAATATAAATCATCCTTAGAAAATAAGATGTTGAACGGCTTAGAAAAAGTACTACCTGATGTGAGATCACATATTGTAAAAATGGAATTAGGTACACCTATCACCAATGAGTATTATATTAATTCTACGAAAGGGGCGGTATATGGTACTGAAAAAAGTCTCAAGCACATAGGTCCTTTTGCTTTTCCCTCTAAGACAGAAATAGAAAATTTGTATATGTGTGGAGCCAGCGTACTTTCTCATGGAGTTGCCGGTGCAGGGCATTCTGGAGTAGATACTGCAGCTCGGATACTAGGATGTAAACCAGCAGAGCTACTTATAGATGACAAAAACCAGAAAGTAAGAATTTTAGACGCTGAAGATGACAGTCATTATCCTGATGATGTAAAAAAGAAAATTGCTCATAGAAAAAAGAGAATTCAGAATAAAGTGGTAGCAGTTTGACACCTCTGAAAATAAATCGAACTTTATAATTTAATAGTTTGTTACAATAAAGAACGTTAAATACCTAACAACAAAAATCAAAGTCATGGATGAGAAAAGAGTTATGTTCACCGTTTCCCACATTAAGAAAATGTCAGCTCAACATGTTTTAGAGCAGGCGGGAATAAAAACCTTTATACTTGATAAAACTGATTCGGCTCATGCTGGTATATTTGGTGATATAGAACTATATGTAGATGCCTCAGAAGAAGAAGCGGCTAGGAAAATACTTGAAAAAGAAGAGCTCATATAAAAAATATCCTAATCGAATATAGCTTATGTGATATGGGTATAGCTAAACTAAAGTCTACACGACGCTTTACCACCTTTATAAAGAGTTTTCAGGAGGATGTATACAATTATCCAATGCTAAGCAATGACTATAATGGAAGATATAAAAGAAGAAAAAACAATATCCTTAGTTTTAGTTTTTCAATGGTTGAGACTAAGTAGTATCCATTAAGAGTAAGAGAATTGCTAATATTTCCACAATCTTGCTAGATGGCAACATCTATTTACAAATGAATTTTCAGCATCTACACACTGGTAGGCTTGGAGAACTTATTTCTTAATTTACATTGTGCGAAAGAAGAGCTTTTATGGAATTGACATAGAAGATCGAATATTGGAGCACAAGATTTTGCTATAGCCTCCAGTAATTTAGGGGGGTTGAAGGGTATAAACAAGCGCTATTGTATTTAGCAAAGAAGGTATCCATTTATGTTAATAAATGGCAAAACTTAATGTGTTTATTAGAAACGGCATGTTGTTTATAAAGGACTGAATGAACGATTGCTATAGGAATTTATAACTAGACTAAAGAAAAGCGCATTTCCAGTTTTAAACAAGAAATGCGCTTTAAATTTTTATGTTTATTTCCCTAGAGACTTAGACTGTTTAGCCCAGTTGCTAGGATCATGCATTTTATATCGGTTTCCTGCTTTCTCCAATATAGCTATTAAATCCTTTTTCTTTGCTCTTCCTAAATCCGCATAAGTCTTATAACCTGACTTCTGTAGAATCTGTGCAATCTTAGGTCCTACACCTTCTATTTTAGTAAAATCTACTTTGTCATTACTTGCTTTCTTCACTGTTGGTTTCTTACTAGCTGTCTTTTTACTAGCTGTCTTCTTACTGGCTGTCTGCTTACTAGCTGTCTTCTTTACAGATGCCTTTTTAGCAGTTGATTTTTTAGCAGTTGATTTCTTAGCAGATTTAGGATCAGCTACCTTAGACTTTAGCGCAGCACTAGGCTTTTTCTTGTTGGTGGATTTATTTTTATCTGTAGACTGCTTGAGGGTAAACTTCACTTCTTTTACCTCGAGATCTAGTATGCAATTTTCTACATCACCATAACCGGAATCACAGTAGGCATCTGCCTTACCATCGTTTAGCCAATAATCATGATCAACAAAGTATCTGTATTCATATTGCTTTCCTTCAGGAAGAACATGTTGGACTGTGTACTTGCCTCCTTCTTTCTTAAGGGTAGGAGCATCTTCCCATGACCAATTATTAAAACTACCTAACAACCGTACTTCTTTATTTTCAGGATTGTTTTCTGCAGGAATTTCAAAAGTTACTTTGTAAGCTTTTTTTGATTTTACGTAGGACTTCTTTAATGACATTTTTATAAGTTTTATACACAAAAGTACAAATATTACTAATATTTTACTATTACAGGTTATATTGTATTGTGAATGCGACTAATTCCGTCTTTATAGAAAACATACAATCTTTTGATTTCTAACGGAGTATCAAATCTTATTTTGATAGCGCGCGTTGTTTCATTCAGATATAATGCACTTGTCGATGTAAAACAAAAACTATTTTTTATAAAAATTATTTGATTTCTTGATGGTAGGAGCATTGTTTTTAAGTAAAAAATCTTCTTTTATCAATTTTTTCACTACCGTAGACGAGATAAAATTGTAAAGAATTAGTTAAGTGAATTTATAAACTAATTGCTTTTTAGCATGACGTAAAAAACCGATCAGGTTTTTATAATATCAAATAAGAAAATCAAGATATCCAAAAGTATCTACTTACCATGAGTGTTGTATTTTGCAATTATTGTTTTTCTAGAGTAGACTTTCTGCACATGTTTTTCTGATGTATTAATTAAAAAGCGTCCAGAGATAGCTTCTCTTCCTAGGAGCATTCTATATGCCATAGAACTGCGATTAGCTAAAGATATTTCTATATTAAAAGTATCGTTACCTATAGTAATTGGAGAACGGATTATTAGGCGTTCTTCTGATTTGCCAAATGAACTTTTTATCGATCGCTTGTCCACTAGTTTTGCCGAGCACTCTACCTTTGTTTTGGTATCTTTCTGAATGGGGTAGACGACAAATTGAACCCAGTCTTCTTCCTCTTTTTTGAACAGTTTTATATCTGTTGCTTGCAGAGATGAAGTCTTTGCTCCAGAATCTATTCTAGCGCGTATGGCTGGTAAGTTTAGTTCTTTCAAAGCACACCATTCTGCGTTACCAATTATTTTTATTTTCACCGTTTTATAATATTTATCTTCAGTTTAATATGTGACTATTAGTCTATTGACATATGAATTAATGTGATTTTGTAGTTTCAACATGGTAGCTATCAACTTGCTACTACGTATTATTCTGCATTTCTTTCTACATATTTGATAATAAGTTTTGCTATATCTTTACCTGTTGCAGCCTCTATTCCTTCCAGTCCTGGTGAGGAATTGACTTCTAGAATTAGAGGTCCTCTTGCAGATTGCAACATATCTACTCCTGCTATTCCTAATCCCATCACCTTAGCTGCCTTTAGGGCTGCATTTTCTTCCTCATCAGTCAATGTGACAATCTGCGCTGATCCACCTCTATGTAGGTTAGATCTGAATTCTCCTTCTTTTCCTTGTCGCTTCATTGCTCCTACGACAACTCCATCGATTATAAAAGCTCTTAGATCCGCTCCTTTTGCTTCTTTTATAAATTCCTGAACAATCACACGTGCCTTTAGCCCATTGAACGCTTCTAAGATAGACTCAGCTGAGTTTTTATTATCAGCTAAGACGACGCCTAACCCCTGCGTACCCTCTAGTAGCTTAATGACGAGGGGGGCTCCTCCAACTTGTTCCACTATGTTTTCGACATTCTTTGAATAATTACTAAATACTGTCTTGGGCAGATCTAATCCCGCTCTAGCCAGCACCTGAAGACTCCTTAACTTATCTCTAGATCGCACTAGAGCCTGTGACTCAGTTGCTGTAAAAATTTTCATCATTTCAAATTGTCTAACTACAGCAGTTCCGAAAAACGTAACCGAAGCACCTATTCGAGGAATTACACCTTGTACACCTTCTATTTTTTTGCCTTTATAGATAACGATAGGCTTTTTTTTCTCGATAACTAGATCACATTTTGTGTGGTTAACGATAATCATTTCATGGCCTTTCTTTTTCCCTGCCTCTAGAATCTTTTTTGTTGAGTATAGATTAGGGTTAGCCGATAAGATTGCGATTTTCATAATTTATGATGTTGTAGCTTTTATATTATTTTCATTAATAATTAATACCAACTTCTACTTTTATCCTTTATGGTTCTTTGTTGAAAATACTCGTGATATCAAGACTATCCCTGCGTTTTACACCTCGATACTTTTAAGAATTTTCTTAGAATTTCAGTGACATTACAAAACCTAAATGGTATTAATGGAAGCATCTAAACGCTTAATTAAGCTATTTTGAGCAGATCAACGACGAAGAACCTAATTAATTTATAAATAAAACGAATATTAAAATTCTAGGAAAAAAACTTATGTATAGCTTATGCAGTAGTAAAGGTGTATTAGTTTACTCTAGATGCACTTAAGGGGCTTCTTTTAAGATGTCTTAGGACTTTAACTAAGGCGATAGAAATGTAATATAACATGTAAGCCATGAACGGCATACAGCATAATAAAACAGAGTCCAGTACTTAATATAGAATGACTACTCAAGCTATTAGCTAATACTAGTTTCCAGAAACTGGAATCGCTAACTTTGAGTTATATGTGTTTGTATAGGCTTTCCACGGTGTATTCTTATAATGGTTTTCTGCAAAGTAAGTCATTATAAGCTCAAAATTTTGAGCGTTCTGAAAGCCTTTTATAGGTTGAATCACATTAAGGTCTTCATCTAAAAATACGACAGTAGGATAGCTTAGTTTACCGTTAAGGAGTTTAGCGGCTAGTTCGTGATATCCTCTTTTGCCACTTTTGACATACTGAAATACTTGGTTAGAGAAGTTTATCTTCTCTTTCATTTCTGCATCGAACTTGATAGGGTAGTAATATTCATTAATATACTTTGCTATATGGTCTTTTTGGAAAGTACCTTTATCCATTTTCTTACACCAGCCACACCACTCTGTGTAGACATCTACCACGAATTTCTTTTTCTGAACCTCATTTTTTGAGATTGCCTCTTCCCAGCTAAGCCAGTGTACTCTATTTTGACCGAATAGGGAACTGGAATACATGCTAAAAAGTACAAACCCGAAGAATATTCTTACTGACATATCTAATTCATCTTAAAAACCTAGAACAAAATAACAATATCCAAACATATTTTTCAAACCTCGGATGCTCCAAAGTACCATATTTAAGTGAAATTTAACTCTTTATGTTAGTTTCCCCTACAGTATTCTAATTTCGATAACAAAAATCATTCAGAAATTAGCATGTATAGAATTGTTTTTAGTGATTATATAGATTTACATGAAAGCAGACCAAACCTAATTACTAAAAGAAAATCTAGAGTTATTGCTTATTTTTTCATTAGAAGTTAACACCTACCTATTAGAACATCTTTGAAATTGCTCTTTAGATTGAGACTTGAATTTTCATTAAGAATTGCCATTTTGGCTTACCTAATGCAGAGCTATAATGAGCTTAAAAATATAAGCGAAGACCAATCCTTGATCAAGGCTTAACGCTGAATTTACACTGTAAAATATCTAAATCGTCGTGTTCTAAATACACTCAGGGCACTAGCATCGCTCATGCATCTCTGTATCCCAAAAATAGCTCATCTTCTATTAGCTTAATTCGTTCTGAATATTTGAATTCCAGAATGGGTGCCTTCGTTCCGCTTCCCAAGTATTTAGGGGCACAGAAAACTCTCGCTTCATCCCATTTTTCAGCATCTATAAAAGACTGTAATAACTTGGATCCTCCTTCTACGATAAGGGAGAGAATATCCGCATCATATAATTCTTGCAGTATCTGGTCTATTAGTAATTCTTTATTAGGTACTTGTCGTATAATCTTATTTTTACCGCTTGTCGTATAATCTTTTTTCTGGGTAAATATCCAGCTCATATTATCGTCTGATAGCAGCTCATGTGTCTTAGGAATTTTTTCTTGCAGATCTATCGTAAGTCGCAGGGGAGAGCTGCCGCTGTACAATCTATTTGTAAGTTTAGGATTATCTATCGTCGCTGTATTCGTACCGACAAGTATGCTTTCTACCTCAGAGCGCCATTTATGAGAGAGCGTTTTAGAGAAAACATCTGTTATGGCAACAGGATGATCACTCTGGCCGATATAGCCATCTTTTGATTGTGCAAACTTTAGGATTACGTAGGGTCTTTTCTCTAGATTATTAGCTTTAAATTTAGCGATAAGATGACGTCCTTTTTTTTCTAAAATACCATGCTCTACAGTAATGCCATTTTTTTTTAGTTGCTGGACTCCTTTTCCATTTATAGCCGTATTAGGATCTAGTGTGCTTATGATTACTCTAGGTATGCCCGAGGCGATCAGGGCCTCCGTACAAGGAGGAGTTTTTCCATGTATACAACAGGGTTCTAGGCTAACATATATTTCGCTTTCGGTAAGAATTTTCAGATCATTATCAGATACGGATTCTAGAGCATTGATCTCAGCGTGTTTACCTCCGTATTTTTCGTAGTATCCTTCGCCTATTATTTTTTTATTATGTACAATTACGGCCCCTACTTGTGGATTGTGCTTAGTGTTTTTTCCAGCAAGTCGAGCAAGATCAAAACATCTTCTCATAATCTTTTCTTGGAAAGCAGATGATGTCTGATTCTTCATTTCTAACAGATTTCTTTTAGCTTATGGATAAGATAGTCTAACTCTTCTGTTGTTGTAAGGTGGGATAAGGATATTCTCAAAGTCATATTTGTACTATCTGGCTTTATAGCAGCTATGACATGAGATTTCTGTTCTACGCCGCTACTGCAGGCAGAACCAGCAGAGGCACTTATGCCAGCTATGTCAAGGTTAAACACCAGCAATTCCGTCTTAGGATTATTAGGTAAATCTAGACTAATGATATTGTTGATATAGCTATGTCTGTCTGTACTACCGTTTAGCTCTATTGCGGGGACTGTCGTCGCAAGGTTTTGCAAGAGATACGTTCTTAGCTTTTCGATCGTCTCAGATCTATCTTCCAGTTCCTGGTCAGCAAGTTCTACAGCCTTTGCAAATGCTGAGATACCGATTATATTTTCTGTACCAGCGCGCATATTACGTTCCTGTGCACCGCCTAGAAATAGCGGACTTATGGTTACATCATTACTTAGATACAGAATGCCTACGCCCTTAGGACCATAAATTTTATGTGATGAGACAGCTAGGAAATCTATTTGTAAAGCCTCTAGATCTAATCTTTTTTTCCCGAAGGACTGTGCTGCATCACAACTGAAATAAGTATTGTGGCTTGCGCACAGCTTACCGATTCGTTCTATATCATTTACGCTACCTATTTCATTATTGACATGCATAAGACTTACTAATGTTTTATGATTTGTATCAGTGAGTAAGGTCTCTAGCTGCGTATAATCTAGATGTCCAGACTGATCTACATCGAGTAAGATAAGCTCTATCGATTTTTGTTTTTCTAAGTATTCTAGCGTGTGTAAAACGCAGTGGTGTTCCATCGGTGAACTTATTATTCTGGTTACATCTAGATCTTCTACACACTTATACAGAACAATATTGTTAGTCTCTGTAGCACCACTCGTAAAGAAAATTTCACCTAGGGAACAATTAAGAAATTTTGCTACTTTTTTCCTCGCTTCTTCTATCTCGTTTTTTGCTATCCTTCCGTGTGCATGTATAGAGGATGGATTACCATATACATTCTCCATAATACGCATAGCTTCTTTCCTAACTTTAGGCAGTAGGGGGGTTGTTGCTGCGTAGTCAAAATAGTAGCGTCTCATTCCATTAAACTCTAAACCAGTTATTAACTATTTCCTTTTCATCGTGAGGGAAGTACTTGTGTATAAATTCATTACTCTTAGGATTGTAATCGTAATCTCCAGACCATTCCGTATGGTTTTGGCACAATTCAGAAATAGCATGGGCAATGTATTTTGCTTCATCATCCGTCATGGTAGGGTGTAGAGAAAGTCTTACCCATCCTGGTTTATTACATAAGTTACCTTGGTTGATAAGCTCAGTAATAGACTTAGAAGTCTCTTCAGTTACGTGAAGTAAATAGTGACCATATGTTCCTGCACAAGAGCAGCCACCTCTAACTTGTATGCCGTATCGATCATTAAGTATTTTCACAGCAAGATTATAATGTAACTGATCTATATAGAAAGACAACACGCCTAATCTGTCTTTAGTGTTTTCTGCTAATAAATGTAGGTTATCGTTCTTATTCATTTCTGGCCACACGATATCAATAAGTTCATGTTCTCTTGCCAGAATATTTGTAGTTCCCATTTCTTCTTTAAGCTGTATGGCAAGCGCTACACGAATGGTTTGTAGGAATGCAGGCGTACCGCCATCTTCTCTCGCTTCTATAGCATCGTAATACTTATGTTCGCCCCAGGGATTAGTCCAGTCTACTGTCCCTCCACCAGGATTATCGGGTACTCTATTATTGTATAACTTCTGATCAAAGACAAGGATACCAGTGCCAGATGGACCACCTAAGAACTTATGAGGGGAAAAGTATATCGCATCTAGTTTCTCTTCAGGATCGGTAGGATGCATATCGATATCTATATAAGGAGCTGAGCAAGCAAAGTCAACAAAACAATAACCGTTATGCTGATGAATCATCTTAGCCAATTTCTGATAAGGCGTAGATATTCCAGAAACGTTAGAACAACTTGTGATAGCTGCAATTTTCACACTTCTGCTTTTGTACTGTTCCAGTAACTCAGCAAAGTGATCCAAATTTACAAGACCTTCGCCACAAGGTTCTATTATAATTACATCAGCTATAGTTTCTAACCAAGAAGTCTGATTAGAATGATGTTCCATATGAGTTACAAAGACAATTGGTCGCTCATGTTCTTGAATTTTTATTCTATCTGAGAACCGTTCATGTAACTTCAGACCTAGAATTCTCTGAAATTTATTAACCACACCAGTCATCCCAGAGTTAGAGGAGATTAGGATATCGGTTTCTGCAGCATTTACATGAGTCTTAATAATCTCTTTAGCTTTATGATAAGCTAGGGTCATCGTACATCCTGTAACCGTTGTTTCTGTATGCGTATTACCTACATAGGGGTAGATCTCATTGATCATCAATTCTTCTATAGGCTGATACATCCTTCCTGAGGCGATCCAGTCAGCATAGATAATTTTTTTTCTACCATAAGGGGTATCAAATTCCTGATGGATTCCAATTATTTTTTCTCGAAAATCACTGAAATATTCTTCTAATGTTTTTTCAATTGTGGCATTTTGATCAGAAGGCATTAGCACAGATTTTTTACATCATTAATTATCATTTCAGCAAGCTGATCGGCTTGCTCCGCCGACGTACTTTCGGAATAGACCCTTAAGATAGGTTCTGTGTTGGACTTTCTCAAATGAACCCAGCCATTTTCCATATCTATTTTGAGCCCATCTTCTAGATTGAGTTGTTCTTTTGCGTATTTGTCCTGAAGACTATCAAAAATACTTTTAAGATCCATGCCTTCCGATAGCTGAATCTTATGTTTTCGGATTTCATAATCCTTGTAAGTTTTTCGCAGCGCTGATAAGCTTATGTCTTTATCAGCTAGGAGATTTAGCACAAAAGCTATACCCACAAGTGCGTCTCTTCCATAGTGCAGACCGGGATAGATAACACCTCCGTTTCCTTCACCACCGATTACAGCGTCCACTTCTTTCATCTTATTGACGACGTTCACTTCTCCTACAGCGGAGGCATGATAGGTCTTCCCGTACTTAAGCGTAACATCACTTAGAGCTCTAGTAGAAGAAAGATTAGAAACGGTATTGCCAGGAGTTTTAGAAAGGATAAAATCAGCAACGGCAACCAGTGTATATTCTTCGCCGAATAAGCTGCCATCTTCACATACAAATGCAAGTCGATCTACATCTGGATCTACAGCAATACCCAGATCAGCACCATTATCTTTTATAGCTTGTGAGAGGCCAGACAGATGAGCAGGTAGCGGTTCTGGATTATGCGCAAAATCTCCAGAAAGATCATCATTAATTAGGATATATCTGCATCCTAGCTTATCTAATAGAGGAGGAATAGATATAGAGCCGGTGGAATTGATACAGTCTACAACTACCGTATATTTTTTTCTCTTTATGGTTTCTATGTCAATGATATCAAGATCTAGGATCTTATCGATATGAAGAGCTATAGCATCTTCTTTCTTAGAGTAATGTCCTAGCTCATCGACATCTGCATAGATAGTAGCAGCCTCTTTTTCTAATTCTAAGATTCTTTTCCCTTCATCTCCAGAGATAAACTCTCCTTTATCATTTAGAAATTTCAGCGCATTCCATTGTTTAGGGTTGTGACTAGCGGTAAAAATAATACCACCTCCAGCAGACAAGTCGGGCACCATCATCTCAACGGTAGGCGTTGTAGACAGACCTAGGTCCACAACATCTATACCTAATGAAAGTAAGGTGTTTACGGCAAGATTACTTACAATGTTACCAGATATTCTACCATCTCTACCCACTATAACCTTAGCAGCTTTGCCTGTTTCTAGTATCCATGATCCATAGGCTGCTGTGCAAGCTACGATATCTGCTGCTGTGAGGTTATTGCCGCTCTTACCACCTATAGTACCTCGGAATCCTGATATTGATTTTATTAATGTCAATTTGTTTAGTTTATTTTAAACACAAAATTAAAATTATTAGCGGAGTAGATAGCAAAAAGACTAAATTAGTATATGAAGAATACTTTATTTTACGACTAGTTGTGATTTCTGTTGAATTTATGGATTCAAATAGTGGGAATTTTAAGCTTAGATGAACAGTTATTTACGTTTATCAATAGTTCTATGTCGCATCCATTCCTAGATCAGGTACTTGTTCCAATAAGGGACAAACTCTTCTGGATTCCATTCTATATATTTACGATAAGCTTCGTTGCTATTAATTATACAGGAAAGAAACTATGGTTTTTCTTCTATCTAGTTATTGTGATCACCCTCGCAGATCAGCTGAGCAGTAATGTTATAAAAAAGCATGTCGAGAGACCTAGACCTTGTAACGAGCAGCATCTAATAGGACAGGTTGTAGAAAGGGTACATTGTGGTCGTGGCTATAGTTTTACATCTTCTCATGCGACAAATCATTTTGCAGTAGCTACTTATCTCTTTTTTTGCTTAGGATCATATTTGCTAATCTTTAGGTGGCCTTTGTTTCTATGGGCCTTTATGGTCTCATTTGCCCAGGTATACGTCGGTGTTCACTATCCTTTAGATATATTTTGTGGTGCTTTACTAGGCATAATTATAGGTTTCTCAGTGTTTACCCTGAAAAATAAGTTAAATAGTAATCAATAGTTTACATATTACGATTTATTTACATATGTTTGTTTATCTAGAAATGAATAGTCCCTAAATTATTCATTTTATTGACCTATTAATCGATAAATAAATATAATGAGAAAATTTTTAAACCTAAGGATCGTCCTGAGTATCATAATAATGATATTATGCCTTAACACAGGCTTTTCACAGACAATCAGTCTTAATCAAGATTGGATATGTGCACCTAAAAACAAAGAAGTAAGAATTTTTCCTTTCGACAATGATGTCTATGAAGCTGGGACATTAGATTTTGCAAGTTTTAGGATTATAACGGAACCAGAGAAAGGAGAACTTAGCTGGAACGCAAGTAATTATACGCTTACCCTAGTGCCAAACGTTTTCTACACAGGAGATGACTTTTTCATATATGAGATATGTACTTTTGACGGTGAGTGTGATCAGGCTAGGGTCAATTTAGGATTAACGGATCCTATCATGATACCTGTATTTGATAGCTACATATCTTATAACGGACCGGTATCAGGAAACGTCATTACTAATGACATCTTAGACCATAATCTTCTATCGGGATATAGCATCTTACTAGAACAAGACGTTAGCAATGGTATTTTAGATTTCCAATCTGACGGTAGCTTTACGTATACTGCAGACGATGGATTTATAGGCAAAGACTATTTCTCATATAAGTTATGTATAAAGGGAAATTGTGATCCTACATTAGTATCTATCAATGTAGTGGACTTACCGAATAATGAATCCTACTATGTTGTTGCTAACGATATAGCTCTTTCTATAAATGCTAATACAAGCTTATATAATTTTGATTTACATAAGACGAATCTTAGCCAGATAGATCCTGCATCAGTTGTTACGTATACTATTATCAATGGCTTTCAAAATGGAGTAGGAAATATAACTAATGATGGTAAGTTTTCTTATATCCCTTATTATAATGTAACAGGAATGGATGAGCTGGTGTATGAGGTATGTGTAGATGGTGAATGTCAAGAATCTATTATACTAATAGATATAATGGAGGAGCAGTTTAATTGTTCTAGACACTTCCCTCAAGCTCTGAATGATAACTTAGTAACATGCTCAGGTCAGGAAGTAGGTGTAAATGTTGCACAGAATGATTATTTTTTTGATGCTAATCTAGACTCAAGAGTAGAGCTTGTTAGAGATGTAGAACATGGTGATCTTATCATAGAACAAGATGGAACGCTGAGGTATACGCCTGACTTTGGGTTTGTGGGTATAGATTATTTAGAATATAAAATATGTAAATATGACTTTGCATCTTTATCCTATCCATCTAAGTTTATAGATAATTCTTCTAACATAATTATAGATGGGTCTATATCAGAAATAGAGGATGGACTCATTATCAACCCACAAGGCGCACTTTCTAATATCAATGTAGAACTAGATATAGAGCATGAGCACCTAAGTAATTTAGAAATAACGTTATTATCGCCTAGTGGTAGATCCATAGTATTATTAAATAATCTTTGTGATTCTGATACGCCACTAAAACTTATCATTTCTGATCTTGCAACTCAGGATGTAGATTGTAGTATCAGTAGTATTCAGATTGTTCGTCCATACGAGTCTTTTGGTCCGCTGGAGAAGCAAGAAATCAAGGGAGATTGGATGCTGAAAATTAGAAATTTACAAGAAGACAGTAGCATAGGAAAAATAACAAAATGGGGTGTAAAAGGAGATGTAACACCCTTCAAAGAAAAATTCTGTAGAATAGCTAGAGTAGAGATTCCGGTTTTATCAAAAGGTGCAACAGTTGCCTTAAATCTGCTAGGCTTTTCTGTAACAAAAACTAATGGTAACACGGCTGAAATTAGTTGGATATCTGAAGAGAGTGGGGAAGCTGAAAATTATGAACTGCAAAGAAGTCAGGTCAATAGCGAGTTCACGACAATACATACCACTATCGCTTCTAATAGATTGGATGCAAGCTATAATTACCTGGACAAAGTAAGCAATGGAGGACAGACCTACTATAGACTAAAGAAAAATGAGTATGACGGAAGTCATTACTTTTCGGATGTAAAAACTATTCGTTTTGATAACCCCAACAATATTCGAGTAAGATCTACGACGGTAAGTGATAAATTAGAAGTATTGAATACCAAGGATGTACATGGTCAGTTAGAAATTCTAGACCTGTCTGGAAGAACAGTCGAAGTATCGAGTTTAGTAGGTGCTCCAGAGACATCTATAAATGTAGCTAACTTGTCAGCCGGGATCTATATATTACATATCAGATTAGAGAATGAGCACATCGCTCTACGCTGGATAAAGTCATAAAATTTAAAGTAGTGTATTACAAGAAGGGGGTCAGTATTTACTGACTCCCTTTTTCAGTATTAAGCAAGTAATTCGTTCACACCTTTCTTAAATTCATTCCAGTTAAGCTTGTCATCCATATCACCGTCTAGGCCTTTAAGCATCTGCTTAGCAGCCATACCTGATATAAACCTACTTACTTCTGCTGCTCTTATCAGTTTTTTCAGCTCATCTTTTTCTATTTTACCATCTGCGTTTTTATCAAAGAAAGCAAATGCGTCCTCAGGCTTTTCAAAGCTTTGAGTTATAAGTACTTTGATCTTATTTAGGATATCTTTTTTCTTACTCATGATTACTTCTTGTATTTATACGATGTAAATTATAATTAAATCTAGATAGATATAATTGTAGGTTTATGTTTATCTATATACGTTTTTACAATGATATTAGTTTCTGGATTAGGATTATCTACATAGTTTATAGCTTCTTTTATTTCTTCTATACCCATATCTAGTTCTTCTAATGCGATGAATCCATACCCTCTATAATGTCCATCTTCTATTAAGATAACTGCTTTCTCTTCTTCATTTCTTCCTTTCTCAATAATAATAAAGTCTTCGTTGAATAGATTTTTCAGAAAGTCCATGACCTCTGCCGCTCTTATGTTGTACTCTTCAGGTGACTCTTTACGCACACATGCACCCTCGCATTTTCCTATCTGGTGACTGAAACAAGGATCTTCTCGTTCCGGGCTCAGTCCAGATAACTGATCACATAGATTATACTCATTGACATAGTGAGAAAGGTGACCTACTGCTGAGACCTTAGATCCGTAAAAATTTAGAACTTGCTTATTTTTTGCTTGCTTTTTGCTGAATTTTTCTACTCTGAAGTTGAGGTATCCATATAGGTCTAGAAAGCAATAGCTAAAGTAGGGGTAACTCTTAGTTCTCTGGGCTACATTGAGCTCTGGACTGAGGGACTTTATTTCTTTAGATTCTAGTAGCATAGCAACTAGATCGCTACCGGTAAGTTCGTAAGATATTTCGTTCACGACCTGCACCATTCTCTCGTTCTTGCGTGAGGTAGAATTAAAATGTTGAAATACTCTTTTCTTGATATGAATACTTTTTCCTACATAGACTACCTTTTTATAGGAGTTATACATATAGTATACCCCAGGAGCTTCGGGTAGATTGTGTAGCAAGTCCATAGTGATACCTTTAGGGAGTTTAGTTGCTTTTATGCCTTGATTGATAAAGCTATTGATATCTTCTTCACCTTTTTTGTCCTTTATTATTTTGTCAAAAATAATGGCTGTAGCTCTTGCGTCTTCTAATGCTCGGTGTCTACTATTTACTTCTATACCAAAGTGCTTGATTAGATTTCCTAGGCTATATGATCTCAGACCCGGGAATACTTTTCTTGTGAGCTTTACGGTACAAAGTTGTTTTCTTGTATATGTAAATCCTAGTTGCTCGAACTCATGCTTGATAAAATTATAATCAAACTTGACATTATGCGCTACAAATACTGCTCCCTCGGTAAGTTCTACTATCTTTTTCGCTACCTCATAGAATTTCGGTGCATCCTGGACCATCTCATTTGTGATACCTGTAATTCTAGTTATGTTATGTGGGATGCCACGCTCAGGATATACGAGTGTTTCGTAAGATTCTATTATTCTTTCACCATCATGTAATACGATTCCTATCTCGGTTATCTTGTCTCTTTTTGACATACCACCTGTCGTCTCTATATCGACAATCGCATACTTTTTTTCTTTCACCTAGGTTATATTATGTACAATTATATAAATAAATAGCCCAGATACCGAATATATAAGTAATTTTATATTATGTCTTTTTATAATATGTATATGTCGTTGATTGTGTGCTTTTTCCTAGCATGCGATTCTACTTCCCAGGTTCAGGTAAGTACTACTTCTAAAATAATGGAAATTCCTGAAGCTAAGATTATTCCTGCGGGGGATCGGCAGCAAGACATTCTGAGCCTTATAAAAGGCAGGTCTGTTGCTTGTGTAGTGAATCAGACAAGTAGGTCTAAGGATCAGCACTTGATAGATTTTCTTTTAGAGCATAAGGTAGATGTTAAAGTAATTTTTGCCCCAGAGCATGGATTCAGAGGTAAGAAAGATGCTGGCGCTCAGATTGTAAACGGCGTAGATTCTAAAACGGGTCTAAGTATTATATCTCTGTATGGCAATAAGAAGAAACCTGATGCGGATGATCTAGTAGGTATAGACCTTATACTTTTTGATATACAAGATGTAGGCGCGAGATTTTATACCTATATAAGCTCTATGCACTATGTAATGGAAGCCGCATCTGAGCAAGGTATTGCCATGGTGGTCTTAGATAGACCTAATCCTAATGCGCATTATGTAGATGGTCCGATTCTGAAATCCGAGTGGAAATCATTTGTAGGAATGCACCCCGTTCCAGTAGTATATGGAATGACGATAGGAGAATATGCTCTTATGATCAACGGTGAATCTTGGTTATCTAGTGCTCCCTGCGACCTTAAAGTCCTACGATGCCTAAATTATGATCATACCAAAATATATAATCTACCGGTGAAGCCTTCGCCTAATTTGCCTAATCTACAATCTATACTATTGTATCCTTCCTTGTGTTTTTTCGAAGGGACTAATGTGTCTGTGGGTAGGGGGACTGATAAGCAATTTCAGATCATAGGATCGCCTATTGCTACAAGCAAGTCTTATAAGTTTACACCCATTCCTTCTGAAGGCGCTAAATATCCCAAGCATCAAGATCAGGTTTGTCATGGAGATAACTTAAGTAATATATCTGTAGAAACGCTACATCAAGAGAAAAGAATTAATCTTTCATATCTTCTAGAATATGCTAATATCTATGAGCACCAAGGAAAAGATTTTTTCCTAGAAAACAAGTTTTTTGATAAACTAGCAGGCAGTGATAGGCTGAGAAATCAGATTATGGAGGGGAGAAGTGAGAAAGAAATCAGGGCGAGCTGGGCAAGTGATATAGAAGCATTTCTACAGGTAAGAGCTAAGTATCTACTATATTAGGTATCATAGATCTACAATTGAGCTTATTAATACATGCATAGAGCACAGGTTATGTGTAAAAATTATAGATTGTGTTAATGATGATCTATGAATAACATTAAACTTCTTTTTGTAATCGGAATATTATTCACTACTCAGTTGGCGATCAGTCAGCAGTATAAATCTCAGTTTGCATACGATCTAGGTGTAGCCTATCCTATGTCCGTAGAGGGGCGGAAGACCTATTTTGATTTACAGCTACATGCCGGTATGAATATTCTGAATCAAACAAACAATGGTTTCCAAACGTTTGCATATATCAGAGGTCTTGTAATAGATAAAAAGAAAGTGGTAAGTTACGGCTTAAAGGGCCGATATCTAAGGACGATAAAAGGGGACAGGCAAATTTTTGCTGGTATAGGAATGACACTAGGAGGAAATGCTAATCAGGGAGTAGGTCAATTTTCTGCTGAGACGGGCATCTACTTGAATAAGGAGTTAGGATTCCATATAAAGTATGATGAAGTAACACAGACAGAGTTATACAATAACAAAACTGTATCATTAGGACTCAGTCTGAGAGGTAAAAAATCTGCAAAAATTGCAGGTATAGTAGGAGTGAGTGCTGCGGCTGTAATAGGAGCCTTTATACATGTGGTGAGCCGTTCTAATTGATCGTTTGTGATAAAGGAATTTATGATGTCTTAGAATAAAACTAGGATTATGTCACCCTTCAGGGTTCGCATCCTATTTTTATAGACAATCGGTCAAAACCCATTGACGACCACAGGGAGTTACCTGCAGGGAAAAGAGAAAATTGTTATTAAAATGAAAAAGGCCCTAACTTTACATTAGAACCTCTTTTTTCTTAAACTTGGTTACGTTATTCTCAAGAGAACAAGAGGCTTTACCAAGCATCACAGTACAAATATAGACCAAAAAAACTATAAATGAAATATAGTGAAGTAACATTTTTCCTATCAAACCCAAGAATGCAGCGTTTTCTTGACTCTACAGGAAGTAAAACTAAGGCTGTAAGGCTTTATAAGGCAAATTTAAGAATAGCTCAATCAATACATCCACTATTAGGAATTTTAGAAGTGATACTAAGAAATCGTCTCAATGAAATATTATCGAGTCATTTTGTTGATAACGATTGGATAATAAATCAAATAAGTGGATTCATGTCTGATCCAGCATTAAAATTTACTCATAAAAGAACGGGGCGAATAAGAACAAACAATTACTTAAAAAAGGAAATCGAAAAAGCTCAAAAAAGAATTAGAAAATCAGGAGCTACAGTAACCAATGGTAAAGTAATTGCTGAACAAACAATGGCATTTTGGACAAACTTATTTGAAGTTCATCACTATAAATTATTATCTGGTAAACCAATTAAGATATTCAACAACCTTCCATCAGGTTATGGTCGCAAAGAAATATTAAACGATTTAAATACAATCCGAAGGTTAAGAAATAGGATTAATCATAATGAGCCAATTTGTTTTAATGGTACAGTAGTCGATTTTACTCCAATAGAAAACATATACACCTCAATTGTAAATATACTCACGTGGATAGACCCAAAATTAGAAATTTGGATATCTGATATTGACACTTTTCAAAACAAGATAATCAATGCTAAGAAAATATTACCCAGCAGGTAACACCTGAATAATTAGGAAGGAGATCTCACGCCATGTACCTGTAAGTAGTCCAAGAATAAAAATGAGGAATGCAGTTATTTAGAACTTGAACTTAGCCTGAATTTTGAAGTTGGTTCTTTTGTTTCCGTCTATTAGATCTAGACCGCTACCTATTGTTTCTCTATTAGCAATGGTGGTTCTGGACAGTCGGAACTCTATCATCATGTTATAACTGATATTATACCTTACATTGACATAAGCCCTTGTGCCTCTATAAAAATAGGCAGGAATATAGAACTCGTATAATATATCATTCTCGAAAGCATAGATTCTAGAATCAAAATCATCTGTATCAAAGAGAGCGTAACGAGCAGTGAATGAGAGTGGGAGACCAACTGGTTTGTATATAATATCCTGAAATGCCATAAACCCATTAGATGTTTCTGGACCATGCCTGAAGGAGGTAAACTCTACTCTGTTTCTCAGCTCTAAGTTTTTGTTTACATTATAAGAAAAGTTTAATCGGAGCCTGTTTCTATAAGTACCTAGAACAGGAGTTGTTGCCCGATCTCTATCGGAATAATTGAGTTCTTTTTTCTCGTGATTGTATTGCAGATAGAAGCTGTAGGTTCTTTTCTTGGTATACTGTATTTTTGCAAGGAAGTCATATCCGCTAGAGGGACGATCTACTCTGAATCGGAGCCAAGGAAATTTGAAAATATCTAAGTAGGAGGAGATTGTCCAGTTAAAGTTAGGTCTGATTTCTATTCCAGTATAGATACCTTTTTCGTTGTTAGCTTCTGAGGATTCACCGAAGGCATTACTCCTGATTGTTGGAAAGGATCGGTCATAGTCTCTATGTAGTATAGATAGCGCTACCTTAGGACTCATGGCGATTAGCACACCATTGACATATGCATACTTGCCATTATCTGCTAGGGAGAATTCCCCAAAAAAGTTGAAATTATTCAGTCTGAAAGAATAGTCTAGTCCATTGTACAATACCTGGTCTCCGGAAAATCTAAATTGATTATAAAGCTGACTGTTTTTTATAATAGGTCGGTTGAGTCCGAAATAGGTCGAGTAGGCTCCTAGCTTAAAACTTTTGCCAGTATACTTAAGATACATACCTACAACGGTCTGCTCTATCTGGTTCTTCTGAGCTAATTCATTTTCGGTTCTGTGGTATCCACTTTCCAGTAAACTAGAGAAAAACTCGAGGGGTTCTCCAGAATCACCACTACTATCTATTTGTATCGTCGCATCTCTTTTGCTATAGGAAATAAAGGGACTGATCTCTACGCGAGATGTAGGTCTAAGTGAAAATGCTACACCTCGGAAATAATTGTTTTCTGCTACGGAACTGTACGGTCTTATTGTTCTTCCACCACGTTTTATATTACTTACTCTAGTTGTTTTTCCAGCTCCGAAATCATTATGCATCACTAAGCCCTGACCTAGACTTATGGTGTAGTCACCTATAACGAGATCCTTAAGCCATGACTTGTAATCCTTAAGATGGAAATGCGCGGAGTAGTAGTCAAAACCCTGTCGGGTTCCCTCACCAAAAAATGTTTCTCCCTGATCTTTCTCTGCAATGAGACCTATCCGCATCCTGTTTTCAAACTGGTAACGATATCTAACAGTATACTTGTCAGGAGATCCTCTGTACCCATTTGTTGCTTCGTCGCTAAAGCCGGCCTGATCTTCTAGGACTCTCTGGTACTTAGTGTATAGTGTCGAACGACCATGAGACATCATATAAGGTATAGATCTCTGATAGTCCTGATCGTTAGTAGATTTTAAGAAGGGGAGTAGTCGCGCTATAAGGTCAGCATTGAACCCCTCTATCGCCTGTAGTTCTTCTAGGGCGATAAAGTCACCATACTTGTTCTTATAATCGAAGAAGGCGGTAGATTGTAAATCGTCAAGAAGTGCTGTAGATCTAAAGAAATCTATATCTGCATTGTTGATATTAATAGGATGAGTGATATAGAAGATAAGATTCTCGTAAATATTAGCGAAACTGCTATCATTAAGATCCTCGTCTTCTGTAAATAACTGATCTAATATTTCGTCTACAGATAACTTGTTACTTTTAGCTATATCTGACTGAGCAACTAGACAAACGTTACAAATAAGGAGTAGGTAGGTAACTAGGAAACGGTATGAAAAATATCTTCTATGCACTTATTGTATTGTAAGCTTTCTATCCAGAGCAGAAAGTTAAAATATAAAAATGGTCTTTTTGATAATTTCTGTTGTAATAAATTATTAATTTCTTCTGATAGCTCCGAAATTTCTCTAGCGATTGGTTTTCGTTTTTCTTTTGACATTTTCCTAATAAAATCGATAGTTAGATCTACTGTTTTGTTTTTTTCATCATTTATAGAGAAACTTCTCTTTACATTGACATGTGTATTATAGATAAGATCATAGTGCTCTAGGTGAAAGTGGCAGATGAGTTCTAGCAGTCTAGAATAGGATATTATATCATTCCTTAGGTGGTTTTGCTTGGTATTCAATATGGAGCTGGTGTAATCTAGCGCCTCATTATATCTACCTGCGCCGAAGTAGAGCCATGCAATCTTGTACATAAAAACTACCGTTCTGTGACTGTCTAGTTTGTTTGTAAATTGCGACATCGATTCTTTGTAGTAAGGAACGTTATTAATCCCTTCTGTAAAGTTTCCGGTGAGATAGTTGAGGTTAATTTCTGCATTCGTCCTGTAGTTCGTGTACATGATCTTCGTATTGTCGATGAGCTGCTGGTTAGACTGGTTCTGGAAGACCAGGAGTTTTTTGTAGTGTAGGCGAAACCTCTTTTCATCATTCAGATAGAAGGTGTGGGTAAGAAGGTAATGCAAGCCCCTAACGTATAGATCGGGATCTTTCTCTATCATGAGTGGTTTTTCTTCGAACTTACGCACCCATAAGTAAGCGTGCTTGTAACTAAGCTTAAATTCTAGCTGCATGTTGTAAAACCAGACATAGCTCTGATGTAAAAGTACGGACTCGTAGAAGCTTAGTCTATTGACATCGTGATTAGGCAATTGTGACTGGAAATAATCCTTGACGAGGAATAGATCTTTTTCGTTTTTAGCGTAACCAAATTTGATGTATAATCCTTGCATTCTCAGGCTAAGGTTAGCGAACTGGGATGTGCTGGAGACTACGTCTTTTGTTTTATCGGACTGGGAGATAAGGTTTTCTACCTTGTTTTTTACCTTTCTGGACCTAGTGATATGTCTAGACTCTATCATTTTCTGATATTCTAGTATCTCGAAGAGCAAAATATTCTGAGATGCGTTTGTAGCTTGGTCTTTAGCTTTGTCCAGAATTTTTAGGCTTTGAAGGTAGAGCCCTTTGCTGTATAATATCTTGGCATAATCTAGATATTCTCTGAGGAGGAGTTCGATATCTTTTTTAGAATTTACGAGTCGTAGGCTTTTTAGGATCTGGGCGTATAGATGCCTTCTGAGATTAGAGAGATTATTATTACTGAGGGTAGGAAATTCTTTTTTTACACGTGCATCACTATAGGTTTTCATTTTGTCTAGTAGGTCAAATAGCTGAACAAACTGATTGTTCTTATTGCTTTCTATTCTACTCACAAATAGTCTAAAACTCCTTTTATCTGATCTATCAAGACTGCTGATTAGGCTAAATAATTGAGCTGAATCGCTTATAGGCATAACACTTTACAGGTTTTTATATTCTGATAATCAGGGTATTAATGTGTAAAAGTGCTTATTGAATATCACATTTGCAAATATATTTACATATATATGGTTTTTTGATATTTATACATTTGTGCTATTGTTTAACAAACCAGTATTTCTTATGGCAAAATATAAGTTAGAATATGTATGGCTCGATGGTACGGTGCCGACTCAAGAAATGAGATCAAAAACAAAAGTTGTAGATGATAGTAAGTTCAAAGGCAACTTAGAAGATTGTCCTATGTGGAACTACGATGGTTCTTCTACTAATCAGGCAGAGGGTAATTCTTCTGACCTATTACTTAAGCCAGCAAGGTTATTTGTAGATCCTTCTAGAAGAGATGGATATCTCGTTATATGTGAAGTTCTGAATGCTGATGGAACCCCTCATGCTACGAATGGAAGAGCCACTATCGATGACAACGATAATGATTTCTGGTTTGGGTTCGAACAAGAATATGTATTCTGGGATATAGATACACACTCACCGCTGGGATTTCCAGCTAGAGGATCATACCCTGCACCACAGGGTCCATATTACTGCTCACTAGGAGCGGAGTATGCTGTAGGAAGAGAGATAGTAGAAGAGCATATGGATTACTGTATAGATGCTGGTATCAATATAGAGGGTGTCAATGCTGAGGTAATGAAAGGACAATGGGAGTACCAAGTGTTTGCAAAAGGAGCTAAAGAAGCAGGGGATCAGGTATGGGCAGCAAGGTATCTTATGGAAAAAGTTGCTGAAAAATATGGTGTAAGAGTAAATCTTCATCCTAAGCCTGTAAAAGGAGACTGGAACGGGTCTGGAATGCATGCTAACTTCTCTAATACGGAACTAAGAACTTCTGGTAAAAAAGAAGATTATGAGAGAATATGTGAGAAGTTCGGTAAACCTGATAGAATCCAGGCGGCGATAGATGTATATGGAGCATATAATACGGAGAGACTTACTGGTCTGCATGAGACACAGGCTATAAACAAGTTTTCTTATGGTGTATCTGATAGAGGAGCATCTATAAGAATACCTATAGCTACTGTAGAAAATGACTGGAAAGGATGGTTAGAAGATAGGAGACCAGCGTCTAATGCTGACCCATATAAGGTAGCAAGCTCTATTATCAAGACTGTAAAGTCTTAATGATCATAAATAAGAAGGATAGAATATAAAGATAGGCGCTCAGGAATGGGCGTCTATTTTTTTGTCCGCTTAGTAGTAATTACATATTGTATAATTGCTAGAATATATGCGACATTGATATAGTTATAATCACTTTCTTAAGATGATAGATTTCACCTCGTCATTTTACCATGGTAAGATTTTATGCACTAAGTTATGATATGGTTACTATTGTAACGAGAAATATATAGAATATAAACTAAGCATATTATCAATTCTTACACCGAAAGAATAATATTATAACATAATACCAATTCTAGTTTAGAATGACGGTAATTATTTATTTTGTTCTTCATGTTCCTTCGTTAAAAAGCCTCGCCGAACCTATGGGTTCGCCTACGTTTTTTGCCTTGATCAATTTTGAACAATTCTAAATCCTTTTCCGTCATCTAAAAATAGAAATGGTATAAGAGATTAAAGGCCAGGCTACAATATAAGATAGACTGATCATATCTCTCTACATATAGAGACGACAGCTATCACGTACCGCTATTTACAGCTCAGCGAGATAAGAATATTTCAGTATTATCAATACGATGAATCATCAATGCTATAATTGAGCATACCTTAAAATTGACATAAAAAGAAAGAAAAGCAGTAGCTTATATAAACTCGTCTGCATCGGAGGTCCTACCTACATAGAACATAGCCATGCCGCCAAATATCATAACCAGTCTGATGACAAAGCCAAAAGTTGCCCCAGGTTTGTCTATAAAAGTTAGAAAGCTCAGTTTTAGATTTACTAAGCTGAGGCAAAGTGCAAGAAACCCAAATAAGAATATGAGAAATCCCGTAACGGTCATGATTGTTTTCATAGTTCGCTAAGATATGTATTTAGCTAGTATAACATGAGCTAATTTTGCATTATGATTCGTCCTAAAGTCTATTTTTTTGTATAATGTGTATTATATTAGTCATTGTAGATTTAGTGGAGATAAAATCAAAAAAAGGATTTAAACAAATGTTCGATATCTATTACAATCCATTGTGTAATTTTGCTTATTCGATTCTCAGGAATAGTGCTAAAGCAGAGGATATTGTGCAAGATGTCCTAATGAAAATATGGGAGAAAAGGAATGATATAGAGTTCAATTCTAATGTCAAAACCTACTTGTTCACTTCTGTTAGAAACAAAAGTTTTGAATACATAAGGTCTGAAAAATCTGAAAGAGCTAAAATTTCTGACTACACATTGCTACAATCAAGACTCGGAGACGACAAAATAGACAAAGAAGCGACTATCATGATGATGAAAGAGGAGCTCAATAACTCCATACGACATTTACCTCCCAAATGCCGCGATATATTTGTGCTAAGTAAGTTACAAGGGTTAACTTATAACGAAATTGCGGAATTGAAGAATATATCGGTAAAAACTGTAGAAGCTCAGATGTCGATAGCCCTAAGGAATTTAAGAGAAAAATTTAAAGCGAAATTAGATAATGAATATTGACTCAGTCATACATAATTACTTACTAAGCAAAGAATCTAAGGAAGAGCTAAGACTTCTAGAATCTTGGAAGGAAGAGTCCAAGAGTAATCTAGAAGTGTTACAAGCGTTAGAGAACAACTGGAATTTACTAGACGAAATGAAAGAATACCGAGCATTCGATACACCGAAGGCATGGGAAGAACTATCTAGTAATATGGTAGAGGAGAAAGAGCCTAAAATGGAGGGAGAGATAAAGGCAAGGAAAGAGACGAAGGTTTTTCCTCTGTGGAAATATGCTGTTGCGGCAAGTGTGACTTTACTAGTTGGCTTATTTGTGTGGAACAGTGTTCCTAGCAAAGGGGTAGGTACAGCATCTGAGCCTGTAGGTATTCTTACCTCCGTAGATGATATAATTACGAAAGATCTAGAAGATGGATCTTCTGTGTGGCTGAACAAAAGTTCCGCTCTGGATATATCAAAGTTTAGTAAAAGTAATAGATCGATCGCACTGCAAGCAGGGGAGGCTTTCTTTCAGGTAGAATCAGATAAGGAAAATCCATTTTCTGTAGACGTCTCAGATTTTCATATTACGGTTGTAGGTACAGCCTTCAATGTTAAAAAAGCGGACCAAGAGGTGGAGATATATGTGCATGAAGGAGTAGTCTCTGTTTCTAATGGTAAGAGAACGGTACAACTGAGAGCAGGAGATATGATTACAGGTAATGTAGATAATTTTGCTTTATTTGATAAGGACAATGATAATCTAGTTTCCTGGAAAAGTAAAAAACTGGTATTCAAAAATACTTTTCTACCCGAAGCTTTGAAAGATATATCTAGACATTACGGAAAAATAGTAGAGTTATCACCAGGTGCTGCAACTGATAATTGTTTTATCAGTACGGAATTCCGAAGTGAAACATTAGAAGAAGTTATAGAAGAACTCAAGGTGTTGTTTCAGATCAAAGTAAGTGAAAACGAAGAGAGAATCATTATAACTGAGATCAACTGTTAATATGTGAAAAATCGCATCTATCTAGTATTCCTCTTTTTTCAAATTGTCATATATAAATCTAATGCCCAGAGCCCAGCGTCTACGCTAGATGCCATTCCTATATGTAATATAAGTTCAGGTACCGTACAAGAATTTCTAGATCATCTAGAGATAGAGAATAATATCGTATTCAGTTATAACGCTAAGAATATCAACTTAGATAATAAGGTGATCCTGTATAAGGATTTCGAAACATTAAGCGAGTTGGTTACTTTTCTGTTCGATAATAAGATTAGGTTTAAAGAGCTCACCAGAAACAAAATCATACTATTACCTGCCAGCAATAATAGGATACTGACTGGGGTGATAAGAGATGCTAGGAGTGGAGAGAGTCTGACGGCAGCACAAATAACTAGAGAGAGCGGAGATGCTATATTATCAAACGATGCTGGATATTTTGTATATGAATTTAGCTCTAATAATGATACCCTAAGTCTAGAGTTTTCTTATCTAGGATTCAAGACACAGAAAATTTCTATTCCGCCAGAACAAGATAATCTAAGCGTATTTATGGAGACGGATAACTCTCTTCCTGATATTATAATAACATCAGGAATTCATACAGAAGACTCTACAGATTACGTGGAAGTATTCATAAGTGAGGCAAGTTCTTTTCCTTCCTTACTAGGAGAAAAAGATGTGCTAAATACGCTTAAGAAATATCCGGGAATTATCTCTGGCGGGGAGGCACAAAATGGATTATTTGTAAGAGGGGGAGGCAATGACCAAAACCTTATTTTGCTAGATGGCGTTCCGATATACGAGTTTGGTCATATGGGAGGTATCTCTTCTATACTGGTCAATGATGCTGTAAAAAGTACAGAATATATTTCTTCCGGATTTCCCTCTAAGTATGGAGGAAGGTTGTCTTCTGTTGTAGATATAAAACTAAAAGACGGGAACTCTAGGACTCAGGCAGGCACTGTCCAGGCGAGTCTACTAGGTATCAAAGCAAGTCTAGAAGGACCTATCGAAGATGATAAAACTACGTATAGTTTAGCGGCAAGATATTCTTGGTTTGATCTATATCTGAATCCCATATTAGAAAGTACGCCAAACGTGCTAAAAACAAATATGAATTATGAGGACTTACTCGGGAAATTTACGCACTATTTTTCCCCATCTAACAAATTATCCATCATGGGATATAGAGGTTCTGATAGGATCTCGATATCTCAGTCTCAGGAATTCGAAGGATCCTCTATGCTTAGTTTCAGGAATGATAATAACATAAGCTGGGGAAATGACGTAATCAATCTAGACTGGTCTAGATCTATAGGCTCTAGGTATTTTTTCCAGGCAAGAGCTTATTATAATCGGTATGCATCATTTTCTAACGGTACGTATACTTTTGACAATATTATAGAAGAAGAATTAGTGAAAGACATAGTATACGATGAGAAAACCCAATCGGGAATAAAGGATATTGGCCTAGGGGTGGACCTTAGTGTCTATGTCAATAATAATTATAATGTAAGTATGGGAGCGAAAACTATTTTCCATAATTACCAACCTAGTATTTCTCAAACTCAAGTATTCATAGCAGATACGATTATAAATAACCCTGTAAATGATTTACAACTAAAAGCTCAAGAGAGTTATATATATGTAGATAATAATGTGCAGCTATATAGAAATCTTGTTCTATCGACAGGGTTCCACCTTTCTTTCTTTTCTAACGAAAAAACTTACATTTCATTCCAGCCAAGATTCCAGTTAGATTATTATCCTAGTACAAAACTAAAAGTGGGCTTGTCAGCATCTAAGATGACTCAGAATACGCACTTGCTTTCTAATCCATCTGCTGGATTACCTACTGAGCTGTGGGTACCTAGTACATCTGATGTACGACCTCAGGATGCATATGAAATATCTCTAAGTACGTACTACAAGGTAGATAAGTCGTTCAATATCTCCTTATCAGGGTATTACAAAAAGATGAATCATCTTATAGATTTTGATAATAACACAGACTTGTTTATTTACATACTGAACAATGAAGAGTTCATACCAGACAATGTAAATACAATAGAATGGGAGCAGAGAGTTGCAACAGGGGAGGGACGAGCTTATGGTCTAGAGACATATATGCAATATAATTCCTCTAAATTTAAAACTTGGTTTTCTTATGGCTTAGGTAAATCTGAGCGGAAGTTTATCGAGATACAAGGAGATGAATATTTTCCATACCGCTTTGACTATAGACATGATATTAACACGGGGCTTTACTACGTATTGAATTCTAATTTTACGGTGAGTCTTTTGTGGACCTATAATGTAGGCCAAAGAACTACGATCGCTAATAGTCGATCTAAGTCTCCGATCGATTGCACAAGTATAATTAATCTTCCGGATCGAAATAATAGGAGCGTTCCAGCATTTCATCATATGGATGTGAATGTAGAGTATAAGAAAAATACTAAAAATGCAATATGGGTAGTAAGTGGAGGAGTTTATAATATCTATAATAGGTATAATCCATATTATTTGTACCTATTACAAGATCAACAAGGTGCTTTTCAGATAAATCAACTGAGTATATTCCCCATTTTACCGCAACTTAGTGTCGAAATTCAGTTCTAGTAGTGAAAAATTTGGAGATTAACTTCTATTTTAGTTTAACTTTCTGTAAATTGGTAGTGTAACAATGTATAATTACAAGCACATATTATCAATGTTTTTAGTTTTTATGTTCATATCATATGGATGTCAAAAGCAATTAGATTATGGAGCATCTGATTTTGAGCCAGAAATTGTACTTAATTCTGTATTTACACCGGATTCATTGTGGGTGATTTACTTGGCTTCCACGGAAGATATATTTGATCCATCTGATAGCACAAGGCCTATAGTGGATGCTACGATATTGCTAGAAGATAGAAACACAGGACAGGAAATATCTATCCAAAATAATGGTGATGGCAGTTATACAAGTAAAGGGGTGAAACCACAAGAAGGTCATCTATATGAAATATTTGTAAATGCTAGTGGCTATAAGTCCGTTTCTGCGGTCAGTTACGTACCATCTATTCCTAAAGTGGAGATTAAAGAAATTAAGGAACACTTTATAGATGACAATTCTGTTTTTGAGGTTAACATGGAGATAGAGGATGGTGGTGATGAGCAGAACTATTACATATGGGAAATTGTACAAAATACAGAAAATATAAAAGATGTGCGAGGGCAATTGTTTAATGGATCTGACTTACAGAAACTTAGAAAAACACTAGACGGTGCTGCAGCTGTAAAAACACGTAGACCATATCCTGATAAGCTTTTATTTTTATCTGATTCTGGTTTCAATGGTGAAGTGCATAATGCTTCTTTTTTCGCTATTCCTCCTAGAGATCCAGGAACAATAATAGAAATAGGAACTGGTGGTTCTGAAAATCCTTTAGAAAATCCTCCTGTTAATACAAACCTACTTACCGAAAAACTTTCTATAAAGGTAAGAGCTGTATCTTTAGATTTATTTGAGCACATAAAATCCTTAGAAGAGTATAAGAATAGTTCTACATCTTATACCAATCTTAAAAATGGTGCTAATATTTTCAGTAACGTAGATAATGGACTGGGTATCTTCGGAGCTTATTCGCTTACGATGGTAGAGATATAAATATATCCGTATTTATATATAATTTTCCTTTTGTTAGTCTCAGAAAATGATTTAGTGCGAAAGTTCAATTTGATATTTTTGAAAAAAATAAACAAAGATGTCTAACAATCGTAGAGGATCACATACAGTAGGTCGATTGACAGTACATATGGTATAGTAAGGTCAAATAAAATACAGGAACCATATATTGACAGGGGAGACAACCAATTAGAATGCTACGTAGCGTTGTTTCAATTATTATTTTCTATATATTATTTGATGACCGGCTTACACAGAATGTAATAAAATACCATACTAAGAATACTTCTTTATTGCTTTAGGTTTGCTGCGCAGTATTAATATTTCCTGATCAGAAAATATTACCCAAGAAAAATCATAGACATGATGGATCATTTTTTTCTGACTATTGATATGGAAACCAGTAATGAAATCATAATTAAACTTTTTCAGATCTAGGAATCTTCTACCTATTTTCATTTTTTTAAGATCCTTCCCCATCAGTTCGAGTAAGATAGATCTATTTCTGTGCAGGATTTTATCAATATTAAGAGTTGCATCCTTTGTGACTTTTCTAAGTTTGTGATGGTAGCTTGATTTACATGCAATAGAACAAAATGTTTTATCTGATCTCCCTCGGAATGCTTTTTTACAAAGTCTACATTTCATGAATTAGTCTTTACATTTTTTAATTACTCTAAGCATAACGGTTAAGATACGACTATTTCGTATAAGGTACACTATTTCAGTTGGTTACATCTTGATTAATGTCAAAAATGGGTTTAGGTTTGTAACAAATAAGAAACCATGATATCAGTTGTAAAAATAATTCACAAGGGAGAGCAGCGGATAAAATTATTATTTGATAGAGATCACTCAATCGTTAAAAAGATAAAAACGCTAACAGACCGCAAATGGTCGGCTACCTTAAGCGCATGGCACATCCCCTATACAAAAGAAGCATATAATTATTTCTTACAATTGAATCTAGAACATAGAATAGTTAAACCTGGAGCCACTAGAGAAGCCTCCTTACAAAGTGATAATACCAGTATATGTAAAACATTACAAGCTCCGATACTTCAGCAAGTAGGCACTAGTGTTGATGTCGGCATACATCAAAAGAAAGATGATATATCTATTCGATTTCAGAACGCCATGTTTTATGTTTTTTTAGAGTATCAAAAGAAACCGATTGCATTTCTCAAATCTCTCAGAGCCTCCTATTGGAGTCCTAAAAATGAATGTTGGATCGTAAGAGGAAATATTGAGAATTTAAAATCCCTTCAATCTTTTTTTGAGATATGGGACGCAGATAAATATTTTAAACTACAAGAATTAATTCGAAAAGTAGCTCCCCTATGTAAGGTAGAAATATATAGGGTCCCTGAATATCCTAAAGAGGTTTGCATCAAAGTAACTGGGGTTAGTGCTGATGTATCTGTAATCAAAAGGGTAACCAAAAGATTATATGATAAGCAATATAAGCGCTGGAGAATTCCTTATGATCCTAAGATAATTGAGAGAATTAAATCCTACTATACGACACAACAAATACAGCTTACAGATCGATTGCCAGAATCAGGATCGTCATATGTTGCGGTCAAAAACAGCTATGGCGATTTTCAAAAAAGGCTTATGGAGAAACTTCATCCAGAGACTGCTGGTATTATATCTGAATATACCAATGTATTAATTGCGCAACGATATTCGAGACGGACGATAAAGCAATACAGTGCAGCAATGATTAAGTATTTCGAACATATAAAACGAAAAGCGGTAGAGGAGCATTCGGCTTCAGATGTTAATGGTTATCTAGCCTACATATCGAAGAAAAACATTTCTGAAAGTTATATAAACGCAGTTTACAGTGCTATAAAGTTATATTACGAGAAGGTGGCATTTATTCCCGATTTTCAGTTTGACCGAATGAAAAGGCCACGAAAAGGTAAATATTTGCCTACGATATTGAGCAAATCAGAGATCAACAGGATATTAACTGCGTGTACAAATCTTAAGCATTCTACTTTGCTTTATACATTGTACAGCAGTGGGATGCGACTGACTGAGGTATTAAACTTACGAGTTGAGGATGTCTGGTGGGACAGAAATCAAATTATTATAAAGGCAGGAAAAGGAAAAAAAGATCGAATTGTTATGTTGAGTAGAGTGTTGAAAGAAATATTATCTTTATATGCTGATAAATATAAGCCAATACATTGGCTATTTGAAGGTAGAGATCGGAGGACTCAATATGCATCTAGTTCAGTTCAGAAGGTTGTTAAAAAAGCAGTGAATAAAGCAGGGATACACAAACGCATTACGCCACACACGCTGCGCCATTGTTTTGCAACGCACTTAATGGATAGTGGAACGGACGTAAGGTTTATTCAGGAGTTGTTAGGTCACAAGGATATAAAGACTACATTGATATATACTCATGTAACAACGAACCAGATAGACCAGATAGAAAGTCCACTAGATCGACTACATGGAATGAATGAAATAAAAACTAAAAAACCGGAATAGAATTAATAATCTAGTAGGTATATATGGAGTTACGTATAATTTAATGAAAGGACTTCGAACTTGGGTCAAAGAAATTAATTTATAGAAATATCTTCGAACTTGTGATCATCAAAAATTTCAAGCTAGTTTTTAGCTGTTTTAAAATAATTTTCCACGAATATGCAATCAATAAGAATTGATCAAGATAGCAACTATTTAAATATGAATATTCGAGCTTATGATCTTCAAAATTAATCTTTAGATTTCAAGTTGTTTAACGATAAAATTTTCAAGAAGACTATTAATAAGAATTTGATAAAGATTAAAATTTACTGACTGTGAATCTTCGAGCCTAGGATCATCAAAAAGTAAAATAGATTTTAGGTGGCTTAACGATAAACTCTACACTAGTTTGAATAAATTAAGTCCGCTAAAGATATATAAACTAAAAAGGTACGGTATAAAACAGTTTTCTATATTTGTAGGATACAATCAAAATAGGAGAGTTATGTTAAAAAAAATACGTAACAATGGCTATGACGATCATATCTCACTGCGTACCTTGTGAGAGACGACGCATAGCCTGATCCGTTATCTCTCATTAGAACAAAAATGAACATAGTAAAAAGACTCATATCAAATTTAAGATCAAAAAGATACTCAACAAGTAAGCTTAGGGAAAGACATATGCTTAAGGACTATAAGTATATAAAACAAGCATTCCAAAAGTCATCAAACTACTTAAGAGTACAGGCTGTAGAATACTTGGGAAACTTTGAAAATCAAGAAAACTTAGATTTTCTTGTCGAAGAGTTTAAATCAATTGAAAACGTTAAACTTAGGTCTTATACATATAAGTCAATAATACTAATAGCCAAAAATAAAAACCTTAACATCTCGAACAAAAATGAATTCTTTTTGAAAAACAAACATCTTCTTAAAAACATTGGTGTTATACGAAAAGGAATACCCAAAGAAGAAACCAATACGCCAATTACATTTAGAGCTAAATCAAAAGATCTTCTCAAAGAATTAGATGACAAAAAAAAGCTAAATGAAAACATGATAGGGTTCTAACAAATGAAAGAAATAATATTACATACAATTATTAATGCCCCAATTGAAAGATGTTTTGACCTTTCAACTTCAATTGATCTGCATAAAATTTCAGCTTCTAAGTCAAAAGAACAAGCTATTAATGGAATAACTTCAGGCCTGATCAAGCTCAATGAAACTGTAACATGGAAAGCTAAACATTTTGGCTTTTGGCATAAAATGAAAGTTGAAATAACTGAATACGAAAAACCTAATTACTTTGTTGATGAAATGATAGAAGGAGCATTTAAATCAATGAAGCATAGGCATGAATTCAAGCAAACTAAAAATGAAACTGAAATGACGGATATATTTGAATTTTCATCACCATTTGGATTTTTAGGCAAAATAGTTGACAACTTTGTTCTTAGGAATTATATGTCTAAATTTATAAAAGAAAGGAATTGTGTCATTAAAGAATTTGCTGAAACGTCAAAATGGAAACAAGTCTTGTGAATAAAAAAACGAGAGATAACACAGCATTATGACAGAATCACTCCCACGTCGTGACTCTGCATATGCATAATCCGTTATGTATAATGAAGGAGAGTTATTTGATTTTGGGTCAAAGGAGATAATTTATTGAAATTTCTTCGAGCTTGTGTTCGTCAAAAATTTCCATAGCTATGTAACGATAAATTTTACAAGGATTTGCTAACATTAAAATGTGATCAAGCTAGAAGCTCTTTGACTGCGAATCTTCGGACTTAAGATCACCTGTGAATCTTCGAGCTAATAAACGTCAAAAGAAATTTAGATTTACTGATTGTAAAACGATCAACTATTTTAAAGTATGTTATCTCTAAACCATAATCAAGATAGAACTTATTTGACTGTGAATCTACGAGCAGTTGTTTTTTCTAAA
>Ga0209187_1000409_pt1 | contig 78398 bp, 62 predicted proteins | sample BantaG_FD_187430 | JGI IMG/M metagenome (GOLD analysis project Ga0209187, IMG submission 187430) | Marine algal microbial communities from Bantry Bay, Ireland - BantryBay_4 metaG (SPAdes) (version 2) | ecosystem: Host-associated > Algae > Red algae > Unclassified | place: Bantry Bay, Ireland...
TATCAGAAACGGCAATGATGCGGTATAAAACCATTTTAGGACCAGCGATGTATTCGAGAATTTTCGAAAAGCAGAAAACGGAAAATTTAATTAAGATAAGCTGTCTGAATAAAATGACTAGGACAGGCATGCCTATTTCAGTTGTAGTTGAAAATTAAATTTTAAAGGAAAAAAGAATTAATGCCATATTTTATCTCGAAATATTCATGCAACAAAGCCGTTATTAACTATCAGTATTCAGTGTATGCAATTGCTTTATAAAAGTAACGACATTCAAGATTTACCAACCACCTTAATCTCATGCTTACCTGGCCCCAATAGTATCATCCCTACTTGTTAGACACTTTTTCTCTATTGAGAAGTACTTCTATCTCTTGCTTATAGTCCAGCTCGAATTCAGCAACCATATTTGCTGGAATCTTAATATGGTAAACCTCTAATTTTTGGTCGATATATTTAAATCGGCCATGGATGATTCCTTTGATCGTGGGTTCTTTAATGGTGCTATTTTTCAAATTCCCCAGTTGAGGCTTTATTGTGGCTATACCGAAACCAGATGTTTTTGGTTGTATACCCCAGAGGCCTCTTGTAATGACATTGGCAGGTACCGCTCCCCATGCGTGATTCCAGTTCAAATTGTTTTTATACTTCAAATCCCAGGATTCCAAAGTAATCGTGGAGCCGATTCGAATCATGTTAAACCAGCTGCGATCACTGGTGTCAGTCAAAAGGGATAAGGCGTAGTCTTCGGCGCCTGCGTTGTACAGGCCATCCATAAGATATTGTGATCCGTAAACGCTACAGGCCATTCCACGAGATTGTACATGTGCGAGTACTGATGCAATATGTTGTTCTGGTACCAACTTGAATGCTAAAGGAAGCATATTTGCATGTAAGGCTGCGTGATCTGTTCCGATACCATCGATATAGACACCCCTATCTTTATCAAACATTTTGTCATTGACTGCTTTTTTGGCTTTTAATGCTCTGAGTTCAAATTGACTTGCTTCTGATGACTTATCTAACAACTGAGCAAACTCGGCCATGATTTTCATATTTTGATTATTTGAACTTGTAAAACTACTCGTATTATTTTGCCAATAGCTGAAATATGCCCGCTGTGTAAAATTGTCTGAGACCAACATTTCTTGGGCACCATCAACTTCGACATATCTAAATGGCATCAAAAACGGAAACCCATCGGGTAAAGGTGTGGCCTTTTCAGGTAAGGTGTTCCGCATATCCGGTCTTATGGAAAGTTGATAATTTGATTGACCTGCTTTTAGGGGGACATTAATTAATTTCCTGATAGCGAATAGAACTCTTTTTTGCCGGTTGCCTATTGATGTATTTGCCATCTAATTGCTCTCCGATCCTTATGGTGAGTACATGGTCAGTTTTAGCTGGATAATTAAAATCGAGAGTAGCAAAAGCAGCTTTTCCAAAATCTATGCAGTAGGTCCCATCTTTGTCTTCAAATTTTACAGGTTTAATTTTCTCGACTTGAAAACGATTTGGAGTTGTAATGCTTGCATGGGAATACCCATTCTAAACCTTTGTACTTTGGAATATGGAGAAGGCTGATTGTCTTTATGCCAAATACGAACTTTCCAATAATAGGTCTCATTGTTGTGCAATGGGGAGCTCGAATGAATTTGCCCGCTGTCCCAAATATCGCCGATATTTTTATCTAATTTTTCTTCGGTTGAGGCCACTAGTAGTTGATATCCAGATTGTATTATGGCAACATCGGGAACGACCCAACCGTATTCTGGTCGGTCATCTATGACAAACACTGTATCGGTATCACGAATCCATTCAATAGTCAAATCGCCTGGCTTTTCGAAGCTCTTCATTAAATCCAGAGAGTTGATTATCGGTTTGTTGTTTTTTGACTTCTATTTTTTCTGTATAGCTTTGATTTTTTGTCTTACAGGTAGACATTAAAATAGTCAATATAATCGTAGATAAAAGAGTCGATTTCATTTTATACGAATATATTTTAGTCCTAAATTCACTTATGTTGTTAATGAGATTTAGTTAATGGCTTCATGATATAGACAACTCAAACAATGCAGCTGAAATTTACCTCTTGAGAAGGGGTGCTCGTCATGGCGGGGTGGTGTTGGGAATACAAATATTATTATTGATTAAACCTTTACACCATCCAAGACAATTGCCTAAGCCTGCTCAGATTGATTCGCTTTGGGTTCAGCTTGACCAGCCTTAGCTCTTGGCACTGTATTCTTCATCTCCTTTGGTAATGGCCATCCCTCACGTTGCTGAGATCTATCTCCATCAGTGTCCTCCGTTTGATCATGGAAAAGGTGGACTTTAGTATCGTAAGGCATATCTATAGCTGCGTCATCGCATGCAAGCTTGATGGCATCTAAAACTTTGCTTCTGGTATGGGTGATGCTGGAACGTTGACTTTTTGTCCACCATCTGACCCGCAGTGTTACCCAGCTAGCGTCAAGCCCCCATGATAGCACTTCTACACCTTTATCTTTATTGATACCCTCCACTTTCGACACAGCATCTAAGATCACTTTTTTCGCTTCTTCTATGTCATCAGCATATCCTATCCCAACATCATAATAAGATCTTATGATGTCATGTGCTGTATTTACCTGTACGGAATTTGTGTATATTTCACTGTTTGGGACAACGATATTAGCACCCGAATAAGTCTTTATTATGGTCGCTCTAGTCTCTATTTTTTCAACAGTTCCTTCGTAGTCATTAACGGCGATCTGGTCACCTATCTCGAATGGTTGTCTGAGTAAGATCAGTAATCCAGCAAGCCAGTTCTGCAGTATATCTTTAAAAGCAAAACCTATGGCAACTGAAGAAACGCCTAATCCAGCAATAAGATCACCTGGGGATAGACTAGGTAATATTACTGTAGCTGCCATAGAGAAGATCATGATAAATAATGCCCATTTGACTAGACCTCCCAACATTTCTCCCAAATTCTTTCGGTCTCTTGATGATACTAATCTGTTTACAAGTCTTCCTATCCATTTGGCGAAAAAATACCCCAACACGATCATGATACTAGCAACAATGAGATTCGGTAGTAATTTCATAAATCCATCTAACCAGCTGTCTAATTTCTCTAAAATAATACTTGGATTTAAATCTATCTGGCCTTGCTGATCTTGAAACATTAGGAATATTGCTAAGCTCATATTTATATTTTTACTCAGTTGGAAATATTCTAAAGATATCAATTATAACACGCAAATTGCTGATTGTATCCTTTGTCTTTATGTACTACCACAATGTTGCTGAAACAAGCTTGTTCTATCTTATAGAATTTGTGAATGTATACTTTTATTTCTAGTGAAAATTTCTTTTTAATCTTTATTTTTATTAAAACCATATAAGGTACATATTTAGCAAGACTTCATAATTATTATTGATACATTTAGATATATACGAAATTATCCATCCTAGAAATGAAACAAACCGATCAATCATTCTCTAAGCGATATAAAGCTTATGTACTACTAGTTCTAACTGGTGTCTACACATTCAATTTTATAGATAGGCAGATATTGGTCATTCTACAAGAGTCTATTAAAGGTGAACTTGGGTTAAGCGATACTCAATTGGGACTTTTGACAGGATTGTCATTTGCGCTGTTTTATGTCACCTTAGGGATCCCAATCGCAAGATTCGCAGATAGAAGTAATCGTAAAAACATTGTTTCTGCATCTTTGGCAATTTGGAGTTTGATGACAGCAGTTTCTGGATTTGCACAAAATTTTATTCAGTTATTATTTGCTCGTATAGGTGTAGGTATCGGAGAGGCTGGTGGAAGTCCGCCAGCACATAGTATGATCTCTGACTATTTCCCACCTGAGCAGCGAGCTACTGCACTTTCTATCTATTCTATGGGAATCTATTTTGGAATACTATTGGGTTATATAGGCGGAGGTTGGTTGGATCAAAATTTTGGTTGGCGAGTTGCATTGATGATGCTGGGATTACCGGGGATTGTCTATGCGTTAATTTTGTTATTCACAGTTAAAGAACCACCAAGGGGATTATCAGATAATACGGTAGGTGAGGAGGTGCCCGATGAATCTTTTTGGGATGTGTTGGGTGTTTTATTATCTAAAAAAACGTTTGTCTTTCTTGCATTAGCATGCGGCATTCATACGATAGGCAATTATGGAGTCGGAAACTTTTTTGCACCTTTTCTTGCTAGAGTCCATGGCATGCCTGTTGGACAAATAGGACTTTGGATGGGACTTAGCGCTGGTTTTGGAGGGATGGCAGGTACATTTCTCGGTGGCTTTCTTGGAGATAAATTGTCAAAGAATGACATCAGATGGTATTTATGGTTGCCAGTAGTTGCCGAGGGATTAAATTTTATTTCACATTATGGAGCAGTGTTTAGCTCAAACATTAATGTTGTCATTTTTTCCTATTTCGTATCTGCATTTTTGACTGCTATTTATTTAGGCCCGTGTTTAGCGGTCACACACAACTTAGTGGATGCTCATAAGCGAGCTGTCGCTTCGGCAATTTTATTCTTGGTACTCAATTTGATCGGTTTAGGGGGAGGGCCATTATTGATAGGTGCAGCAAGTGATTATCTAAGTGCGGATTTCGGTGTAGAGTCATTGCGTTATGCATTTTGCTTAACCTTTATCACTGGAGCAGTGGCAATGATTTTCTTTTATTTAGCTGCAAAACATTATAAATATGATCTGGGTGTGAAAGAGGAAAAGGAGATTTTCGTCTAAATTTTAAGATCTACTTCTAATGTTCTCGATGAGAATAGAGTTTCGTATCATAAAAGGTGGACATGCCTTATGCATTTGTAGAAAATATTTAATTACCTTTATATCCCGTAGCGAAGTCAGAACTTCTGTTACCCCATTAATTACCAATTATGGCAAAATATATCTTCGTTACGGGTGGTGTTACTTCTTCTTTGGGTAAAGGAATCATCTCAGCATCTCTAGGTCGTCTTCTACAAGCTCATGGGTTTACTGTAACCATTCAGAAACTTGATCCTTACATCAATGTCGATCCTGGCACACTGAATCCTTATGAACATGGCGAATGTTATGTCACAGAGGATGGAGCTGAAACTGATTTAGATTTGGGTCACTACGAAAGATTCTTGAATATCTCTACATCACAAGCCAATAATGTCACGACAGGAAGAATTTACCAAACGGTGATAAATAAAGAGCGTCATGGTGATTATCTAGGTAAAACAATACAAGTCATCCCTCACATCACAGATGAGATTAAGAGAAGAGTCTTACAATTAGAAATTGGTGGAAAATATGACATCATCATCACAGAGATTGGTGGTACTGTTGGTGATATCGAATCATTACCATATCTAGAAGCATTGAGACAACTTAGAAGAGATCTCAAAAAGAATATCTTGTCTATTCATTTGACTCTTGTTCCTTATTTAAGTGCAGCTAAAGAGCTCAAGACTAAGCCAACACAACACTCAGTCAAGGTATTACAGGAAACTGGAATACAGCCTGATATTTTAGTTTGTCGAACAGAACACCCATTACCGAAAGACATTAGAAAAAAGATAGCCTTGTTTTGTAACGTACAAGATGAATCAGTTATCGAAGCCATAGACGCCTCTTCCATTTATCATGTGCCTATTTTGATGCAAAAAGAAAAGCTAGATACGTTGGTATTGAAAATGCTAGAACTCGAACCAAAACAAGAGTTGAATATTGACGAATGGAAAAACTTTCTATATAAATTAGAAAATCCTAAGCACCACATCAATCTTGCTTTAGTAGGTAAATACAATGAACTTCCTGACGCATACAAATCAATATATGAAGCTTTTGTGCACGCAGGTACGCTTAATGATTGTAAAGTCAATGTGATTCCAATACATTCTGAAAATTTGGAAAAGGATGCAAATTTTAAAGAGATATTTGCTGAAGTCGATGGTGTCTTGGTTGCTCCTGGATTTGGTGAAAGAGGATTGCCTGGAAAACTTGAAGCCGTAAAATATGTCAGAGAAAATAGAATTCCTTTTTTTGGTATCTGCCTAGGTATGCAAGTAGCAGTTGTTGAATTTTTTAAAAATGTCATTGGAAAAGAAGGTGCACAATCCACCGAGATAAATCCTAAAGCAGAACATCCTGTAATTGATTTAATGGCAGAGCAAAAAGTCATTTCTAAAAAGGGAGGTACCATGCGACTTGGCTCATATAAATGCATCATAAAGGAAGGAACTCATGCTTATGAAATGTATGGCAAAGAAGAAATTAATGAACGGCACCGTCACAGGTATGAGTTTAACAACAGCTACTTAAAGGAGATGGAAGAGCATGGCATGATCGCTTCAGGAGTAAATCCAGAAAGTGGGTTGGTAGAAATTATTGAATTACCATCGCATCCATTTTTTATTGGTGTACAATTTCATCCTGAACTTAAAAGTAGGGTTGAGGGAGCTCATCCAGTTTTCAGCGGTTTTATTAAAGCTTGTGTTGAAAATCAAGTGGTAAAAACGGAAGTGTCAGCATAACTCATGCGAAAATTAAAACTTCAAGAATTAAACAGACCTTCACTTTCTGAATACAAAGACTCTGAAAAACTACCTATTGTTGTTGTCCTAGATAATATTCGTTCCGGTTTGAATATAGGTTCGTTTTTCAGAACATGTGACGCTTTTAGTATTGAGAAAATCATATTGACAGGAATCACTGCAACACCACCTCATAGAGAAATAACAAAAACAGCAATTGGTGCAACAGAAAGTGTTGCTTGGGAATATGAAGAAGATGTTCTTGCTTGCATTAGAAAATTAAAGGAACAATCCTATACCATATACGGGATTGAACAAACGAATGCTTCCATTCCACTAACGGAGATAAGTCAGTTACATATTGAAAAGCCAGTTGCGTTGGTTTTTGGCAATGAGGTGAATGGTCTGAGTGATGCTATCCTTCCTGTAATAGATACCTCAGTAGAAATACAACAGTACGGAACCAAGCACTCGCTAAATGTCTCGGTTTGTGCTGGCATCTGCCTATGGCATTTCTCAAATCAAATGAAAAGCTAATGACTAACTAAAAGCTAATAGCGAGCCTGCGAGTATCTAAAACTAATAGCGAGCCTGCGAGCATCTAATAGCTAATCTAATCCTTAATACTAGCAACCTGATCAGCCGCGTACTGCATTTCAGCAATTTTGGTAATGTATTCCATCGGATTCATACCATCTCCTACAGCTTGTGAGGAATAGAAAATAAAACTCTTCAGATCTTTAATTTCACCTTCGGTTATTAGACCTTTCATGGCTGGCATCCCGAGTTCAGATAAAGTGCCATTTATAATGATGTTGTTGTAATTACCATATACAGCATCTGTGGATCTCGCCAAATCTGGTGTAGCAGTGTGACCAGTACCCGGCATACCATGGCAACTGATACAGAATCTTGAAAACACATTGAATCCTTCGCCAATAGCTTCAGGTGCTGCTCCATCTCTCATGGCAGTTAATGGTTCTTCGTGTCCAGGTAGTTTTTCTGGGAATACGGCATCTCCGTTTAGCTTAAATGTATACACAGTTCCGGTGTGTATTCTAGACACATGTTTGTGTAGTTTTGCCATATAGCCTCCCCAGCCAACTAAGATTGTTATATACTGTTCTCCATCTACCATATAGGTGATAGGCGAACCGACAATTCCAGATCTCAAATCAAACTGCTTCAGCACATTTCCGTTTCCAACATCTCTAATGGTAAATATACCTTCAGCATCACCCTGCATCAATAGACCAGTTGTTGTACTTAGAAGACCACCATTGTATATACCAACTTGATCAACGCCCCATTCTTCTTTTTGAGTAACAGGATTCCAAGCAACAAGTCTCCCGCTTTGAGACATTGGTGGTGGAGCAGCAGGATCGGTATCCATGACTGCTGGCCAGTACAATTTATTGTTGAGTGACACATTGGCATTAAATCCACCACCTAATGCTCCAGGGTCATTAGCACTTTTAGTTCTTACAAATGGCTCGGCTTGATTAGCAGTTGGGATATATACCAAACCAGTTTCATGATTAAATGTCATCGGCGGCCAGTTATGTCCACCATGAGAACTTGGTGCAATCCAATGAGTCTGCCCGTCAAGATAGCGAGCACCAGGAGCTTCTATAGGTCGACCATTTTTATCCATCCCAGTTGTCCAATTTTGATACACAAAGTTGTCAGCAGATATGTAATCTCCATTCGTTCTGTCAATGACATAGAAGTAACCATTCTTGGGCGCTTGCATGATGACTTTTCTTCTTTCACCTTTTATAAGAATATCAGCTAAAATCAAATGCTGCGTAGCTGTATAATCCCAAGAGTCGCCAGGTGTAGTTTGATAATGCCATTGGTATGATCCATCGTCTGGATTGAGAGCGACAATACTAGAGAGATACAAATTATCTCCTCCTTCTGGACTTCTCCATTCTCTATCCCAGTGTGCTCCATTACCAACACCGATGTATAATAGATTCAATTCTGGATCATAAGCCATGGCATCCCAAACAGTACCACCACCACCTTGCTTCCAATACTCATCTCCTGTCCATGTCTTTGCTGCTACCTCTAGGTCAGGGTGCTCAAAAGGTTTGGAAGGGTCGCCAGGTACTGTATAAAATCGCCACTCTTGTTCTCCAGTTTCCGCATCATAAGCAGTGACGTAGCCTCTTGCTCCTAATTCGGCGCCACCATTGCCGATAATGATTTTTCCATTAACAATTCTCGGAGCTCCAGTTATCGAATAGTGTTGTCCTTCAGGTATTGTCATGATGTCCCAATTGATTTCTCCAGTAGCTGCATCTATAGAAAGTAATCTGCCATCAAGCATTCCCATAAAGAGATTGCCTTTATACATGGCCAATCCTCTATTCGTAAAACCACAACAGAGGTCAATATTTTTATCGTGATTGAATTGTGGATCTAAGTACCAAATTTGCTCTCCAGTCCGTGCATCAAATGCCCACACCTGATTGAAAGGTCCTGAGAAAAACATGATGCCGTCAACAACGAGAGGTGTGGCTTGTAAGCCTTTTGATACGTTTAATTCTTTTGCCCATGCCAAGCCTAATTGATCAATATTAGATTTATCAATTTGATCTAAAGAAGAATATCTGTCCTCTTGGTAATTCCTGCCATAAGACAACCAGTCGCCTTGATTTTCATCGGCATCCATTAAGGCTTGATCATCAACAGCGGCTACTATTTCGCGAATATGGTCTGCTGATGCTTTAATGGAAGAATCTCCTTCAGAAGTCTGACAAGAGTAAATGATGAATCCAAAAGTTAGGAGTAGGGTAGAATAGATAATGTTTTTTTTCATGCTATGGATATCTGGTTTTAAATGACTATCTCCAAAATAGTGAAAATTTTATTAGGAATATGTGGGAGTAGTTCTACTCTTTCAAAGTCTGTATAAAATTTTTAATTAAATGAATCTGACCATCCCTTTGTCTTGAACACGATTTATAAGATAAAGGGATAGACAAGATTATGGGTTTTGTCTTTCTATGTATATTATTTACCTATTATTATGGTTCGTCGTTTATTCCAAGTGCTGATTTTAGTATTGGTATTCGTTCCTTGTAGTTTGATTCAAATGTATTATCCACTTGTGGTCTTCTTCAAATTTAAAATAATGAGTTCTATTTAAATACACCCAAATTTCACCAGCACTTAAGGCCCCATTTTCAAATCCTTCCTCTAAGTGCTTGTAATAATGTATTCGATCAAGTAAGTTAACTGAATGTTGTTATACTAAATAGGGTGCTAACTGCGCTTCCTTTGAAAACTTGACCGTATCTGGGTATTCATAATTATCTAGATATTGCTTAATGATGATTTGATTTTATTCATCAATAATTGGGATTGTATCCCATAATGATTTGTATCGAGCAGACAAATCTGGAACCATATCTGCTTGAAGTCTTAAAGTTTGATCCTGTTTGTACACTTTTTGGAGTAGAGCATCTCTTTCTCTGTATTGATTGTTTGTTTCAGTACAATTGTAAATTAGTAGCGTGAATATCAGTAAGGCATATTTTTTCATTTGAGTGATTTCATAAAGATCGTCTTGTCTTATTTTTTCTTGTTCAAAATCAGTGAAACTAAAGACATATTACAATCAAACTTCACTTCAATATCAACGCTTTCTCATCATTATTTGCTCCTTGTACCACCTTGATTTTGTAACTCCCTTTTGGTAAATAATAATTACCGTCAGTAGCTTTTTTTACTGCATCTTCATTTTTTAATTTATCCTTTTGACGTTCATGTAACGTACCGTCAATTTCTATTTGATTAAATCCAGATTTTAAATCTACCGCATGTGTCTGTAAAATACTGCCTGATTCTGATAATATCTGCACCTGAGCTGTACCACCGAATTTGCTATAAAGTGACACAGGAATCTTCGCTCCTTCACGTTCATAAAAGCCAGTTTTACGACCCACTAACGATGATGCTTTTGTTTCTTCTGGCGCAAAGACAATGAGATTTTCGTCCTTGACATCTGTGTATGATCTCAATACTGAAGCGTCTGCTTTATATATTGATCGTCCATGTGTGCCTACTAAAATATGATGATCTCTTGGATGAATGACGATGTCATGTACAGCGACATTTGGCAAGCCGTTGGTGAAACGCTGGAATGTCGCTCCACGATCCAGAGATACATATGCCGCATAATCAGTACCGACATACAAAATGTTTTCGTCAACAGGATCTTCTTTAATAACATTGATCGGGTGATTGGGTATACCTTCTCCTAACTTATTCCAACTCGCACCTTGATCCTCACTGACATATAAATAGGGACTAAAATCATCCGAGCGATAACCATTTAAAGATGCAAACACTCTATCTGCTTCATGTGCAGAAGCTTGTACTCTTGATACCCATAAATTTTCAGGCAATGAACCATTGATATTTGTCCAACTGAATCCACCGTCAGGACTGACATGAATCAAGCCATCATCACTTCCTGTGTATAGCAAGCCGAATTTAAGCGGGCTTTCATGAATGGTTGATAATGTTCCAAAAGCAACATCACCTTTTTTACCGCCAGCAGTCAGATCTTCAGAGATAGCAGTGAAATCATCTCCCTTATTGAATGATCTGAATAATTTATTTGCTCCCATGTAAAAGATGTCTGGATTATGTGTTGACAAATGAATAGGAGAGAGCCAATTCCATCTGTAAGCCTCTTCACCCAAATCGTGGGATGGAGTAATCCGTTTTCGATTGCCGGTTTTATCATTAATTCTAAAATAATTCCCAAATTGAAATCCAGTATAAATAGTAGCATTATCTCTTGGATCAACTTGTGTATACATGCCATCTCCTCCCATGATTGATTTGAATGGATATTGACCACTGCTGTGCCATCGTGTGCTTTCTTTATTCGTATGAGGTCCTTTCCAGACACCATTGTCCTGAAGACCACCGTAGACATTGTAAGGTTCAGCCATGTCTACTGTGAGGTGATAAAATTGACCGACAGAAGGAGAGTTGCATTTGGTCCAATGTTTACCATCATCATAACTGATGTTTATTCCTCCATCATTGCCATTGATGATGTGGCCGTCTCTGTTTGGATTTACCCATAGAGCTTGATGATCTGAATGCACATTGTCTCCACCTATATATTTGAAAGTCTTACCACCGTCAGCTGATCGGATAATTGGTACACCACAAATGAATACTTCGTTAATGTTGGATGGATTCACTCTGACGACACCAAAATAGTAACCATAAGAATTATATACTGCATCCAAATAGTCCTCGTGTGTTTTGTACCAATTCGCTCCACCGTCATCACTTGCATAAAGCTCTGCACCAACGACTGGAGTATCAAATAATAAACTATTGGCATTTTCTAAATACAGCGCCAAATCAACTGGCATTACTTTCTCTTCATTGAATAATTCACGAACATGCTCTACCGTATATTTCTTAGGGAATCGATTAGCACTTAAATACTTTTTTAATTTTTTATCATCCAGTGATTTAAAAGCATCATCAGACATCGTCTTGAAATCTGCTTTTGTCAAAGCATCATCCTCTTTTTCTTTGGGAGGTCTTCGGTCATAGTTGTCTAATAGGGCATAAATTCGCTGACTGTTATCCGTTTTAGCCATTGATAATCCGATGCGTCCGACACCTTCACCAGATGGAAAGCCATTATTCATAGCCGACCATGTGGCTCCACCATCTGTAGATTTATAAATGCCACTTCCTTGCCCCGACTCAACAAAATTCCATGCTCGTCGTTCTCTGTGCCATGTGGCAGCGTATAAAATATCTGGTGATTCAGGATCTCTAATCATATCAACTGACCCCGTGTTTTTATCAACAAACAATTGCTGCGTCCAAGTCTCGCCTCCGTCTATAGATCGATAAATGCCTCGCTCTTCATTTGGCGAATACAAATGGCCAAGTACAGAGACAAGGATGGTATTATTGTCTCTCGGGTCGATCAATACTTTACCAATGTGATGGCTTTCACCAAGTCCTTTATGATTCCATGATTGACCAAAATCATTACTGACATACATGCCAATTCCAGCATATGATGAACGACTAGAATTCACTTCACCAGTACCTACCCAAATAGTACTGTCTTGCCAATTGACTGCAAAATCACCTATTGTCATCACCTGCTCATGGTCAAACACTGGAGTAAAGCTTGTGCCATTATTATCTGTATACCACAAACCACCTGAAGCATATGAGACAAAAAAGTGGCTGGGGTCTGACTCATTTACTTCTATATCACTGACTCTACCGCTGAATACTGTTGGACCTATGTTGGTGAATGGCATTCCTGCAACTAGACTAGACTGAGCGGTAGTATTATCAACCAATCTATCTACAAAAGTCGTAGGATTCTGTCCTATGAGCATGCACGTATATAATAGAATACTTATGCTAATTAATCGTTTCATTGATGTTATTTATACGAGCAAAATACAAAATTATCCAGCAAGACTATAGATCAAACCTGAATTTTAGAATAGTTAATAAATTGAGTTTCACCACCGTCTACCTAATAGCCCAGATTTTCATTTATATAATATTGAAGCAAAAGTGATATACACTAATTCATCCTGTTAATATTCAAAAAAAAATTATAATAACTGAAAGTTGGTGCTCGTCTGTGCGCCGCTATGACAGACATCTGTATTTCATGGCCTTTGATCCATAGAGTTGGAAACATGAGCCATATGCCTTACATTTTTCTAGCTACATATTAAATCGGCCATGATCGTCTCTGTTATATACTCCTTCTTTTCTCAAAAAAAACAGCATTCTCAATTGCCTCACACACGAAGAAAATTAATTGCCTTGTTCACAAAGAAAATAATATAAATTATATTTTTTTTAATAGCAAAGGTAAGATTGCAGATGTCCAAAGGATATGATTTTATATAAACAAAATTATTTAACAAAATCGATGTGAAAGCATCTTTTAAAATCACAAGTCATGAGACACACAATTAAATTTTTAAGTCTAATTTTTATTTTCGAGACATTGCTTATGTCATGTCAAAATGAATTACTCGAACAAGATTCAATATCAGAAGTAGATAATTTAAATAAGGCAAAACCGACCCTTTTATCAAAAAAGTACAGAGGTCTATCACATAATGGTAAATGGTTTGTATTTAAATCTTCTGAAGTCGAAGAGAGAATTTTTAATAGTCTAATGGAAGAAATGCTCGAGTTAGACGATACCGAAGAAATATCTGATGAGGAGTTTGAAGAATCAAATGATTTTATAGATCCTAGTCAAACATTGGCAAAATTTGAAGGAGATTACCATCATAGTTCCCTAAGAAAAGATATTGAACTTCAACGATATGAAATGTTACTACAGGAAGACGCTGATCCTATAAGAGTACTGAATCGTATTGATGATCGAGGATTAAGTCAAGTTGACCAATCTTTCGTCAGTGCTGAAGGGATAAAACAAGTGGGTAATGATTTATATTATTATGATCAAAAAGGTGTGCACTATATTGTAGCGAATGCTGACGTGGAGACGCTAGATGTATTAATGCATGAAGGGTTTTTTTGCAGCTTTAGGCTATACAGGAAATGTTCAAATCATTAATGCTCAAGCTCCCATTATTGATGAAACCTGCTCAGCAGAGTTTTCTATTACGAATGGCGCCAATCTTTCTGTTACAGTTGTTCATGTCGGAAATGGTCAACCAACATTCGGGGCAAACTATACTTATTTTTGGGGAGATGGTACTTCAGACGGACCGAGTTTGTCAGGAACAGCATCACACACATATGCGACTGCAGGCCAATATAATATTACACTAGATATCGATATACCAACCCCATTCTGTCAAGACACACATACTATTTATGGTCATGAAGTTGAAGAGGATGTTGATTGGAAAGAAGAAATGTGCTTTTATGCTCAATTAACGGCGACTGCATTATCTAGTGGGACTTTAGGAGATCCTTTTACAGGACCTTTAGCAGTCTTTCAAGCAACTTCTGGTGGAAGCCAAGGTCAGGTTGTCGTATCGTTAAGTCCAGCATCAGCTTTAAATCTTGCTGTACTTTCATATCTGGCAAATGGAGGGTCACCAAATGATTTAACATGGGAAGTGGATGGTCAGGCACCGACTACAGGATTGACAGCATCATTTACATTAGACTGTCAGAGAGAAGTGACTGTAGCACTAACGATTGGAGTTTGCGATCCAGCGATCACTATGAATGCAATTTATAAAGAGGTATGGCCAAGCTGTAAAATTAATACCAATTCAGGCTGGTGGGGAAAAAGCTACTCATCTCAAAATAAGGCCTCCATGAAACTCTGGACAAAAAATCAAAAAGCAGTAGTGGAAGTCAGACACTATAGGAAAAAGAATAATGGGAACTGGGTAAAATCAAGAGCTGATTTAAGAGTGGAAACCAATGGAAGTGTAGCTACGGGAAACGCCCCTTCTCAAGGAGGTTGCTATTGTAGTGTAGAAGAATTTGTCAATATAAACAAGACTAGAAATAATAAGAAAAGACTTTGTGAAACTTATAGCTATGTTTCTCCTTACCCAACAGGATTAAATGTCAATGGAACCTCTCTACCTCCAAATTATGAAAATTGGTCATGTGATTTATATGTTAACGGATCATTTCTAATTACCGTGCCATCTATTTAAAATACAATAAATCAATAAGGCGGAGTTTGAATAAACCACTCCGCCTTTATTTATAATGTATTAGAAAATTTAGGTCGAGTCTACTAAATCGAAATTTAATACTGTCGATTAAAAGCATTTGAAATCGAGCAGGACGTGACCTTTGTTGCGACTATTCAAGATTGTGCGAATTAGTATTTACGTTACCGATTACCTTTTGTCCTTCTACGGTTCCCTCATTCATTCCTACCGTTCCCTCAATAGCTCATAATATTATCAATACAAGTTTGATCTTTAATTTAATATTGGCTCTCATGTCAATCAAAATCTCTGTTTAAAATTTATAATCTTCATTATCCCTGTAACATCATGAAGCAACTCATTCTTTTATTTCTTTTTTGCGATATCTGCCAGACTGTAATTGCCCAAAATCAACCTGCACTTCATGTAGATGAAAATCCCACAGTACTCTTCGGAAGAGACACGACATCAGTTGGTTTAAAGACCATGTGGCTGCCCATAATAGGAGCATTCAGATCTGGTAATATGACAACTGCCTGGAACTACTCTGCCATAGGTAATCTGTCTGCTGTTTTTGGATCTGATACACAAGCATTTGGTAACTATAGCTTTGCGGCAGGATTAGGTACAACTGCAAATTCGTTATCAGAATTTTCGATGGAGCAGTATAGTCTAACTGGTGGAGGAGTGAATGCTTGGGTTATAGGCGTTGACCCTGTTTTCGAAATTGGGAATGGAGCGACTAGCAGGTCTCGATATAACATTTGACAGTCCAAAAAAGTGGGCATGTATTGATTGGAGATATTTGCTTCGTTCGATCTTCATTTATATGACAAATAAATTATCTATATAATCACCTTGCATTCTATAATTATGAAAGCAAAATTAATACTGATTCTTGCGATTGTTTTATTTCAATCATGCAAGACACAACAATTACAAACTAAACCTACATTACCTAAAGTTGAAAACCAGATTGAAGAGTAATTAGATTACAATAAGGGAGGATTTGAACTTGTTCAATGGCCAAAAAAATGGTGACGAAACTACAGTTAGTAGAATTGATGAAACAGGTGAGATTTATTTTGAATTGCAAATATATGATATTGTGGCGCTTGGGAGAACACACTTTCCATCTAATCTTGAGGGTCAATTTAATATGATAGGATGCAAAGGCAAAGGTGAATATAAAATCACAGGTGAACCTGTTTTCAAAACGCCTTATGATGAAGTTTATTCACAGATGTATGCGCCTATGAATGTGAGAAAATATGGTGTTGTGATAGGATATTTATGGCCCGTTTCCGAAGAAAAAATGTTGATCAAAGAAAACTATAATAAAATTATAGGGAGTAAGTACTATTGGATGTACATAGACAGAGCCCTTAAATTTAAGGATACATGTGTAAAAAAACATCTAAAGATACTGAACTTAGTTTTGAGCAGATTGCAGATGTCCAATTTAAAAAAGGATGGAATTTTATAAAAAGCAATCTTGTTGAACTTCAACATTATGGTGAAAATAAAAAGAGTGTCATGCCAAAGAAGATACTATTTACAGTAAGTTCTCCAGATTTCAAAGACGTGAAATGGTACTTGAAGAGAAGAATGGATGATGAACAAATCAAAGCTGCAAAATTAGAATTTGAGTTGCAAGGCGAATAGCAAAGCAACAGTCAGCTGGATAAAATAGACGATTTCAAAAAAAAGTTATAGAATTAAGAATAGAAGGAACATGTTATCAGCTTAGTTTTGAAGGAATCATACGTCTAAGCTGTAATCAAAGACTAGTTTTAAAATTAATGAAACAGTGTCATAGAAATAGAGATTTGCAAATCATTTATATTGCTATGACACTGTTCCGTTCTTACCAGACGCAATTGAGTTTGAGCTTTAAACTGCTGATTATTTTATTAATTTCATCGTTGAAAATACTCGCCATATCTATAGATATGCCTGTGTTTTTCGCCTTGAACTTAAGAAATATTCTCGCACATCAATAGCTCTAATTCAATTGCTTCTTGTATAGATATTGTTCTCAAGGCTTTAACTCTTTTTGTAATTTATAATTCAACTCCTTAAAGGCACTGTATGGTAATTTGAGTTTGAGGCGGATCATAGCAAATGTATCATCTGACTCATCAATAAAAAACACGAGTCGTTTAATTGTATCTCCATCTTCTATAGCAAAGAGATTGACATTGGTACCCTCAGATCTGATGCGAATGTATTCGTCATACCCTTCTTCATCTATCATTGTTTTGATCAAAGCTTGTACACTTGCCTCGGGTATGTTGTTGTGTTCTTCTACTAAAAATACCCGAATATGCTTAACGTATTTTGCCAATTTGGAATAGCTCTTAAATTCTTCATCATCACTCATTTTAGCAGCGATATTAAATGTAGATTTAAATAACCAACCTGGAAATGACATCGCTTTGGTATGATCCTCTTTCAAATGCTTGCTGATGAATTTATCAACAGTTTTTTGACTGTGAATCACTTGAACGAATAGAAGGCATGTCAATAATATTGATAGTTTTTTCATGGCATTAATCATTTCCAAGTTTCTCTAAATGATTGGCTCCTTTCATGTCTAATGACTTTGCCAACCTGCCGACTTGTCTAAGATTGATTTCTCCAAAAAAGCTGATCATGACAAACTCATCCCCGCCTACCAATAGTAAGAGTTCTTGGACTATATTACCGCCGTTAGTGTCTTTGACTAGAAATTTGACATCATCACCATCAGTTCTGACGGTCATCAACTCTTCATATTGGCTCGTATTAAATTTGCCTATGGCTTCTTTATAAAATTCTCTTCCATCAATCTCAGTAGTTAAAATTTTCAAGCCTTTTAATTTGGAAATCATATCTGTTATTTCGGGCTCTAGATCTTCTACTTCTGCTCCTTCAGCGACGTGTGTGAACATTTCGAACATTTTAGGGCTGACATACACCATCGTAAAACGTTCATCATCTTTGTATTTGGAAAAATATGTTTCGATAGCATCCGATTGCGAAAAACCTGTTGATGCCAAAAAGAGAATTAATATAATTGAACTTAAATATTTCATGATTTTTTAGTGTTTAAATTTTTGAAAAGGGTGCGTCCACCATTTCTCTATTATGCATAAGTATATTAATAAATAACTTTCATTGCTTTTTGAACAGGTTGGAGATTCTTCTGAATCTCAGATTCTGTATCGTTGATTTTAGTCGATAAGTAGGACAATGCTTCCATTGTTATCTCGTATGCTTCTTGGGCATCTTGTTCTTCATCTAAGGACGTGAATTTTCCTGCATAGATGGTATCTGACTTAGCCTCTGGCATGAGATTCATCAAGCCGCCGTAAGCAGCGAAGAGAACAATAATCACAGCAGCATATTTCATTAAATTCCTTAGATCAAAGCGAATCACTTTAGCACTTGATTCTTGAATTATGTCTTCAGAAAGAACGAGCTTTTGCTGATTGACTACCTCAGATTCAGCTTTAAAAAACTGAAATAAATGAGCGTACTCTTGATGAGACAGATCAACTTGATCTGAGGCAAAGTAATTTTTTAATTCTGCCTCTTCTTGTATTGACGTATTTACATCCCAATACTTTTCTAGAAGTTGATCGATATGAGATTTATTCATAATCTCTTCTGTTTATTTGTTTTCTTAATATCATTCTTGCTCTGTGTAAGTAGACTTTAATTTGGTCAACTGTGTATCCACTTATTTCGCTGATTTCCTTGTAACTATATCCTTCAACATCCCTTAGATGTATGACTGTTTGCTGTTTTTCTGTCAATCCACTTATCAGTGTTTGTAGGCGAGACATGTTGTCTTGACTTTCAATTGTCTGATAAGGCGTAGCGGAACCATCTTTTATGAAATAGAAATCTTCTATATTAGATGCACGGTGTTTTTTCTTCTTTCTTGTTTTATCAATAGACATATTCCTTGTCAATGTCATGCACCAAGCTTCTTTATTATCAATCTTGAGGAACTGATCTTTTTCCTTCCATATTTTGATTAATAATTCTTGAATAACATCCTCAGCTTCCATGTGATCACCGACAATTCTTAGTGCATAGCGATAAAGCTTTTGCTGAAATGGTGTGATCATATGTACTAATTCGTTCATCTGCATTACATAAAAAAGACGCTTAGTTCGTTATAGATGTTACATAATTTCTTGACTTTAGAGCAATTATCTCATTGCTTTTTTTTAAGATATTGATATTCAGTAATTTATGTTGTTTGAAAAGAAATTAGATTCTCTAGTTGCAAAGGCTTTTATTGGTCCATACATCATGGCGTTCTTACTAGCAGAGTTTGTTCTTGTCATGCAATTCCTTTGGAAATACATCGATGATATTACTGGAAAGGGCATAGGTACTTTAGAAATAATGGAACTTGTCTTTTATTTTTCAATGACTTTAGTCCCCAAAGCAATTCCGATTACGATATTGTTGTCTTCAGTTTTTGTATTTGGAAATATGTCAGAGAAATTTGAGCTGACCAGTATGAAATCAGCCGGTATTTCATTTTTTAGAATAATGAGAGTTGGAATTATGATTGGTGTGTTAACTGCACTTCTCTCCATTATTGCTTCAAATTTGATAGTCCCAAAAGCAAACCAAGCTTTTTTGTCAAGGTTTTATGGAATTAAGAAAGCAAAACCATCTATGGTTATTGAAAAGGGAATCTTCAATGCCGATTTTACTGGCTTTAGAATTTTTGTTGGTGATAAACATAAAAATGGTACTGATATTTCAAAGGTAATTATCTATGACCACAGTAATGTAGAGTCAAAACGGATTAATGTTATTACTGCTGAACGCGGTAAAATGACGATAAGTGCAGATGGCAAACATTTCATCATGACACTCTTTCATGGGCAACAAATTCGAGAGTTAAAAGAAAACCTTCAGAATAACTCGAAGGATAAAACATATCCACTGACTAAGGCAGAATTTAAGCAATGGCAAAAGTCTTTTGATATGAGTGATTTTCAAATGAAAGATGATAACAGTGCTGTGCAACGCAGACCATATGATTTACTAAATACGCCTCAATTGCTGCTTACAATAGATTCGATTCAAGCAGAAATAGATGTGCTGAACACAAATAATCTTAATAACTTTTCAGATATACTAAAGGTAAAAAAAGACGATGAAATTTTAGAAAGAGCGTCACCAGAAACAGTTGTATTAAAAAATGCGACGACTAACTATGCCAAGAATAAGAAAACAGATAATGCTAAAGAAGAATTGAAGATCAGGCAAAGACAAAATAGAAAAGTCGCTTATAAGCCAATACAATATGGCACAGATAAAATTAAAAACGCAGATTCTTTTATTGAAACTATTTTCGAATCTGAACGACAAAATATACTGAAGTCAGCATATTCAAAATCTAATCATTTGCATAATCAAATACTTAGTACAAGTAATAAATTAAGTGTCGCAGGAGCAAAAGAAAATTTACTTCATTATAAAGTCAATCAACAATACAGTTGGGCACTTATCTGTCTGATGTTTTTATTTATAGGTGCACCATTAGGCTCTATTATCAGAAAAGGAGGTTATGGATTTCCTCTACTAATCTCAATCCTGTTTTTTATGTTGTTTATAATCATGGACATTATGGGTAGCAGATTGATGTCTGGAAGAGTATTAAATCCTTATTTAGCGGCATGGTTACCTAATTTAATTTTATTTCCTTTTGCAATCTTGTTTACTTATAAGGCTGTTAGGGATTCTAGACTTAAGTTTTCTTGGTTTGAGCGGTTGAAGTCAACATTTAGTTTTTCAAAATCTTAAGCATCTATTCTTCTTCCAAAGCTAGTTGAATATCAGCTTCAACATCACGTAATTTTGCTTTACATTTTTTGACGAGTTCTTTTGCATTTTTTAATTTCTTAGAGAGATCTTCTAGCCCCGAGTCAGACTGTTGGATGTCTTCCAATATTTTTCTTAATTCTGTGTAACCCTTATCGTAATTAAATGCTGCCATGTTATTTTTTTACTGGTGTTGCTGTGATTAAATCATCTGCCATTTCAATTTCTATATTTTTTGAATAATCAATTGATTTTGCGTGTTGGATATATTTGCCTGATTGCTTCACAGCTGCAAATCCTCGTTTAAGTATATATTTTGGATCTAATAAATCAAGCTGTTGTTCATAATTTGACAGATCACTTTTGGAGAGTTCTATCGTCTGCAGTACTGTAGATGTGATGTCTTTATATGTGTTGTTTAAGGCATTTTTTAATTCCCAAACTTGAAGTTTTGCCTGTGATTGGATATGAGCTGCAATTTTATCGAGCGCTACTTTTTCATATTGGATATGGCTTACAGCAATTTGATTGATTCTTTCTTCTAGCAATAGGATTTTTGCCTCAAATTGACTGTTGTGCTCAATCAGAAAATCAGCTGCTGCTGTGGGCGTCTTCACAGATGTATGAGAGACAATATCAGCAACAGTATTATCAATTTGATGTCCAATGGCAGTGATTACAGGAATGTCGGAGGCCGCAATAGCTTCTCCAATTTCAAAATCATCAAAGGCAGCCAGATCCATTTTAGAGCCGCCGCCTCTTGTAATGACTACACAGTCGCACACACCTTCTTCTTTAATCGACTTAAGTGCACGACTTACTTCTGCTCTTACCCGATGGCCTTGCACAGCTGTATTATATAATGTAAGATCATAGTCATACCCATACATGTTTTGCTCGATTTGCTTAATGAAATCTTTATATCCTGCAGCAGTTTCGGAACTTATAACTGCAATTTTTTGCATAACTGATGGTAGTGGTATCTGTGCATTTATATCGATCAGGCCTTTGGCTTCTAATTTGTCTATAATAGCCTGACGTTGCAATTCTAGCTGACCAATCGTATACTTAGGATCGATATCTTCTATCACTAATTTTAGCCCATAACGCTCATGGTGATCAATCTTAACTTTGACCTTTACTTGAGTCCCTTGTTGGACCAATGAATCAAATACACCGCCTAATTTCTTTTTTAAGAAAAGCACAGATTTATACCAAATGACAGCTTCAGATTGTGCGAGTATTGCATCGCTTTTCTCATTCTTCTCTATCAGGCTTATATAATATTGACCTCTACTTTCACCAACTTGGCCAATCTCCGCATGAATCCATAAGGGTTCGGCAAAATTTAAGGCAATGACCCTTCGGATGTATTCATTGAGTTCGAAGAGTGAGTATGAATCCAACTATGTGAGTTTATTTCGAATGGTTTGATTAGACTATAAAACACCTTTGACAAGATCCGCTGCTTCTTGCAGAAGTATGGCAGAATGGACCTCTAAACCACTTTTATCAATGATCTTTTTAGCAATGTCAGCATTTGTACCTTGAAGTCTAACAATGATAGGAACAGTGATGTTACCCATATTTTTATAAGCATCAACAATACCATTTGCAACACGATCGCAACGGACTATTCCTCCAAAGATATTCACCAATATGGCTTTTACATTTGGATCTTTTAGGATAATTCTAAACGCTTGCTCGACTCTTGCAGCATCTGCAGTACCACCAACATCTAAGAAGTTAGCAGGAGAACCACCAGACAATTTAATGATGTCCATCGTAGCCATTGCCAGGCCTGCACCATTGACCATGCAACCGACATTACCATCAAGATTGACGTAATTAAGACCGTAGCTTTTTGCTTCTACTTCAGTTGGGTCTTCTTCATCTGTATCTCGCATTTCTGCAAGGTCATTATGTCTGAAAAGAGCATTGTCATCAAGGCTTACCTTGCAGTCAACGGCAATGACTCGATCATCACCAGTAACTAGACATGGGTTGATTTCAAATAGGGAAGCGTCAGATCCTATAAATGCTTTGTACAGATTACTAATGAACTTCGACATCTCTTTGAATGCTTGTCCAGACATACCCAATTTGAACGCTATTTTTCTTAATTGATAGCCTTGCAAACCCATTGTCGGATCGACATATTCTTTGTGTACCAGTTTTGGAGTCTTCTCTGCAACCTCCTCTATATTCATTCCACCTTCTGTAGAATAGATGATGACGTTTCTTTTTTGATCTCTATCCATCATGATTGAGACATAGAGTTCATTACAGTCATCAAAATTTGGAACATAAGAGTCTTCAGCAATTAAGATCTTTTTGACCAATTTACCTTCACCTTCCATGCCACCTGGCGTTTGAGGTGTCTTGAGCATCATACCCATAATGTTACCTGCATGCTCTTTAAGTTCATCTAAATTCTTAGCCAACTTAACTCCACCACCTTTTCCTCTTCCACCTGCATGGATTTGAGCTTTTACTATAGCAAAATCAGAACCCGAATCCTGCTGCACTTTCTTATAAGCATCTAACGCTTCTTCTAATGTTTCTGCTACATAGCCTTTCTGGATAGCAACACCATAGGATGCTAACATTTCTTTTCCTTGGTATTCGTGTAAGTTCATTTGACTTTATTAGTTTGATATGATTAATTTTCTATTAATGGTTCCTTTGGAAGTTGACAAAGATAACATATACACTCCTGATTGAAACTCATTTGTCTGAAGTTTAATGTTATTTTTTCCTAAGCCTATTGATGATTTCTCTGACCAAATAGCTTTTCCTTCAATACTAAATATAGATAAAGTAGCCTCTAGGGCCTCATTAGTTTCAATATGTAGCGTAACAGCATCTCCAATGTTTACAGGATTTGGTTGCACTCGTATTGTTTCTGCAAAGTCTGGATCTTCGGTGTTTGTGGTAATATTATTTGTGCGCAAAATATTCGTTTCTTTTCCAGCACAAGTATAACCATCATTGAATGGAGTTACTGACCAAGTGTATATTTCATCAGGTAGAAGATCAGTTATGAAAACGCTAGTTCCCTCAACAATTTCTATAATTTCGTCAAGACCACTTCGCAAGACAACTAAGTATTGAGAGGCATTTTCTACAGTCGTCCATGTTAATTCAACACCATCAAAAAACTTAGTTGTTGTATTGTTTTCAGGACTTATCAATTCCAGTGTATTGGGGATTTCTGTGGTTATAGGATTAAAGCCCGTTCTGATGTGCTCTCTTCTTGATGACATATAATCTGCTAACATCATTTCATTTTGTCCAGGTGTAAATGTAATTTGATCACATCCGAAAAAATAGGACATAAAGTTAGGTTGTAAAGGGTCTATGACATCTAAATTTCGATCCATCACATCTAAATTAAAATCAGGGCATTGTCGACTCCAACCAAATCCAAAATTGTAATCTGGTGGTGTGTCACAAATAAAATCACCTGCTTCGTCGCAATTGCTTCCATCAACTAATTCAACTCTTACACCGTCTGTTCTAGTGATTAACACAGGATTACCATGTATTGCTTGGTCCCAAGGTTGTCGATCCCAACCAAAATGCGGATGTGCCAACGAAAAGTAATGACCTAATTCGTGCGATAGCGCTTTATTGTTAGTACCTACAACAGACTCTAAGATGACAATCCAATCATTTACATTTGCATAAAAGCCAAGGATAACACCAACATCAGTCTCCCGAGCGCTTTCTGTTAAAAAGATATTGATAGCCTCAGGCCCTTCGTCTCTCTTTGCTCTTAACATCTCTGCTACAGCAACTCCTTGGGTAGGTGTATTGAAAACTGCATCGCTATCGATTAGATTAAAGCCGTTATCTATATAAAACCGAAAATCAGTATCTGCAAATTCCATATTGAGTGTACATAGCTGTTCAAGGACGTCATTAACATCAACTCGACTCAATCCGTCGGAGTCTGCGACTAAGTGAAATTTTATAGGGACATTAATCTCTTCTCTAGGCACAGCAATGCCATTTTTCAAGGCTTGCTTATTTTCGAGAATTCTGTCTATTTGTAATTGTTGATTCTCCACGCAATGGTAGTCAATGTCGCTATTATGCTGAGCAGAAACCAAAAAAGGCAACCAAAGAACAACATTCAAAAGAAATAAAGCTTTCATATGTAATACATTACACCGTAAAAGTAAGAATTTAATGGTTCAATGTTTGTGCACGTCAATGTATATGTCTTATCCATGATAAAAGTTTTACATTTGCATAACACACATATGTATAAAGCTCTTTTTTACCAAAAAATGAAACGTAATGAGTAAAGTAACAGTAGTAGGCGCCGGTAATGTAGGTGCTACAGTAGCCAATGTTTTAGCACACAAAGACTTTCTAAGAGAGGTCGTTTTGCTAGACATTAAAGGTGATTTTGCAAAAGGCAAAGCATTAGATTCATGGCAACAAGCATCAATAGATCACTATAGTACGAGATTGATCGGTACTGATGATTATAAGGACACTGCTAATAGTGACATAGTTGTTATTACAGCTGGTATACCAAGAAAGCCTGGTATGAGTAGAGATGACTTAATCTCGACAAACGCCAAAATTGTTTCAGCCGTTGCAAGCGCAATCATGGAACATTCAGATCCAATCTTTATCGTTATTTCAAATCCTTTAGATGTGATGACCTATGCTGCACACACGACAACAGGATTGCCAAGTAACAAGGTTTTTGGAATGGCAGGTATACTTGATACAGCCAGATATAGAGCATTTTTGGCAACTGCATTAGGCGTATCTCCAAAAGACATTCAAGCTGTTTTAATGGGTGGTCATGGTGATACAATGGTGCCTCTTCCAAGATATACGACTGTTGCAGGGATTCCTGTGACAGAACTTATCAATGAGGCGGATTTGAATGCCATTGTCGAAAGAACTAAGAAGGGCGGAGGTGAATTGGTTAAATTAATGGGTACTTCAGCATGGTATGCACCTGGTGCTGCTGGTGCGCAAATGGTAGAAGCGATCATTAAAGATGAAGATCGCATATTCCCTTGCTGCATGAAACTTGAAGGTCAATATGGATTGAATGATGTCTACTTAGGCGTTCCTGTAAAATTAGGAGCTGGCGGTATCAAACAAGTTTATGAACTCCAATTGAACAAGGAGGAATTAGCATTGTTAAATACATCATCGGAGCACGTAAAAGCTGTGATGAAGACATATGATGACATGAAATTAAGCTAAAACAACAAGTGGAACTTTTAACTCAGAGTATACTACAAAAAACGATGACATCAGAAGGAAACTCATTGCATGAATTGTCAATGGAGTTTCCTCTTATGGTCGTGTTTTTACGTCACTTTGGTTGTGTTTTTTGTAAAGAAGCGCTGAAAGACTTATCTGAAAAGAAACCTCAACTTGAACTTAAGGGCATTAAATTAGTCTTCGTCCACATGGGCGATGACAAAACGGCGGAAAAGTACTTTAGTGACTACAATCTTGGTTCGTATTATACGATCTCCGATCCTGATTGTAAAGTTTACACTGATTTTGGCTTAACCAAAGGTAGTTTCGGCCAAATTTTTGGGTTAACCGTTATGATAAGAGGCATTCAAGCCAATTTAAATGGTAACGCATATTCATTGCAGCAAATTGGAGACGGATTTCAGATGCCCGGTATTTTTCTAATTAATGGCGGTGCTGTTGAAGAATCATTTATCCATAGTAAAGCATCTGATAGGCCCGATTACGAGGGGCTCATAGAATGCTGTGTCATTTAACAGACGTTATAAGATCAGTGTAATTCGATAAATCACCTTAATGGTTTTCTAACATTCCATAAGCAATCCTTTTAGATCACTATCGTTAATTAACTATGATACGCTTATATACACTACTTCTTTTTATAGGTACATCACTTCAATTGACTGCTCAATTTGATTTTGAAGCTGCGGAGACTGATCTTGCCTTCTATGCTGACGTCATGGTGAATGCTATGGAGCCAGCACATAGAGAAAGAGCATATAATGCGTTTAATGAGCAATTTGAAGAAGTGCTTAGTCAAGGTGGCTCCTATATGTATAAATTCGAAAAACTAAAATGGATTTCGTTCGTAGAAGCTCCAGATGAGTCATTTCGCTTTATCAGTTGGCAATTGACAGGTTTGGGTAATACCTATCAGTATAAAAGCTATTATCAGAATGACGATAATTTAATAGAATTAAAAAATACCATTGATTTTGGTAGAAATGTAGAGTTCGAAGGAATGAATCCCGATAGGTGGTTTGGCAGATTGATCTATGACATCACTGCAGTTGATGATTATTATTTGCTTTTTGGGTTCAGACAACTAGATGAATTTACAAAAACCAAGTCTGTTGAAATTTTTAAAAAAAATGGCAATCAGCTGATATTTGGAAATCCTGTATTCAGCTCATCGGACTCTAAATATGCTGAAAATAAGTCTAGAATTGTACTGACATATTCTGCTGATGCAGCAGCAACAATAAATTTTAATCCAGGTCTGAATATGATCGTTTTTGATCACGTGATTCCTCGAATGGGTAGAATGCTAGGACAAGGAGAAACATTTTTACCAGATGGGTCATATGAAGCTTACAAATTAGAAAATGGTAAATGGGAACATGTAGAACAGCTATACACGGAGTTAATCGACAAGCCTAAAGTAGGCTCACGTAAGGAAACAAGGGACATACAAGGCAAGCTTAAGAAAAATTAGTTTAATTGGGGACGGCTGGGTTAAGCTGTTAGTGCGCTAGCAGGCTCGGTGTTAGCCGATTAGCTATTAGCTTGTTAGCTGTTAGGGCGCTCGCGGGCTCGCTGTTAGTCTGTTAGCTATTAGCCAGTTAGCTATTAGCCAGTTAGCTGTTAGTTGGTTGGCTCACTTTTAGTGACTAAAATAATGTGAATTTTCTTTTAATTGTAAGGGCAAAATTCCCCTCCATTTGGAGGGGTGGATCTCGCTGTGCGAGAGACGGAGTGGTCAAAATCGGATGCTATAGCTGTTAGGAATAGTGAGTTTACGAACGCCCTCTCCGTCACCTGTACATACTAAGATGTTAAGTATTAACTCGGATTAATACTCAATTAACATGCTCTTTTAATGAAGGTAAAATATAGTAGAAAAATGATAATCTGAAGGTAGCCTACTGTCTTTATCAATCTCATATTTATATTGAATTTTAAAGCTAATTTATTTTAATACAAAATTTTAATATTATGAGAATCACAACAAAATTATTAATTACGGCATGCATGTTTTGCTTTGTAAGTATTGTAGCTCAGGCAAAAGAGGCTACTACCTTCTCTGTTAAAAATGTTGGTACAGATGCTATTTCATTACAACTCACAAATGTAAGGTAAGCTCAAGTACAACTAAGCATTACAGATGCATATGGTGTTATTTTACATGAGGAGTTGACCTCAAAAGATAACATAAATCATCGCAAATATGATCTACGAAATCTTCCTAGAGGAAGTTATTCTGTAACGGTACATTATGATAACGTGATCAAAATTCAAAAAATTAAAAAACAATTTAGTGGTATTGAAATTGATATAGATAATGTCCAAACAATTTTTAAACCTACATTTGTAGAGAATTCTGATTACCTCGACCTTAACATACTAAGTCTATGTAAACAAAGAATCTCTTTAAAAATTGGAGATAACGAAGGACACATTATTTACTAAACTTAATCAAATTAATGGTTCATTTGAAAAGCGATTTAATTTATCTCAACTAAAAGAAGGTTCCTATACTTTTATAGTAGACTTTATAGAAACTGATGTAAATAAAGAGTTTGAAAAAGAAATTTATTGGACTCCCTCGTTAGTATTATTATAAAAGACTTAAAATATTATTTTATTATTTTTAGAATAAATTATATTATTAGATGGAAAGACTGGTCAAATTTGACTGGTCTTTTTTTACTCTAAAATTGCCTATTAAATCTATACTTCGTGGAGAATTTTCACAAACTGTTTTCGATAATTAAATGGACTCTTGGTTGTAATATCTTTGAATAGTCGATTAAAATGAGAGATATTATTAAATCCACTGTTAAAAGCAAATTCAGATACACTCAACTGTTGTTCTGTGAGTAATTTACAAGAATGAACGATTCTAATTTCATTGACAAATCGAGTGAATTTTTTTCCTGCAACACGTTTGAAATATCTGCAAAATGATGGCACTGTCATATTTGCTAAGCTTGCAATTTCGTCTAAAGGGATTGCTCTTTGGAAATTCTTTTGTACGTATTTATAAATTATATTGATTCGATCATTATAACTATTCTCTACCACGAAGGCGTAGCCATCCGCATTAAGCATAAGGTATTCATCAGTCCAAGCCATATTTTGTAGAATACATAGAAGTTCAATCAGCTTAGCAAAATTATCTAACTCTGACATTTTATCAACTCTTGCACCAATCGCTTGTTTTGCATCACCTAAAAATGCAATACCTGACTTAGCACGCTGCAAGAGCTGTTGGATATCTTTCATCTCGTCTAGACTGAAAAAACCACCACCTAAACACTCATATGTAAATTGAATTACCGTTTCTGACTCATTACCTGTATGTGTATCTGTCATCGCTGCATGTAGTAGCATTGATCCAATCAACACAAGATCGCCAGAGTGATACTAGGAAAGATGATTACCAATATGTCTCTTCCCGTTTCCACCTTTCAAATAGACCAATTGAATTTCTGGATGAAAGTGCCAAAAGCTGGGTATTTCATTTCTTGCCGAATCGTTATATTGTTTAACAGAGAAAGAACTTCCGAATGCAGTACCGATCTTTTCCAATCTTGGCTTCCTAGATATTTGCATGTAAACTGGCTTTGTATATCTAGAAATCAAAATAGGCGATAACTATCTAGAAAACACATGCAATTTTTTCTGATTATGGTACAAAACTATCCTGAATAGCTTTGTAATTAACTCATCGAAGACAATTACATATTATTTACAACAATACAGGTATTAACCTTAAAACCATCATTAGCTAATACCAGCTATTAAATAGTGAGCAGAATTTTTATTTAATCTCTAATTATTGGATTCAGATTACCTGATTAAGCTCTATTAATGTGATGATGAATTTAGCTTTTGTATTTCTGTCTGGTAGTTATTTATTAATTGAGCATTATAACCTTCTGTGGAGTAAACAATTTCTCTCTTTTTATTGACTAGGAAAGTCTGTGGAATATCAAACACACCCAGAGATCGACCCGTATAAGACATCTTATCATGAAGAACTTGCATTGTCCAATGTTGGTTTTCTACCAGCTTCACCAGCTTATGCGTGTCACTTGGTTTCTCAATAGATATGGCAATGACTTCTGTATTTAAATCGCACTTCCAATCTTCAGCAACTTTCTGAAAGGCATTTAACTCTGTTCTACATGGGCCACACCAACTGGCGATGATGCTCACCACATAATTGCGATCATTAACCAAGATAGTGGCAAGAGGCTTCGTCTCTCCATGCATATCAGTCACCTGAATATCAATCGTCTCTTTGGTAACGCTATGTTTGCTTTTTATTGGAAACAGATCTTGTGTATGACTTGTATGACAGACCAGTAGCATAAAGAGCAGAGAGCATGCAGCTGATCGAATTGAGTCATTCATTAATAAGATATACGATTCTACTGCTTAGTTTAATTGATCCCATGAACGGTGTCCACCTTTAATTTGTATTTACCACACTGCTCCTTGGGTGCAGACGGATCTGGCTCATACTTATATTTGTATAAAGACCGCAAAGCATCTTTTAAAATATTACGATCCCTAATGGTTGATTCGAATTCATCTATCTGTGCATTAGTCACCAATCCATTTCTACCAATACAAACTTTTATAACGATAACACCACTTTTACTAGTCGCTGTTTGAATCATAGAATAGTCTCTATGAATAACCTTTCTACCGAATACACCATCTCCACTGTCGTCATATTCACCATCACCGATGCCACCAGTACCTATACCGTCGTCATTATCATTTCCAGAATCGCCGTCACCTTTACCTTGGCCTTTGTCGCCAGTTCCGCTACCAGAATCATCTGAATTGTCACTGTCTGATGGTAAGCCACCGCCGCCAACATCTGGTTCTGCATTTTCAGTCGGATTACCATCACTGAAAATATCGCCAACTGTGTCTTCCATTTTTGCCAAAATATCATCAAGGGAAGGCAATGAACTTGTCGAAGGTTCAGGGTCGGGAGTTGGAATGTCAACCGGAGCTGGAGCTTCATAGACCTCAGGTTCTGGCGTTTCAATAGGAATTTCTTCTTCAACTGCGACTACTTCACTTTCTTCTGTTATGATTTCAGCTTCTACAGGCTCGGACTCTGTCGGTGTCGGTATTGGCTGTGGTTCTGCAACTTTAGGCGCGGGCTTAGGCGTAGGTGTCGTTTCTTTTATTTCAGGTTTAGGGTTTGACACTTTTACGACTTCAACTGGTTTTTCTGCAGGTCTAGGGGCTGGCTTTGGAGCAGGAGTTACTGCAGGTTCTGCTTTTGCTCGCTTTGCTCCTTCAGATGAAGAGGACTTTGTACTCGCAGAGCTTTTAGATTCTTTTAATACAATATCTGTCCGATCAAATGCAATTTGTACCGCATATTGCGTATCTATATTCTTATCTGGATCAGGTGTAAAGAAAGGGATCAATGCCAATAGAATTAAAATTCCATGGATGATTATAGATATTCGTATGCCTTTCTTTTTATTCGCTTCTTCTACTGTCAAAACCTGTGCTGTAGCCATAGTCATTGTTTTCTGTATATAAAGGACGTTGTTTCCCAGGATTGAGACTGTTAACAAAGATATAAAACGTTTTGGAATGGGATATATTATGTGCTCGCGGGCTCGCTTTTAGCTGTTAGTGCACTCGTGAATTCGCTATTAGCTTTTAGATACTCGTGAACTCGCTATTAGTTGTTAGTGCGCTCGTAAACTCGCTTTTAGCTATTAGTGCGCTCGTGAAACCTGCTTTTAGCTGCTAGCTATCAATTTTGATTTGAAGGCATTTATCATTTTTTGAATTTCTAATATTTCGCTTTTATGTTGATTTGTAACTCCTACTGATGGATAAAGGTCTTTTGTTAACATTAACTGAGTTTCTAGTTCAAAGGGTGAGCCTAGAGCTATTTCTAGAAATCGATACATTTCTTTATTTGATCTCCGCGAACAGCCTTCGGCTATATTTGATGGAATTGATATAGAGCATCTTCTCATTTAAACTAAACCATAAAGCTCGTTGCTAGGTAAGTTATTTGCCATCTTATGAATTTCTTTTGTGAACAGAATACTCCTCTGCCACATAGTTAGTTCTTTAAATTTCCTCATCTGTAAAGTTTGTTGACATCAAGATTCAGACTATTTTACAAAAACTAACAAGCCAAAAGCTAAAAACTAACAAGCTAAAAACTAACAAGCTAAAAGCTAACAACTACCTCCCTAACACCCGAATAATCCCCCAAAATCCAATTCCAGAAATAATCAATAAAACAATCGTAAACAACCAGCTACCACCAAACAAAGCACTAAGACCTACACAGGCTAAACTAAATCCACCTACCGTTAACGCATAGGGCATTTGAGTACGGACATGTTCGATGTGATTACAATCGGATGCTAAAGAAGACAATATTGTCGTATCTGAAATAGGTGAGCAATGATCTCCTAAGACAGACGCTGCAAGGACAGTCGCAATAACATTCAATAAAATTGGTAAAGATTCATCTACGGAGAAGCCATTGGCGACACAGATGGCATAAGTTGTTGGTATCGCAATCGGATAAAGTATTGCCATTGTACTCCAACTGGAACCTGTAGAGAATGCAATAAATGCAGCGAGAACAAAAATAACCATTGGTATCAATCTAGGATGGAGTGCATTTTCTAAAGTAGTACTTAAATATTCTGCAGTATGCAACTGTTCTGTTGTGCTGGCTAAAGCCCAAGCTAAGGTCAAAATAATGAGTGCAGGCATCATTGATTTAAAGCCTTCGGCCATCCAATGCATAGTATCAAATAACTTCATGATTCGCTGGATGACCGTGAGCGCAATTGCTACAATGACTCCTGATAAAGATGCCCAAAGCAAAGCAACATATGAATCTGCTGAGCCAATTAACTTTCCTAGTTTACCAAAAAATCCAGCATCTCCTTCAGGGAATAAGACACCTGCATTTGCCCATACACTTCCATAAGCATTACTTAGATTGGGAATATTCAGACCTGATAATTCACTATACAATGTTTCTATACCAGTGTCGACCAAACCAAAAATGGTCATGAATATTACGGTTAATACAGGGATGGCGGCGTTGTACCATCTCAATGGCGCATTTTTAACTGGACTTAGATCTTCCATGTCTGGTTCATCTTCAGATTCATTCGCTGCGGAAGAGACTTGTCCTGTCGTTCTAGCTCTGTGTTCTGCAGCGGCCATTGGGCCATAGTCTTTTTGGGTATAAATAATAAGAAAACCGAAAATCAAAGTTAAGAAAGGGTAGAAGCTATATTTTAATGAGCTGATGAATACAGAATAAGGAGTCATATTGAATTCACTTAATTGTGACATCCCGCTATCAATGTAGCTCAGCTCTGCTCCAATCCAAGTCGTTATAAATGCAATCGCTGCAATTGGTGCAGCAGTACTGTCGACTAAGTAAGCTAGTTTTTCTCTGGATATCTTATACTTGTCTGTGACAGGTCTCATCGTATTACCGACGATTAAAGTATTGGCATAGTCATCAAAAAATATACTTAAACCAAGCAGCCAAGTAATAAACTGACTTGATCTTGGGTTTTTTGCATAAGGCTTTAATGAATTGACGATACCTGCCATTCCTCCATTCTTGGAGATGATCGCTACCATACCTCCAATCAGTAAGGAAAATACAATGATAGAAATATGACCGCTATTTGTAAGTGCAGATATGATATACTTGTCTATAGTGCTAAATAAACTTCTAAAGAAATAGTAAATGCTATCCAGCCTCATCCCAAAAGCGATGAATGCACCAGAGAAAATCCCAATAAATAGAGAGGTGACAACTTCCTTAAAAACTAACGCTAAGATAATGGCGACTAATGGTGGCACAATGGATAACCACAAGGGAATATTTTTTATTCGATGCCCGTTTTTACTCGCTGAGATATGAAATAAGTCCAACTCACGACCAGCTGTCGTCCTATAATCCAAGAACAGGAGTTCTCCTTGTTTGTCGAATAATCTATCAAGTTTTGCTCTTCCATTGGTGAAATGTATGACCTGTGCTTCACCTTCAAGATTGATGCTCACAATACCACTTTGACTCTCCTGAATGACTAATTCTAAGGCTTCTCTTGTATGCTCTAACACCAGGGATTCAGGAATAATACTGGTTTTTGATCCTTGTTCTACGACAATAAGTTCACTTGAATCGATGGGTAATAGTTGGTTTTGTCCGAAGCATTCCAACACAAAAACCCATAACACAAGAAATATCAGATATCTTTGATTCATTCGTTGTTTATTTAAGTTGGTATACATATTATACACACTTTCATTAACATTTTTCGTTGTTGTTAAAGATATAAAAATCACTGTGAAGCACTTTATACTTTTTGGAATGCTGTTTTTTACTGGATTGGCAAATCTGGTGATCGCGCAAACGATTGAGCCGATGACTGCACCTGTTAATTTTAATGGGAAAGTTCTTAAATATCCATTTGCGGGTGGTTTAACTGCTCCTCAATTTAGTCAAGCGGATGTCAATAACGATGGTGTCTTGGATTTGGTTGTATTTGATCGAACAGGCGATGTGGTACTTCCTTTTCTTGCTAGAGGCAATCAATTTGATTTTGCACCAGAGTTTGCAGATAATTTTCCATCTCCACGTCAGTGGATGCTTATGAGAGATTTCGATCAGGACGGCATCATGGATATATTCATGGCTCCTACAGTAAACGGTATTGCAGGTGTAGAGGTTCAAAAAGGTGTTGTCGTGAATGATGAACTAACATTTGAATTAGCATCAGCTACGGATGATGGGTTCAATGTTATTTTAGTGCCACTTGGCAATATTGAAACACAGGTGTTTAATTCTTTAGCAGATTTCCCTGGTATTGATGATGTCGACGGCGATGGGGATTTGGATATTGTTTCTTTTGAACCAGGGGGATCCACAGTCACTTATTACAAAAATTTTTCAATAGAACGAACAGGAGAAGCAGGCATCGATTTCCGAATTGAAGAAGACTGTTTTGGACTGATCGTTGAGAGTGGTTTCTCAGAGGAAATTAATTTATCAGCAGATGGTATTGAGTGCGGTAATTTCTTAGTTGAAAATCAAACAGAAGTTAGACATGCTGGATCTACGATAGCATTATTCGATTATAACAAGGATGGAGTATTAGATGCCCTAATCGGCGATATCTCAAATGACGGGTTAGTGTTATTGACGAATGTTGGTACGAAAGAAGATGCGTGGTTTGGAGAACAAGACATAAATTTTCCCAATGAGTCTGACCCTATCGAAATCAATATTTTTAATACCGCATTTTTCGTTGATGTTAATCAGGATAATGTGTCAGATTTAATTGTCGCTCCTAACGAACAATCAGGATTGCAAACAACTAATCATGTGTGGCACTATGAAGCCAATGACTCTGGAGAAGAATTAACATTCGAATTGAAATCAAAAAATTTCCTAGTTGATGAAATGCTTGTTTTCGGGAAAGATGCTGCACCTATTTTTTTGGATTATAATTTAGATGGATTGATGGATATATTAGTCGGTAGTGCTGGCCTCACAGATTTTGGTAATGTCAGAAACCCAAGACTTGTTTTATTAAAAAATGTAGGAACTATTGATAGTCCATCTTTTAAATTAGAAGACGATGATTATTTAAATTTTTCTCGTTTTGTTACGACCTCAAGTCATTACTTCCCTGCTGTAGGAGATTTAGATAATGATGAAGATATGGATTTATTAATCGGTGATGATAATGGGTTCTTTTATTTCGTAGAAAATATAGCTGGACCTAATGCAGTCTTTAATTTTGGACAACCAGTATATGAGTATCAAAATCTGAATCCAGGTCAATTTGTAACGCCATATATCTATGATTTTAATAAAGATGGTCTGAATGATTTAGTCGTCGGTGAGCGAAATTTTAACAATGTGGATGATGTGAGTGGTAGCTTAAATTACATTCAAAATATAGGCGCACCTGGATTGCCACGTTTTTCAATGGATGATCCGACAACCAACCAAACGTTTGGAGACATTTTTACTAAAGATCAAGGCTTTATTCGAAATTTATCAGCTCCTGTGGTATTTGTATCAGAAGGACAAACCAAAATGATTGTAGGCACAGAAAGTGGAATGACTAGATTGGTGACAAATATCGATGATAATTTGGATGGTACATTCACTGAAACAGCAACTGCTTATGGTAACATTTCCGTCGGCGAGCATTCAAATCCAGATGTATTTGATTTGGATAACGATGGCTTTTTCGAGTTATTAATTGGCAATAGAAGAGGTGGACTAAGCCTTTATAGAACAGATATCATATCTGAGATCCGATCCTCTACTAAAGATGACATTGATGTGTTTGATGTATCCATTTATCCTAATCCAGCTTCGGAGAATTTAATTGTAGATACTGACCTCCAAATAGATAGACTAGAATTAATTGAGGTTACAGGTAAAATTGTTCGCTCATCGAACTTAAATAAACTAGAAAATCTGGATTCATTTAACGGCAGTTATTTCTTGCGAATATATACTGATGCTGGTGAGCAAGTGAGAAAAATAGTTTTGATAAATAAATAGCTCAGAGCCAATGTCTATTTATTATTAATTAAATATTAGACTACCAATGCGCACCATTGTAGATCCTTCGCTCAGTGCTGTTTTATAATCACCAGACATTCCCATTGATAGAACGTCGAAGTGAGTATGGTCATTAAAAGCTGACTTTTTCATTTCATCAAACACCGATTTTAAGTGTTTGAATTCTGAACTTACTTGCTCTTCATCGGAAGTAAATGTTGCCATGCCCATCAATCCTCTGATTCTGAGATTATTTAGAGATTTCATTTTCTCTACTATTTCCAAAACTCCTTGCTCGGCAAAACCATATTTACTTTCTTCTTTCGCTATTTTTAATTGCAATAACACATCAATCGTTCGATCATGTTTTTGTGCTTGTTTGTTAACTACTTCTGCCAATTCCAATGAATCGATTGAGTGAATCATGCTGACAAATGGTGCAATGTATTTTACCTTGTTTTTTTGTAGATGCCCAATTAGGTGCCAATCAATATCCTTTGGAAGAGCTTCATACTTTGCTGCTAATTCTTGTGCCCGATTTTCACCAAAGATGCGCTGACCCAAATCATATAAGGACATGATATCTTCTTCGCTTCTCGTTTTTGATACAGCGACTAATGTTGCTTGACTTGGCTTTAAGTCTTGTTGGATTTGATTATAGGTTTCGTTCATTTTTGTTTTAACTGCTCTGAAAATATAGACTGTTTACTATTATATACCAAAAGGAAAGTGGATTGGGAATATGTTGACAAAGTATTTTGTTTGATATCAAGGCGAAAAGCACATCGAATACAGGTATTCGCGAGCATTTTCAACGATGAGAGCGAGCAAAAGATAAAGTCAAATGTCCCAAAATGAATTCCATTTGGTATAGGTTCAGGATAATGTAAACTTAAGCGTTTTAAGTTGTAATTATCCCTTTGTATAACAAGGGTTATAAAGCAGTTTGGTTCTATAATTTAGATAAAATTATATTTAAAATGAGATAAGACTTGGATGATCTAAAAAAGTCCATGCAATTCAGCATTGATCTTTTCGACTATTTGACCATAGTCTTCGACATTATTTTTAAAGTCCATGCCGTCTACAGTGACAACTAATAGTGGACCGTCTTTATAATTATCAATCCAGTTGTTGTATCGCTGATTCAACTTTTTTAGATAATCTAGGCTCATATTGCCTTCGTAGTCTCTTCCGCGATCTTGGATATGTTCAACAAGAGTAGGTATTTCAGCTTTGAGATAGATTAATAAATCTGGTGGCCTTATTTGAGCTGACATATTTTTAAACAATGTAAAGTAAGTTTCAAAGTCACGACCAGACATCAAGCCCATATCGTGAAGGTTTGGAGCGAAAATGAAAGCATCTTCATAAATGGTGCGATCTTGTATCACTACGTCATCACCTTGCAATATTTTCTGAACTTGTTGGAATCGATGGTTCAGAAAGTATATCTGAAGATTGAAAGACCACCGCTGCATGTCATGATAGAAATCACTTAAATAGGGATTGGTATCAGTCGATTCAAATTGAGGTTTCCACCCAAAATCTTTCGCGAGTTTGGAAGTGAGTGTCGTTTTTCCGGCTCCGATATTACCTGCTATAGCGAGGTATTTGATATGCTTAGATTGATTTGACAAAACTTAGGTGCATTTACTTCTTATGAGCACTTTATAATGTAACTTTGATTCAAAGTTGGGAAGATACATCTTAAGTTTTGATATGGAAATAGATGACTCATTAATTTCGAAATTAGAAAGACTATCTCGCCTCAGATTGAACGAGGGAGAGAGAGAGTCTATCAAAAAAGATTTGAACAAAATACTCCAAATGGTGGAGACACTCCAAAAGCTAGATACCTCAGATGTTGAGCCATTGGTCTACATCAATCAAAGCAAGCGACCTGAACGAGAAGATGTCGTTACCAATGAATTGGATGTCAATGACTCTATTTCAAATGCTCCACGGAAACATCAAGATGGCTTTTTTGTTGTTCCAAAAGTACTAGATAAGTAATGGAGAGAATCATTGAAATAAAAGAATTAAGAAAGACCTATGAAATGGGCACCGAGTTAGTTCATGCTTTAAAGTCCATTACATTAGACATAAATAAGAATGAATACGTTGCTCTGATGGGCCCATCTGGTTCAGGCAAAAGTACACTCATGAATTTATTGGGATGCCTTGATACACCGTCTGAAGGACTTTACATTCTCAATAATGAGGATGTCAGTAGTATGGTTGACTCAGAGTTAGCCGAAGTGCGTAACAAAGAGATAGGCTTTATATTTCAGACGTTTAATTTACTCCCAAAATTATCTTCTCTTGAAAATGTAGCGCTGCCACTTGTTTATTCTGGCATGTCTAAAAGTAAGCGATTAGACAAAGCATATGATGTATTGAGTAGTGTAGGCTTAGGTGACAGGGTAGAGCATAAACCAAATGAACTCTCTGGAGGCCAACGTCAACGTGTCGCTATAGCTCGGGCTCTTGTCAACGATCCAGCTATCATTTTGGCTGATGAACCCACTGGTAATCTGGATACTAAAACCTCCATTGAGATAATGTCCATATTCGAAAAATTACACGATAGCGGTAATACCATTATCATCGTGACACACGAACCCGACATTTCAGAACATGCACATCGAATAGTCAAATTGCGTGATGGACTTGTAGAATCTGATATGAAAAATCAATCAATACGACGGTCTTCTGATCCAGAGCATCGTTATAACTTAACTGATTAAAGTGAAAATATATACCAAAACTGGAGACGATGGCACGACAGGCTTATTTGGTGGTCATCGAGTCTCTAAAGACAATACCCGAATTGAAGCTTATGGAACTGTAGATGAACTTAACTCTAATATTGGGTATTTGATATCGACTTTTCGTCAAGCTGAGTTTCGTTCGTTTTTAGAGTCCATCCAATCAAAACTGTTTACAATAGGTTCACAATTGGCAACGCCAGACAAGTCGAAATTATCGCTTAAGACTATTAATGATGATGATATCAATCGGATTGAGGAAGAGATAGATAAATTAAATACACGCATAGATCCGCTAAGAACGTTTATTCTACCTGGAGGGTCTCCTTCTTCTGCCTATTGCCAAATAGTCCGTACGGTTTGTCGTCGAGCAGAGAGAAGGGTGGTGACATTACACCAACAAACAGAAGTTGACTACGAAATCATGCATTTTTTGAACCGTTTGTCTGATTATTTCTTTGTTTTAGCTAGAGTGCTGAATAAGCAAGATGGTAGAGAAGACATAGCTTGGTTACCTAAATAACTCACATCTAATTAAACAGGTTGTATATTTTCAGCTTAAAGACTTAGTCAATTTCAATAAATTGACCAACTTTGAAGTTGATAAATGGGTAAATAAAGTACCCCAAAGCATTGATTTTATATTCAAGTAAATTATAGTTGATTATATCTAAATGACTGAAAATCATAATAAAGTATCCACTGCCCGCTCTGATTGGTTGAAGTACCTTATGGCTTTTGGTGTCGTTGTACTGATAGCTTTTTTGTGTCGACTCCGAGCAGATGAGACAATCGATATAGGCGATTTGTGGGAAAATGAGACTGTTATTTTACAAGATGATCTTGTTATTCAAAATCAAATACCGCAACGTCGCTTACTCATAAATTCAAAAGAACCAAGCAACGCATTTACACAGGCGGTCAACGGTGTTATTAAAAAATTTCCAGAAGGAATAGACTCAACAGGAACGTATAATGCCTTTGCAGATGAAGTAAATCGATTATTTTCACAAGGGATTTATGCTGATGATTTAAGAAGTCAAACTGGTGAAGGGGTATTGTATCAACTGCATTCAGATGGCTTAAAAACAATTGATCTTGAAGGGGATTTTAATTCTTTAGCAGCTGTGAAGCAACAATTGAATTCCTGGGTCTCTAAAAATATATCGGGCAAGAATAATCAACTTGAACAATTACTCAAAGTTTATCTGGTACCAAACATCACCATTACAGATTATGTGCCAGAAACAATGGAAGCTAAGTTTACTGAACCTCAAACACTTCCTAAAGGGACAAGGATTATTGCACAGGGTGAAGTGATAACTGCTGAGAAATATGATTTGCTACATAAATCCGTGTTCAAACGTGAAGCATTCTCATTTGAAGAGTTTTCCTTCATTTCGTTTTTAGGCTATCTTCTCCTCATCTTATTAATTATAGGTGCGCTCCTCGTCTATTTGCAATTCAATCACTACAAGGTCTTTGAAAAAATGAATAACCTGGCATTCATCATGATGTTTCCAGCCGTGTTCTCATTGCTGGTTTATGCTTTGGAAGGAGCTGATATAAGTGCTTATGTTATCCCATTTTGCATTGTGCCTATCATCATTAAAAATTTCTTTGATGAGCGATTAGCTTTATTTGTACACATCGTGGTTGTCCTGATTGCAAGTTTTATGTCCGTATTAGAGTATGAATTTACATTTATAGAAATACTGGCTGGAATTGTCACAGTTCTTTTAGTTTCTGAAACTCGTTATTGGAATAAATTTTTCAGAGACATCTTAATTATACTAGCGACTTACATACTTGGGTTCCTGGGCTTGTCATTGATTCATGCAGAAAGTTTTACAGCTATAGATTGGAGACCATTTGTATATTTTGCGATTAGTGCGCTTCTTACTTTGCTTGCGTATCCGTTCATTCCATTATTAGAAAAAATTTTTGGATTCACTAGCTCCATTCGACTTGCAGAGTTAGCCGATATGAATAATCCATTGATTAAAGAATTGTCTATAAACGCACAAGGTACTTTGCAACACTCGCTTCAAGTTAGCAATCTTGCTGAAGCAGCTACAGACAGAATTGGAGGTAATTCTTTATTGGTTAAAGCAGCAGCTTTGTATCACGATATAGGTAAGTTAGCTGACCCAGAAGCATATATAGAAAATCAAAAGGATCACAATCCGCACGATAAAATGAGCAATTTCGAAAGTGCAAAAAAGATCATAGATCATGTCACGAAGGGATTGGAAATGGCCAAAAAGGCGAAATTGCCAAAGGATATCATTGACTTTATTTCAACCCATCACGGGACCACTCGTGTGGAATATTTTTATCGCAACCAGTTAAAGGCTGAACCAGATAGAGAATTTGATGAATTATTATTCCGATATCCAGGGCCTAAGCCACAGACCAAAGAGCAAACAATTTTGATGATTGCGGATTCATTAGAAGCAGCATCTAAAAGTTTGAAAAACCCAACAGGTCAAGACATTGATAAGCTTGTAGACGGGATTGTCAGATTCAAAATAGAACAAGGACAATTGGATGACAGTGAGTTGAATTTCAATGAATTGGAAATGTGTACGGAAGTATTTAAATCGCTTCTTAGAAGTATCAATCATGTTCGTGTCGAATATCCAGAAGAAGTGAAAACTTCAGATCCTAGCTAATTCGTGATTTCCATAAACTTTTATGACTTTTGCGCTTTTATTAATAAGTGCAATAGATACCTATTCAATGACAAATAAAGAGATAGCCAATAAATTCAATCTACTGGGCAAGTTGATGGAGTTGCATGGAGAGAACGCTTTCAAAGTGAGGTCTTACTATAGTGCCTATCAAGCGCTTCGAAGATTGGATACACCATTGGCTGACATGGAAGAAGGTGAGTGGGGTATGGTTCAGGGTGTGGGTAAAGCCATCCAAGGAAAGATAGGTGAGTTGTTGACCAATGGAGAATTGAACACACTCAATCGCTATGTCGAAATGACTCCTCCAGGTGTCATCGAAATACTTGCCATTAAGGGATTAGGCCCTAAAAAAGTAGGAACTATATGGAAGGAAATGGAAATAGAGTCACCAGGCGAATTGTTGTATGCTTGTAATGAAAATAGATTGATTGAGTTAAAAGGATTTGGAGAGAAAACACAAGCTGACATCATCAAGCAAATCAATTTTCATTTATCCACTAAAGGTCAATTTCTATATCCGACAGTAGAATCCGTAGCCAAAGAAATTGAAGATTTAATCAATGAGATTGAGCCAGATGCAAAATTTGGCTATGTTGGTGAATTTGGACGGAAGTCTCCAATTGTTACTGACGGACTGCGACTGATCAGTGATGTAGAACTAGAAGAACTTATTCTAGAAGAATTAGGTGAGGACATTACCTATGATGACGATCAAATTGAATTACACGGTATTCCATTGTATTGCGAACAAGTAAAGGAAGAAGATTTCTATCTGGAACTAGCCAAGCAAACATCTGGTGAGCCTCTTGCAAAGCAACTAAAGAAAGCGTCTGCTGCTAATGATGAGGAAGAAGTCTTTAAAACAATAGGACTTCCAACTATTCCTGTAGAAATTAGAGATTACCCTTATACATCAATAGAAGAATTGAAAGAAATTGCGGTAGAATTGGTGGAGATGGAAGATATCAAAGGAGTCATTCACAACCACACGACCTACAGTGACGGTTTATACAGTGTTGCTGAAATGGCGGAGTACACCAAAGAACTGGGATATGAGTACATCGTGATAACAGATCATTCTAAGTCTGCATTTTATGCCAATGGTCTCAGTGTTGAGAGAGTACAGATGCAACAAAGAGAAATCGATCAATTAAACAAAGATTACTCTGATTTTCATGTGTTTAAAGGAATAGAGTGCGATATTCTCTACGATGGATCAATGGATTATGAAGATGAGGTGTTGGCAAGTTTTGATTTAGTAATAGCATCCATACATTCTCAACTAAAAATGACAGAGGAGAAGGCTAATGAGCGCCTCATCAAAGCAATTGAAAGCCCATACGTAAAGATGTTGGGACATGTGACTGGCAGATTGCTTTTATCAAGGCAGGGATATCCAATAAATCATGAAAAGATCATAGACGCATGTGCAGCAAATGGAGTTTGCATAGAGTTAAATGCCAATCCTCATCGGTTGGATATTGATTATAGATGGATAAAATATGCTACCGATAAGGATGTTTTTATCTCAATTAATCCAGATGCTCACAACAAAGATGGCATTCACGACATTAAATATGGGGTGATTGCTGCTAGAAAAGGTGGATTATCAATGGTGAATTGCCTCAATACAAAAGGATTAGAGGAGTTTAAGGGCTGGTTATGTAAATCAGATTAAAAAGGTTTGTTAATCCGTTGTTAACAATGGATTGGAGCGGTTCTTGAAGCATTGAAATATAAATTATTCATATACATTTGTATAAACATTGTTATTATTAATTGTTAAATAAAAATATTCTATAATGAAATCATTTAAATTGTTGACGGCTTTTGCAGCTTTCGCTACTTTAGCATTCACAGCGTGTAACAGCGGTTCTTCTACTAAAGACGCTGCTAGAGAAAGTTTGGCAACGACCAACACAACAACACCTGCAGCAACGCCAACGGCTGCTCCTGAGGCTAACATCCCAGCAGGTCCACTTACTACAGTCTCTTTCCCAGAAACTATTTTCGATTTTGGTGAGATTGAAGAAGGTGAGAAAGTAACTCACGTTTACCCATTCAAAAACACTGGATCACACCCATTGATCATTAGCAATGCTAAAGGATCATGTGGATGTACTGTACCAGATTGGCCAAGAGAACCTATTCCACCAGGGGAGTCTGGCGAAATTAGAGTTCAGTATGACTCAAAAGGAAAAGGTCAAGTAGAAGGTAGAGCAGAATCAAAAAGAGTGACTATCACTGCAAATACAGATCCTGCAAACTCTTACCTTACAATCAAAGGAAAAGTATTTAAGCCAGCTACTCCTGAATCATAGAGATTAGTTAGTTTAAGAAATATTAAAAGCCGTGGAGCAAATGCTTCATGGCTTTTTTGTCTTTATCTAACGTAGCAAATTTTTTAAATGAGACAGATCCCACTTGTATCCTGAAAGATGTCGCTTCTGATAGTATTAATTTTCATCATGAATAATAGGGATACGATACGTCTTAATCATCATATAGGTAAATCTAATAACATGAAATTTTGTCTAATTGGAATAATAGCTTTTATATTTGCTTGTTCATCAGAGAACCCTATGGATGAAAGAAACGAATTAGATACGAATAATTTTGTTCAATGTTGGACACATTCAACAGAAGAAGATACAGAAGGAAATATTCAGCATTTCAGACCGTGTGATTCCATGGAATTTCCAGTTTCCAGGTTTAGAATGACAATGACGCTTCGAGCTGATGGAACAGCAACATATTTAGAACTCTCCCCAGTCGATGCTCACCAAACAGTCGAAGGCTCTTGGAGGTATTCAGAAGCCGATAGCAACTTTCAATTGTTGAACGAAAAAGAAGCGACAATTCTGATTGGATCTATTGATCAACTAAACGCTACTTTATTACTTTTGAGGAGATAGTGATCTTTTATTCTAGTAAAATATATAATCAAAAATTACTTCCTCTTAGCTAATAAACGCCCATCAAACTTTATAATTTGCTCAAAAAATACCAGATAATAGGGATACATTGATAGTTGTTTAGACGATATCTTTGAAAAAAAAGTTATCATGATACAGAGATGCAACCGTATATTCTTACTCATAGTTCTAATATGCTTTTCTATTAACTTATCATATGCTCAAGCAGAGTTGGAGGTAGAAGGAGATACAGAAGCCAGAATAATGATAAAATCTAGTAGCTTTGGAAACCCAACAACGTTGAGGTTTGAGTCAGGATTACCTACAGGAGCTTTTACGAATTACATCATTCGAAACCAAAATGATTTGCTTCACTTTGATGTTGAATCTGATTTCATTGGGAACGAACTTGGTTTTTTTGAACTAGGACCAAGCATATTAAGACATTCTAATTTGGCTCAAGGACAGATAGCTCTACTAGCGGCAGATGAATTTGGCAACATTAGTAAATATAATCCAACTAAAGAAATCAATTTTCCAGCTCAAGTATTGAGCAGAGTTCCTAACAATACAGACATCAGACCAGAGACTTACGGTCTGCTTTGGAAGAATAATTTTGGTAGTGCGGCATGGCTTGCGATAAGACGTCCAGTCGATTGGGATAACGTTTCAGACATAATCCTTACAGTATATTTTATTCCCATAACTGCAGCTACAGGAACAGCTGCATTTTCAGCAAGGCACTCGGATTATAACTTAGGAGATAATATATTGAATAACGATTTAAATGTTAATAGTGCATTAGTAACCACAACTGGTAGCTTTGAGATACATAAAGCCACAATAATATTACCTGCTTTCCAATTATCTAAAGAATTTTGGAATATAGCAATACAGCGATTTACAAGTGGTACCACCTATACAGACGATGTCATTGTAATGAATGTAACGGTAGAATATAAATCTTCTCTATAGATTCTGTCGATTTTTTTCCTTATGCATGTAGTCAACAGCTCGAGCTGTTAGTGCCATGTATGTAATGGATGGGTTTTGCGTTGCTGAACTTGTCATGCATGATCCATCCGTTATAAAGACGTTTTTCACGTCATGCATTTGATTCCATTTATTCAAGACGCTAGTCTGGGGATCACGGCCCATTCTTGCAGTACCCATTTCATGAATAGCTGCACCAACTGCTGTTTCCACATTGTAAGATGATATATCTGTGCAACCGGCTGCTTCAAGCATTTCTTCAGCACAGGTCACACCGTCTTTTCTCAATGCTACTTCATTCTCTCTCAATTTTGTGTCGAAGGTGATGATCGGCATACCGTTCTTGTCTTTCTTATCAAAATTCAAAAACATCTTGTTGTCATGGTATGGCAACAACTCGCCAAAACAAGTCATGCTGACATGGTAGGGACCTGGCTGTACGATTTGCTCTTTAAAAGATTCACCAATACCATCACCAACACCTTTAATTCTATGCGCACGACCTTGGTAACCATAACCTCTGATGAAATTATCCATTTTAGATTCTTTGTCAATGTTTCTAAAACGAGGTATATAAAAGCCCATCGGTTTTCTACCTTTATAGTAGGTATCTTCAAAACCAGGTATAATAGCTGATGCTCCCATGCCATAATGATGATCCATCATATTGTGACCCAATTCACCACTGGTATTTCCAAGACCGTCAGGAAATTCATCTGAACGACTATTCAATAAGATCGCTGTGGTACCAATAGTACTTGCATTACAGAATATGATATTAGCAAAGAATTCAACGTCTTCTCCTGTCTCTGTATCTTTCACTCGCACACCTGTTGCTTGTCGAGTCGAAGGATCGAATACAATTTCGTGAACCACACTATTGGGTCTCATCCATAAATTACCTGTTTCTTCTGCAACAGGTAATGTCGCTGAGAGTGAGCTAAAATATGCACCATAAGGACATCCACGAACACAACGGTTTCTGCTCTGGCATTGACCTCTTTTGCCTTTATGCACTTCAGGTTTATATTCGGTTAAATTAGCAACACGACCAGGTGTGATGACTCGCCTAGGATATTTCTTCCCAACGGATTCTCGCATGTGCTGCTCCGCACAATTCAATTGGAAAGGTGGTAGAAATACGCCATCAGGGACTTGCTTTAATCCTTCTTTTTGTCCAGAAACACCAACAAACGTCTCTGCATAATCATACCATGCTTCAATATCCTTATATCTTATTGGCCAATCTACTGCAACACCATCTTTAGCATTACCTTCAAAATCAATATCGCTCCAACGGTAACAATGTCTTCCCCACATGATCGATCGTCCACCAACATGGTGCCCTCTGATCCAATCAAATCGAGTACCTTGTACTTCATCGTAGGGATATTCGTCATCTCTATTTATAAACTGTTTGTGTTCTTGCTTGACCCACCAGTTCAGCCTGTTCTGTTTGAAGTAATGAGCTGCTACTTCTTCCTTGGATACGATGTTGTTATTTTCTAACTCCCATGTATCTAGGTTAGCAGTAGGGTAGTCACCATGCTTTACCATTGGACCACGCTCGAGTACGAGTGTTTTATATCCCTTCAAACAGAGCTCCATTGCTGCGAATCCTCCACTAATACCTGATCCGACAACAATCGCATCATAGGTGTTTTCTTCTTTGCCTTTAGAGTTAAAATACATCATATTGTCCACGCTTTCCCACCTTCCTCTTCAAGAGAAATACACGCCTCATATTCACCGGGCACAGGTAGATAATTTAATAATTGAGTTCCTACTTCTTCAGTATTTAAATAATAGTGTACGAGTTTGCCTTTCACATACTTGTACGCATTACTAGCATCAGTATCTCCATTCATCAAATCCGTATCAATTTCACTGACTAGTGCTACTTGTTGTTCGTCTTCCAGCTCAGAGAAAGCTGTGTCGCCAGCTTTTTTAGAGAAATGCGTCCGTAACATAGCAGCATTTTTTGATAAGATCTCTTTTTTGTCATCATCAAGTATCACCGCTTCTATGCGATCCACTATCTGTACGAGTCCTGTTGATTTAGCTCCAGGGGTATTGGATGACGGCAAAAGGATATTTGCATAGGATTGTAAAAACTCGAAATCAATCTCTGCGAATAGTTTTGGCGAATAGTTATCCATATCTATTTCCAATACATCTCCTTTACATCCAGGTAGCAAAGTACTTAGTGCTATTCCTGATGTAGAATAGAAAGCTACTTTGATAAGCTTACGTCTTTTCATAGTGGTCATAATTAAAGGACATAAGATAAGATAAATTCTTATTACAAAACTCTATAGTAAAGGATACTTGTTTGCTCAACTAATTGAGGGATCGTATTTCTGATTATACACCTGATATTTCAGGCATCAGCTTAATAGATCGCATTTGATGTGTGTGCCTATCCAAATGGTAAATATTAAAATACACCCATTCGTATCGTGTCATTGAACCTAAAAGTGGGTGTTTAAATGCAGTGTATTCATCTGACCATGATGTCGTACTCCCTTCTTGAATAAGTTTAGTACGTATTTGTCGAATACTATCTATTAATTCGTAAGTGCTTTTATTACAATTTTCGGGGCACAGCATGTCCATTGAGATATACTGCTGTGTGTGATCTCCGAAATAATTCCGTATTGCAATAATCTTTTCGAATGGACTTCTCTCTGTGGGGGTCCCTTCTACTGAGCAGAGCTCAAAGACAGCTGTTTCTGAAATATACACATGTTCTAAGAGTTGATGAATACTCCACTTACCCGGTGCAGGTATTAGTTTTGATTGTGAATCTGTCACATCTTTCAAACAATCAGACAGATATTCCATGTTATGATTAGAATCTAAAATCAATCGGTCAATATCCATCTTATGCTAAGTCTTTATATCTGAAACAAGAGGTTGTATGATCGTTGACCATCCCACAAGCTTGCATGAATGCATACATGATGGTACTACCTACAAATTTAAATCCATCCTTTTTTAACTGCTTACTCATTTTATCACTAAGTGGCGTATTAGCAGGAACCTCTGCCATAGTTTTATAAGAATTGACAATAGGTTCTCCATCGACAAACTGCCAAATATAATCGGAGAATGATTGTTGTTTTGAAATATCTAGATAGAGTTGTGCATTAACGATGAATGCATTTACTTTAAGTTTATTTCTTATAATTCCAGGATCGCTTAAGAGTTTTTCTCTCTTTTTATCCGAATATCTTGCAATTTTCTCCGGATTGAATTGGTCAAATACTTTACGGTAATGTTCTCGTTTGTTTAAAACTGTTATCCAGCTAAGACCAGCTTGAGCCCCTTCAAGGTTTAGCATTTCAAAAAGATTCTGACTGTCATATTCAGGAACTCCCCATTCTTTATCATGGTAGTCTATGTATAGTTCTGAAGATTGGCTCCATTCACATCGGTTTTTCATTTAGCTGCTTTGGATTGATTGACAATTTATGTTATTCTCAAGTAATCTCAGTTATTAATCTTACAAAGAATATAACCAGCCTATTCGGCAATGCCTTGGGACAAAAGATTTTCTATTGTTTCAAGAAGGATTTAATTTCATCGATAAACTCAGGCATTGGCATCTTATCAATTTCATCTACGGCTATTTTTTCTGCTGTATTTTCATCGAATTCCCCATAATACTTCTGAAATTTATCTTCAAAAATTTTAGTTTAAAAATCATTGTATCGATACCAGATTTTCAATGGCCCATCTAGTTTTCTCAAACCAACAGTTTCAATAAACCAAGTTCTCACAGCATAAATTAAATCTTCTGCCTCATCGTTATGATGCTTTATGTCAATACCATTTAAATCTGATATTGATTGCATATAATCATATTTTTCTTTTGCTAGAATAAGAAATGCTTTACTTGAATGTTTAGAATTATATGTCCTACACCCAAAATCAGCACCCAATTCAAATGGCATATTGATTCTAAAAAATTCGTATTCTTCTTTTGCTTGAATTCGTGACAAATCATGAATGCCAAATTGTGATTCTTCAATACAATCTAATATTTTTTGAAGTCTAACTCTACCAGAATCGGATTGTTCCAAAGAAAGGCGTGGTTGATAATCGAAATAAAGAATAATATAAACAAGTGCTTTTAAAAGTGGTTTGTATTCTAGGTCAAATGGACAATTTATGAATACATTTTTCGAGTAATTTTTATGCAAGTGGTAACTATTTATCCTTGTGAAGGATGGGTATCATTGCCATAAGAATTTCGGTTTTGTATTGTTCCATCTTTTTTATGAATGTATAATTCAGTTTTCTCAGATTTACTCTTCTCTCTACCATATCTTACAGCTTCATCTTTCGTTCTAAAACTTTTAGAAGCTCTAGTAGAACCCGATTTCTTTACCGCCCAGCCTCCTTTAGCTTTGGATGGCACGACATGATTTGACCTTGACTTAAAAATACTTTTTTTATAACTAAATATACTAAACTTTAGTTTGAAAAACCTTCTGAATTAACTATACATCTTAAACTTATTGTTTCGATTATCTTGAGTTGCAAAGAGCTCAAAATATAACGACAACTCACAACCAATTCTTATCCTATATCACATCCAGATGATGTCCAAACTTAGATTTCTTAGTCTGTAGATATCCGCGATTTTCCTTCTTAGGCTCTATTTGCAACGGAATTCTTTCTACGATTTCTATAGAAGATGAATCGAAAGCAGCGACTTTATCAGGGTTATTGGTTAACAGATTGATCTTATTTATTTTGAGGTCTTTTAAAATGAAAACAGCTTCATCGTATTTGCGAGCATCAATAGTGAATCCTAGTATTTGATTTGCTTCAGCAGTATCGTATCCAGCATCTTGTTTTTCATAGGCATGCAGCTTGTTAATGATGCCAATGCCTCTTCCTTCTTGACGCAAATAGATCAACAGACCTGTGTTTTCTGCAATATATTTCATGGACTTATCTAGTTGTTCTCCACACTCACATCTATGAGAACCAAATAGGTCACCTGTTAAGCATTCTGAGTGTATACGGACATTGACTACAGAGTCAATGCGAGTTTTGGGGTTAAACAAGGCCAAATGAGGCATCTTGTCTTCAGCATTATTAGAATATGCAATCAGTTGAAAATCACCATAATCCGTTGGGATCATAGCTTCTCCTTGAATCATCATGGTCTTATTTCTTTCAAAACTCATATATGATTTATTTTAGCAAAAGTCATTAGCTTATGTTGCAATGGAGTACAAACTTAAGCTTTATTACAGTCAAATAAAACGTCGTTTTGGTTAAATCATTGATGCGCCCAAAGGTGCATCTTCTTGTATTTTGTTATATTTAGACGAGAATGTAAACCAATAAAGTATGATAATTTACAGATCATGGTTGATAAAATGATGCAAAGCATTGCGGAAAAATATGGTAAGCCATTTACTCACTGGGTAGATTTGTTGAAAGAATCTGGATTAGAAAAGCATGGAGAAATGCTGAAATTACTTAAATCAGAACATGGATTTTCTCATGGCTTCGCAAATCTTGTCGCTCACAAAGCTCGAGAATCTGATGCTGGTTCTGCTAGTTCAAGAGGTTCTTTAATTGATGTCCAATATTCGAAAGGAAAAGCAGACCTGCGCCCTATTTACGATTTACTGATAAAGAAAATCAGCAAGTTCGGTAATGATATTGAAATAGCACCTAAAAGAGCTTACGTGAGTCTTCGGCGGTCAAAGCAATTTGCCATTATCCAGCCTAGTACAAAGACAAGAGTTGATGTAGGCATTAACCTAAAAGGAAAAGAGCCGACAGAAGTTCTTGAATTTTCAGGAAGTTTCAATGCAATGGTAAGTCATCGAGTCAGAATATCTGACATTAAAAATGTAGACAAAGAATTAATGACGTGGTTAAAAGAAGCTTACGAAAACGCATAAGCAAACAGCCTACGTAACAAATGGATAGCTCTGTCCATTTGGGGTGAATCATGTGACTGATTGGCCAGCACTGTCTTGAATGCTTCGTGTCTCCTTGATTGGTTCCATTATTTTTATGATCGTGTTGTATCAAAAAATGCCGAAGCGAATTGTTTTTCAAAAGTAGGGGAGAGGGGCGCTCGAAGACTCGTTTTTAGTTATTAGCTTTTACCAAGGCGAAATTCTTCTTTCTTTTAGTAGCATCAGGCTGTAGCAGGGCAAAATTCTCCTCTGAGGAGGAGTGGATTCCACAATGTGGAAGACGAGTTGGTCGTAATCGAGTATCATAAGAAGTGCTATTATGCTGCCCATCCCCGAAAAGAGTCGAGGTTCCTTCTCTATATTATGTGCATTTAGTACATAATATTCGCGGTGATGCGGGACCACTCAGTCCTCCCAAAGGGGAAGCCGGACTACAACGCTTCTGCAACAACAAACGTACTTCCCCCAATAAAGACACATTCGTCATTCGCTGCGTTTTCTATTGCTGTTCTTTTAGCTTCAGATACACTTTCGAAAAGTTTAGCTTCTAACTTTTGATCAAGTGCAAACACCTGCAATTCAGATGTCGGTAGTCCTCTTGGGATTCTTGGAGTGCAAAAATAATATTGACTATGCTTTGGAAATTTAGCTAGTAATTCTTTCCAGTTTTTATCTCTCACAAATCCTAAAACTAGATGTAAGGGTTTGTTTAGTTTATCTAATTCTTTAGTGATGTAATTAATTCCATCAATGTTATGTGCGCTATCTAAAATAACCAGGGGCTCTTCTGATTGAATTTGCCACCTCCCTTGGTACTTTGTATTCTTAATAATATCTGTCAATCCTTGAGCTATTTGAGTTTCGTCAAGTCTAGATTTAGAACCTAAAAAGGTGACATAAGATGCAATTGCAGTTTGGATGTTGTGTGTTTGAAATGGGCCATTCAATGGAATAGATACTTCAAATTTAAGTTCGTCATATATTGTAACATGATAAGTCGACTGGATAGAATCGGTGGCTAACAGTCTGACTTGACAGATATCACGCGAAAAGAATAATGGCGATTTCTTTTGCTTTGCTGTTTTCATAAATACATCCTGAACGCTTTCTTGATATTCTCCAATGACAACAGGTATTGTCTGTTTTATGATTCCAGCTTTTTCACCAGCAATTTCTAGAAGGGTATCACCGAGCATATTCATGTGGTCATAGCCTATATTCGTTATTACAGATAGTTTTGGCAGTATGACATTTGTAGAATCTAGCCGACCACCTAGCCCCGTTTCTACGATTGCAATATCTACTTCTTGTTTAGCAAAGTAATCAAATGCCATTGCTACCGAAATTTCAAAAAATGATGGTGTTATGTCATGTATTCGATCTTTAATGTCTTTTGTAAAATCGATGACCTTCTGTTCTGTGATGTACTCAGCATTAATTTTTATGCGCTCTCTAAAGTCTTTATAATGAGGGGAAGTATATAAGCCTACAGTGAATCCTTTTTGCTGTAGAAGAGAAGATAGAATGTGTGAACTTGTTCCTTTCCCATTTGTTCCTGCAATGTGTATTGAAGGGAATTTTTGCTCTGGGTTGTCAAGTTCATTACATAAGTACTTTATGTTGTACAAGTTTTTTTTCATTGCTAATGCACCTTGACGTTGATACATGGGCAACTGAGAAAATAAATAGTCTAATGTTTGTTTATAGGTCATATGAATTTCAAAACAAAAATGGCAAAATATTGAATCTTCTAAGACTCAATTCACATACAAATACTCAACTCAGTCGTATTTTAAGGATCATCTTTCTAAAAAATAGTGTGTTTTAGCAACTAAAAAGCATCTATATAAAATGAGCTAGTACCTGAGTATCAATTACTTAGCTATGATCTCAATATTATCAAGTCCAATTGAACCTAAAGTATAATTGTTTTTCTCTACATTTAATATAGAATTAAAGTGCTGAATGCTCTATTCGCTCACTAAAGCTGCATGACATGGGATGGTTTAAGAGATTGAAAGATGGGATACAAACGAAAACCAAGTCTAAACGGGAAGCTCCTGATGGACTCTGGCATAAGTGTAAGGAATGCGGAACAGCGAATACGTACAAAGAATTAAAAGAAAACTTCTTCATTTGTCCTAAATGTGATTATCATACTAGAATAGGCTCTCACGACTATTTTGATCTCATTTTTGATGGCAAATATGAGCTGTTATTTGAGGATATTCGATCAAAAGATATATTGAAGTTTAAGGACTTAAAATCATATGAGGACAGACTTATTGGTGCACATGAACGCACATTATTACCTGATGCAATTTCTGTTGCTACAGGTAAAGTGAATAAGAAGCACATTACGATTGCTGCTATGGATTTCAGTTTCATCGGAGGCTCTATGGGCTCAGTTGTCGGAGAGAAAATATCCAGAGCGGTTGATCATTGTTTGGAAATTAAATCTCCGCTAATGATTATCTCAAAATCTGGTGGGGCAAGAATGATGGAATCAGCTTTTTCATTAATGCAAATGGCTAAAACATCTACCAAACTTGCTCAGTTGGCAAGGGCGAAAATTCCGTATTTTTCGTTTATGACAGACCCGACAACGGGTGGTGTTACTGCTTCATTTGCCATGTTAGGTGACGTTAATTTTGCTGAACCAAAAGCCTTAATTGGTTTTGCAGGCCCAAGGGTCATTAAAGAGACCATCAAGAAAGATCTTCCACCTGGATTTCAGACTTCAGAATTTTTACTTGATCATGGCTTTCTTGATTTCATCATCAACAGAAAACTGTTAAAAGAACGAATTACAGATCTTTTATACCTTTTTACGTATAAAGCTTAAAGAGCTGATTATCATAAAGTTATAGTTGTATTTCTATTTTATTTAGAAGTTTAACGTCTTCGAAAGACATAAAACGACCGTTTTCATACGTTTATAAAAGAAATATACGACTTATGAAATCAACTGATACTACTGCTTCCGATCGTATTCGTAACTCTAGAAAGCGCCTTAATCTATTAAAAGAATTAGAGTTTAAAACCATTGAACAATTATGTAAAATCATGCCTAAGTGGGTTTCTCCAAACTTATTGACTGGTGTCGGATTGCTTGGGAGCGTGGTAGTCGCTGTGGGTCTACTTTTGGGTATTAATAATTCATGGTGGCTGTTACTCTCTGTCGTCGGATTTGCCATACAGTGGTTTGGAGATTCATTGGATGGTCGATTGGCATATTTTAGAAATATTCCAAGGAAATGGTATGGTTGGTCTTTAGATTTAAATGTTGATTGGATATCAACCTCAGTGATAGGTTTGGGATTCTATTTTTACTTTCCAAACTATAAGATTGCAGCCTTTCTATTTGTCGTTGCCTACGGAGGAGCAATGATCGTTTCCTTAATGCGCTATAAAATCAACAATATATACACCATAGATGCGGGCTTAGTCGGACCTACTGAACTTAGAATTATCATATGTCTATTCCTATTGTTGGAGTTTATTTTTCCAGGTGCATTGCTTATGTTTGCATTCATCGGATCAATCTTATTGATGATCATTAATCTGGTTGATTCGTATAAAGTAATGAAATTAGGTGATGAACGCGATATTCAGGAAAAATTTGAAAAGTCGGCTCTTGGTATTTCATAATTAAATGAATAAGGATTCTTTTATTGCAGTCTTTGCAAGATCGCAAATATCTGCTTTTGCAGGTGGGGTAGTAGACTACAGTATAATGCTAATCCTCACTGAATTTTTTGGCGTACATTATGTTATATCAATTGTTATTGGGGGTGTGTGTGGAGCAGTGGTTAACTATACAGCCAACAGGTACTGGGCATTTGAGGGCTCTAAAGAACCAAAGAAAACACAGATACCTAAATTTATTGCAGTTGCCTTAGGGACTATATTTTTAAAATCTGCAGGTACTTATGTGTTTACTGAATATTTGGGTGTCGATTATAAAATATCGAGATTAATTGTAGATGCTTTTGTCGCTTTTGGTTTCAATTTCACCTTACAGAAGTACTGGGTATTTAAATAATTACGATAGTTCGATCAAGCTATATATACTATCCAATGGATTCAAGTTATCTACTAGAAACGCAATCCAATCATCCCCATAATTCGCGTAATATTGAGCAAAGTTTTCGACTCTTTCTTGCAAGTTATTACTCGGATATAATTTTTCTTTAATCGAAGATATTCTGCCTAATTGGACATCATTCTGACTCTTAATTGCCTTTTTTAACTTAGCTTCAATGTTACCAATAACTTTTATCTGTTTTGTAGATTCTGCTTTTACAACTGACACTAAGCTTTGGTCTATATCTTTAACTTTAGTAGAAATTTCTTCAAATATTTTAGCAATAGCAGCCTTGCTTTCTGAGAGCGTAAAATCTTCTGTCACATATTCCTTTAAGAATAAATTTGTCAGTTCTAATTTAGTTGATAAAAAGGAAGTTAAGCCAAAAGGCGTTTTACCTAATTGCTTTTGGATACCACCGCTAACTTGTAGCGCAGAGTTTCTTCGTATTAGTAAAGGGAAAGGCAAGCTGTAATGTTCGAATTGCTTTTTCCTTTCTGTCCAATAAGCGATCTCTCCACCTCCTCCGATATATGCTAGATTTGGTAAAATAGTTTCTTGATATAGTGGACGGAGAAGTACATTGGGACTAAACAGTTCTGGACTTTCTTCAACTAGTTTGAGCATTTCGTCTACACTGAAAGACAAATCAGTATTCAAAACCGTATACTTGTCTCCTTCTTTTACGATACGTTCTCTTATCCCTTTTTGGAAATAAAATAAATTGATGTTTCTTGGTCTAGCTTGAATCTTAAGTCCTCTGGATTCTATGATATCAATACTTGCATTTACAATGCCATTAGAACTCTGATTAAGCAATTCGTCTTTAATAATTGGGATGAATTTCTGCTTAAATTCTGCTTGATCCATATTTAGGTATACCAAACCAAATTTACCAAACAGTTCATTTATAATGTAGAAATTGATGTCACCGTAAGTCTTAGCATTTGCTACAGCCTTTTTTAATATCTCTGATAGTCGGTCTGCATGCGGTGAACGATCTCCAATAATATCTAATAGTTCTGCCAATGCTTTTTCAACTCCATTCAGTGACATGCGACCAACAGGGCCTTCCTCTTCGTTTTCCCATACAACTTGTTTTTGATAAATATTGACTTTATTGATCTCATCAAAATCATGATCTTCACCACCTGAAACAAATACAGGGACGAAGTTGAAACTAGGATAGGTTTTACATAACTGCTGAGTCAGATTGATGACTGAAGCAATTTTATACATGTAGTAAAGTGGCCCGGTGAATAGACTTGGTTGGTGAGCAGTAACAACTGTGAATGTCTTCTCTGAAGAAAGGGATTCAATATTTTGCTTTGCACTTTCTGTTGTTTCCGTACCTGCATATTGTTTATTGAGCATTGACACTAACAGCACTCTATCAATATTATGCTTAGACCTTGTGCTGATTACCTCTTCAAATGCCTCTAGGCTAGCCCATGCTGTGATTGTATCATCTAATCGACCATCTTGGTTTATGAATTCTAAATCTCTTTCTGAAAGTCCGTCTACTTTGTTGTAATCAATTGGAGTAATCTTCATTCGCTTTGTTTCCTTTCTATTCGCAAAAGTAGTTAACATAAGCGCATAAACAGTCTAAAATTCTTTAAGATCTGTGGAATTTATAAATCTGCTAAAATTTGACTTCTTACCGACAAATTTGGAATGCCTTCGGCGGTGTTAGGTGTTGAGTGCTGAGTACTTAGTGATAGACATCCTTTGTTCGCTTACAATCTTTGGGAAACTTCAGGTAAGGCTAAATCAATCTAAGAAGCTGCTTTGTCATTATTGACACTCCGAAAACTCACAAAACCAAAATGTTTCTATTAGCGATATTTTTCAATTTCTCAACGTACTTACACTCAGGCATCACAAATTTCAAAAACCGAAAATCTCATCCAGTATATTCCATTCTATACACTTTGTCAGTTTATAGAATGGGCTCATTATTGAAATCCGAGGAAATAAAAAAGGAGCTGATTTACTCAGCTCCTTTTATTATTCTATTGTATTGCTATCATTTTCTTAGTGATAATAACGTCATCTACTGTCAATTGATAGTATAAGACACCGCTACTCACATCGAGGTCATCACGTTTTAGCAATATCTTATTTAGACCTTTTGCGTATTCACCTTTGATCTTTTTCACTGCCTTACCATCGACATTGTACACAGTCAGTGTGGCTTCATTTGCTTTAGGTAAGCTAAAAGTAATCTCAGTTTGCTCAGCAAATGGATTCGGATCATTCTGTTCGAGAGTGACTCTTCCAACAGTTCCTTGATCTATATTCAGTCCAAGATCATAGATGTCATTGTAACTGGTATACACTTCAGCTTTGGTAATGCTTGATGTCATATTCAACCTGTCAGAAAGTCTGATTGGTGATTTGGCATCAAATACAATGGTGAATAATGTACCATCTGTTTCGACTAAAGAAGTAGATCCCCAACTGGCTGTAATTGCATTCTCATGCACACCTATATTGGAGTCTGAGATTTCTATCTCTCCTGATTCGACACCTTTATAAGTCAAGCCTTTGTGCTCCATTGTAAATTGGAAACCAGTTAATTGTTTGACTTCATTAGCTGTTACATCAATTCTAATCTGTTCACCTTTTTCAACGTCAATATCTTTAACTGCAAAGGCAAGCTGACTATTTGATCTTGTTGATGATGCAATCGCAGCATTATTTGCTGTTGTGGTCGCATTTAAATCACCGATTTTAACAGCAATGAAGTTTTCATCCGTTCGATCAGTAGATAGCATCTGGTAATCCAAAATTTCTGTAAACGGCCATGGCTGTGTGACATCAGGGAATTCTTGTTTCTCGTCGACAAATCTCCAACTTGTATTATTTGAAAATCGTCTTGAGATTCCAAGAATAACATTTCGAAGAACAACGACATCAAGCACAGATACTGATTCATCATTATTTATATCAGCGGCAATCACTTTATAAGGAGATTCAAGTACTCGCAGACCTACTATATGACTTTGTATTGCAATTAAATCTGCTGTTGTCACACCATTCAAATAATCACCATCTCTAAGGACACTAACATTATAATCCTCAAATACTGGGTTTGATGGGAATGCATAAGCTCCGTTCTCATTAGAAATCATACTAATTGGATATTCGGATAAACTAGCAGCTGCTACAGTCACTTCTGCTTGATCAACCATATCACCATCTTCTGTAAACAATCTTCCTGCTAATATAGCGCTTGATCCTACTTCGAAATCACATGAGCCTCCAACCAATACACTTACTGTACAGAAATCTCTATTGCCATTTTCGTCGCTGACCCAAACATCTAGTTCATAGAGAGATTCTAAATCATCACAAGAAAATGTAATGTTAGCTTCTGCCAAATCTGGATCTGTACCAGATCTTGCAACTGTGAAACTCACCTCCGTACAATTATCGAAACTACCTAGATCAAAATCTTTTGCCCAAACTTCGACAGTACCGGTTTGTTCTACAAAGGCTGTCGTTACTCCTGCAATACACAATGGTACAGGATTCTTATCGTCACCGAATGTAATTGTACTTACTGCAGAGCTACTGTTTCCACAACCATCCTGTACTGTAAACGTGGCTGTATGTACCTCACCCGGGCTTCCTGCCTGAGTCTCAATAGTTACTTCTGTACCTTCAGCATTACTCACTGTTGTGGATGCACCATTGTTGTAGCTTATTGTCCAACTTAACAATTCGCCTGTAATGTTTTCATCTCCACAAGAATCAGAAGCAGTAGCAGTTACTGTACCCGTTCCAGTACAAGGCGTATCATCGTCTTTACTGGATGCACCGCCACTCGTACTGACGACAACATCAGATGTAGAAACAGTAGGTGCTGTATCGTCCACGATCTCTATGACTTGATCGAAGGTATAGTAACCATCAAGATCTACATCAACATATCTGAAGTATACAGGATCATCTGATAATCCTTCAGGACAACCGGCACAGACACCTTGTGCCCAGTCTTCAATTGGCTCGAAAATATCATTGTCTGTATCATTGCTATCATCACCTGGAGTTCCACCATTTGCCTCCCAATAGCACCAGTCAATAACTGTCCAACGCTTAATCAATTTGAGACAGGCATCGCCCGCAGTGACAGTATCAATTTCTGAACTTAATCCGACTAAGCCACATGAAGTTTTACACCATAACGGTATATCTCCAGGATCTGTAGCAGAACATGAAAACTTATCACCCATAGACACATTAGTGTCTTGTTCTACAACTTCATCATCATTATCACATTCTATATTTGTACCTGGTAGTACTTCTCCAGTATAATGTTTAGGCCACTTGATTGTAAACGGATCAAATAAGCTAGGATTCGTCACTGTAATCAACTGATTACAACTTGTTTCGTCATCATCTAAAGTTCCGTTACCATTATCATCTAGATACCAAATACGGAATATTTGACCATCTCCACAGTCATCGATAAACTCATTTGTATCAGTAAACAATAATGGTAAATCGTCACCACAGATCGTACTTATTCCAGCCGCAGGCAGCAGATCATCGTCCTTGTCAGCGGTACAACTTATCGCATGTGGCTCACAGACTAGTATATCTGATGACTTATCTTCTATAGTAATATCCGCAACACAGGTAGAAGATAAGCCTACATTGTCAGTAACATTAAGTACAATAGATTGTGTGCCAAGATCGTCACAACATATTTTCAATACGTCTTTACAAAGTACAAATGGTATGATATTGATGGTCTGAATTTCTTCGAATTTATCATCGAAGACAGTATCTCTGAATTCTCCATCTATTTGGCATGTATTGGCCGCAACATAAGCTTTAAAGCCGTCTACTATTCCGATGAATCCAGCATCAAAATCAATTTCCCTCACAATACATGATGTCACAGGTCCGCAACCAGAATCATTACTTCCAGCGTCAATATCAGATGCACTGATTGATGCCAGACCATCTGTAGATACAGTGACTGTAATGTCATTTTGACAAACGGCTATTGGTGGGACTTCATCAACTATTGTGATGATAAATTTGTAAAGGCTGATATTATTACAGCCATCCTCGTATACATAAGTAATCCAGTGATCTCCTTCTTGAAAATCAAATGCTAAGATTTCTAAATCACCACCTTGAACAGTTCCACTAGTTTCAATAAATCCTCCGCCAGTCACATACGCATTGAAGAAAATATCTCCACATGTTTCTATGTTTCCACCAGGTACTGGTAATAGACCATTATACGCACATGTCCATGGTTGATAACTAAGTGTGTCATTGACTGGCACGAAGTCTTCTTCTAGAACAGGGCCTTCATCATCAAATACGGTGATTACTTGTGTATGTGAAACTGGATTCACACCCTCTACATAAGGACTGCAAACATCATTAATTTCCCACTTTCTTAATATTTGGTAAGAACCTGAGCATATTTCTAATACTCTATCTTCATAACCCATTGAGAACAAACACAAGCCACTATTGGTCTGTAAAGGCAATCCAAAAATGTTTGGTAAACCTGTACTGTCGGGATGAAGTTTTGATGTTGGATCGAGAACATTATTTTCAATATCATCAATCGTTTCTGTAACTAATCGGCAGTCAATCGGATCTTCAACCGAAATATCATCAGGGAATACCACATGATCATTTGAGAATGGAAGGATATTTATTATCTGTGTACTGTCCTCAGAGTTACCTTCATCGTCTGTAACTGTCCACTTACGAGTTATGGTCGCTCTAGGATTACTACACCTGTCAAATTCAACATACTCATCTTCAAATTCTATGGTAATTACTGGTTCGCAATTTAAAATTTGAGGTACATCTAATTTGAAGTAAGACGTATCCGTCGGTTCTACACACAAGAGCGATGTATCTGCAGGGAATAGTATTTGTGGAATCTGTTTTTCTTCAATTCTCACATCTACCCAACAACTATTGCCTGAGCCATTACAATCAACGACTCTTACTCTAAATAATTCATCCACATCTGTTTCATCGAAGAAATTTAAATGATCGTCACCGTTACTATCTGTGACTTCTATACAAAGTAATTCGGTACAAACTTGTGGATCTCCTTCAAGCAGGATATCTGGCACTAACTCGTACCAACATTCACCATTGAGAGAGACGTTAATTTGATCATTACATGACAACACTTCATCGAAATCAATTGGCTCTGTCAAACTAACATTGACGTCTACAACACAACTGCTCGCATTGCCAGAAGCGTCAATAGCAAATATTGTAATCTGATCAGTTGTAATATCAATACCTGCATCAAGTGGTGGATCAGTAAATATATTCACATCACAGTCATTGCCGTCAAGAATATCTAACAATTGACCAAACGTACCATCACAGTTCGATGGATTGATATTCAAGTCTACAGGCCCAGTTGCACCAGGACAGATCACACTTGGAGGAGTAATGTCAATGATATTAACAATGACCTCTTCGAAGGCTGTCATATTGTTGCAAGGATCTGTCGCACTAACCAATACTGTATGCTGACCAATATCAGAACAATTAAAGAAGTTTGGACTTATCTCTACCATCAATTCAGAATCATCACCGAAGCAAGCATCAAATAGAGAAATAACCACATCCTCTTGTTGTAAATCTACTTTTCCATCAGGTCCCAAAGACACAGTGATTGTATCAAATACTGCAAGTACCGGAGGATTAGGATCCAAGACTTCGATTACCATAGTGTCTGTAGTGATATTACCACATTCATCTTCAGCCTCAAAAATTCTAAGTACAACTGCTGCTTTTATCCCTTTGCAGATAAATTCTGTTTCTTCCCTTACAGTAATTGTGATGTCTTCATCTGCTGAACAGTTATCTGTTGCTGTTGCATCAAAACCTTCTGTAGGATCAATGAAAATTGGTGTAATGACTAAATCAAATGTATCCTTCTTATTAACCACTTGAGTAAGTACCCAATCGTCACCAATAGCCACTAATTGCTCAATCGTATCGACAATCATGACTCGTGGTACGACTATGGTATCAAAGGCCACTGGACAAGACTCTATGGTCATGTCTTCTGGGATTGTCAACACTGGAGCAATTGTATCTATAACCGTTATTTTCTGGTTGTGCTCGCAACTATTTCCAGCTTCATCCGTGATCGTCCAGGTACGTTTCAATTCAAAGTTAAATGGACAATCTCCATCAGTTCTGACTTCATCAAAATCAACAACCACATCTATAGATTCTGTGCAATTATCTGATGTATGCCATTGAGGTATGACTTCGAATGGCTCAGGGATAGCATCACAATCAACTGTCACATCTTCAGGTAATGTTGTTATGAACTCTGGACATTCGGTGTCTTTTACAATTACCTCAAATGTGCATATAGCTACATTTCCATCATCATCAGTTGCCATATATGTAACGAGATGTGTACCCACTTCTATTTCTGTCCCCGGTAATGGACCCTCTGTTTGTACAACATCAATCTCATCTTCTGTTCCAGCTACATTCCCATCAGGGTTATCACAGTTATCAAATGCAATAGGAACATCCCAATTAACAAATGCAGAACATTGATCTGGATCATTCCCTACCATAATCATTGCTGGACAATCAGCAAAGTAAGGAGCAAGATCATCAAGTACGAAAACATCAAATGAACATTCGTCGCTATTGCCACAAGCATCTTCTACGTAGTAGGATACGACACTACCTGTTCCATCATTTAAGTTTTCTTCAAAGTCATACGTAGTATTTGCAACTCCTGTACTTAATATCTCTAAGAGATCAAACGGGCCATTCACTGTACCATCAGGATCAGTCACAGAAAACGTATAAATCAGAATACCACATTCATCTGTCGGTAGAGGATGTAACCATTCTATATCGCCTTCACAGGTATAGAAGTCTGTATTGTTTATAGTACCTGGAGGGCAATCTAAATCTGGAGCGGTCATATCAGGTATTACCTCGATTGTGGCAATTTCCATTGTACTATTACCACATGCGTCTGTTGCTGTAAATTCAACCTCAATGAATTGTTCAGTACATACATCTAGTTGAGATCCATCATAATCATGTGTGATGACAGGATCTGAATCACATGCATCCATGGCAGAAGCACTTGTTAAGAAAGCAGCTAATAAAGCAGATGGATCATCCGTTCCAGATATTTCCGTACATGTGATTGTCAAATCATCAGGAACAGTCAATACAGGAGGATCAGTATCTGGCATTATTGTAATCATGGTCATTTGAGGTACAGCCTGATTGCCACAAGCATCCGTTGCATTCCAAGTAATGGTGATGTCATAAGGAGCATCAGCACATACATTTATATCTGCACGATCAAAGTTACTGGTTAGTACAGGATCAGTATCACAGTTATCCATGACAATGACTTCAGCCAATAAGCTATCAATCATTGCAGCTGGACTTGATGTTTCGCTAATCACACTACAATCGAAAGTTATATCATCAGGGGCTTGAATGACAGGTAATCCCGTATCTGGCTCTATAAACAACATTGCAGTAGCAGTATTGACCAAACCACACTCATCAGTAGCAGTCCATGTCACTGTAGTCGTGCTTGCTATACATACATTCAAAGTTGTCGGATCATAATCATGCGTCACGGTAACATCACCACATATATCACTGGCTGTAAAGTTCGTGTTCAACCAATCCTCAATTCGTAGAAATGGGTCGGTGGTTTCACTGATGTCAGCACAACTTAAAGTCAGATCATCTATAGTTTCAATTACTGGTATTGTTGTATCCTGAATTATGAATGAAGCGAATAGGGTAGTGGTATTTTCACAGGCATCAGTTGCTGTAAATGCATACACACTCTCACTCGTACCTCCACAACCAGAGATTGTATTTATCAACTGAGATGTAATAGCAACATCACAATTATCCATGGCTACTGCATCTGCGTTATTTGCTAACCAATCTGCTAATTCTGTAGCATTATCTGGACCACATTCTACTGTTGCATTCATCGGTGGTGTACTAATAAATGTTGGATCAATACGATCACCAAATACTGTTTGTGTTGCAGAGGAGGTACATCCATTTGGATCGTTTAAGGTATATGTCACATCAACAGAAGAACAATCTCCAGGGATTATAACTGATGCAGTCATTCCGTTGCCATCATCTGTAACGCCATCTCCTGAAAATTCTCCACCGTTTGTGTTAGCGGTTAGTATGATTGTTTCACCTGGACATTGGTCTTGAGCTGAGATCATGAAACTTGCATCTTGTGCAGTTCCATCACTCACTTGTATTTGTATGCAGAATGTTTCTTCACAAACCTCATCATCTAATCCTCCACATCCTGGTGTTGTAATCGTCTCAGTCATGCACACTTCTACCACACCTGTCCCTGTGATTGTGACTTCACCATCAATCGCTACTGTGGCTAGTCCTGAAGCTATTGCCCATGTGGTAACAACGTTTGCTGCGTCCGAATCGTAAGAAGGGCTATTGACTATAGGCGTATAAACATGTGTCGCTACATCTCCATCTGAGAAACATACTTGATCTTGAATATCAAATGAAGGCTGAGGCTGCTCTGGGATAAGAATAAAGGCTGTTGCTGTAGCTGTACATGCTCCAGTTGCTTCATCAAAAGGCAATATGGTATACGTTATTTCAAAGCAACCTGGCCCATTGTATTGAAGTGTATTACCGAATACACCAGCTCCTGAGAATGATCCTCCAGCTGTTGTATTTTCTGTAAATAAAGCATCTAAACTGATATTGCCACTCGGTGCAATGGTACAATCAAAGACGAGGTCTTCTAGTGTAGCATCGACTGGAGCATAAACTCTGATGGTATGACACTCTACTGCGTCACATCCTGAGCCTGTCCCTGGTCCCATTTGCATAGGTTCTGGATCAGGTGTTGAAGGGAATGAACACAATCCTGTTACTGGATCCACTTCAGCAGGTTCAGGTGGATTTCCAAATGTGACTAATGTTTCAGCATTGATAAAGTCACCAGAAGCAACTGTTCCGCTAAATTCATACGCTTGGGTATGGTCTCCTGCTAAGGGTAGGCCACTATTATTTAAACTAGGGGTGCCAGCAATTAGCAAATCACAAAGGATACTATAATCTTCAACCTGATAACTTGTCGCTCCATTGACAGCAAAGTAGCATACATCGGTAGAATTATCATCAGATATTTCAGTGATAAAATTACATCCATCTTCCAGAATACTGATTCCAGAATTTTCAGAAATACTAGTCCCTTTGTCCAAGTCTAAATAGTTAAACAATGATACATCAATTGAGCTTCCAGTATTATTCTGAATTTGCATTACCTGTGTCACTTGCACATCACCTGGTGCAATTTCAGTGAGCGTAACAGTTAAAAAAGCATCTAGACCCGTAATCCCATTCAAATCTTCGTAAAGCACCAATATCGAATTTGCAGCTGTCTGGTTTACATTCGCAGGATTTGGAGCAGGGAACTGAATTGAATTTCCTCCATTGATTGAAAAGAACCAATCTACTCCATATCCCTGATTATTTCCATTGCCAGCATCAAAAATAAGATTGCTGCCACATCCTGCACCAGTGATATCGGTAAAATTATCATAACTCCAAGTAGCTGCTCCATCAGTTAAGTCTGGTGGCAGTAATCTATTGTCAACTGGAGGATCTTCAAGACTTCCAGAGTCATCAGTGTCATTTCCAACTATGTAACATATTGTCACATCTACAAACTCTTGTCCTTTGAATTCGATCATACTTGGATCAAATTCATAATCTGGGTGTCCACTCATAGCTGGACTTACTCCTACACCTGTGAATACACCATTGGCATCTCCATTCACCAATTCATCTAAATCTACAATTGGAGAATCAACACATAATGGACCAAAAGGTGTCCAATCTGCTACTACTGCTACATTTGTTTCAGTCACAGTCAATATTTGACATGTCGTAGCATTACAAGTAACAGGAGCGAGATCACTGCAAGCTGCAGTCATGACAGATTCTGTTAAGCAAATCTCGAATTGACCTGCACCTTGTATAGAAATTAATGGTTCTTGATCGTCAGTATTTGTAATCGTTGGTACTTGTCCAATTCCGTCAATTGTCGAGACTGTCCATGTGTAAGCCACGGTACCAAAATTACCTGATGTTTGTCCGTTATAAATTGTAGATAACGTAACGCTACCAGGTATTCCATCCCAACACACTTCTTCTGTCATATCAAAAGAAGGCTGAGGTTGTTCTGGAATAAGAATAAACGCTGTAGCAGTAGCTGAACATGCTGTTCCCATAGCTCCATCAAAAGCATCTATTGTATAGGTTATCGTATAGCATCCAGCATCATTGTATTGCAATGTATTGCCGCCGACAACGCCTGTTCCTGCAAATACGCCTCCAGGAGTGGTGGTTGTTGTAAATAAGGCATCTAGGCTAATATTACCACTTGGTGCAATGGTACAATCGAACACTAGATCATCTAATGTCGCATCAACTGGAGCATATACTCTGATATCATGACATTCGACTCCGGTACAGCCTGCACCAGTTCCATTATCTTGACCGTCTGAATTATCTGTGTCATTGCCTACTGTATAACATATTGTTACGTCAACAGAAGTCTCACCATCAAAAACAATCACGCTTGGATCGAATTCGTAATCAGGATTTCCACTAGCAGCTGCACTTACACCTTCACCTGTGAATACGCCACCCATATCTCCAACCACCAAAGCATCTAAATCAACAATTGGAGAATCAGAACACACTGGGCCAAAAGGTGTCCAATCAGCTACGACTTCTACATTTGTTTCTGTCACTGTCAATAACTGGCATGTCGTTGCAGAGCATGTTGCAGGGTCTAGAGTACCACACGGATCAGTCATGACAGATTCTGCTAAGCAAATCTCAAATTGACCTGCACCTTGTATTGATATCGTTGGTTGTTGATCGGTTGGAGTTGTAATTGTTGGCACTGGTCCAGCTCCACTGACTGTTGTCACTGTCCATGCATAAGTCACCGTACCAAAGTTGGCTGATGTTAGACCGTCATAGGCAGTAGGCAAACTTAGACTTCCTGCAGTACCGTCCCAACAGACCTCTTCTGTCAAGTCAAAAGAAGGCTGAGGTTGCTCTGGTATGCAGATGAAAGCAGTACTCGATAACGGACAGATCTCACCAACAGTATATACAATTTCGTAACAGCCTGCTTCACCATAGCTTAGTGTTCCTCCATTAATGCTAGCGCCAGTTGGAGCTGTGCTTCCAAAAGCGAAGGTGCCGCCAGGTGTCGTCTCATCCGTGAATAAGGTACTCAAGCTTACAGTTCCGCCTATCGCAGAACATTCTAATTTGACGTCAACTATTGTTGGGTCTGGGAAGCATTCTACTGTTTCTTCGTAGCAAGCTGCATCATAACAGAATGCAGCAAACGAAGGATCAAGTGCTGCCGCTGTAGCAACTGATGCACCATCAACTAGTAAAAGCCTAAATGCAGCTTTGTCAGTGTTTAATACATTGAAGGCACATACTGTATACGTACCATCTGCGAGGTCTTCATAAAATCCAGTTTCATTTACGACTACAGTTCCATCTGGGTTTGTGATCGTATATAGCATACAGTGGTCAACGGCATTGAATTCAGTAGATTGAGCCAGTATTGCTCCACCAGTAGGATTTTCATCACAATCGCAAACAGTCTCAGCACAAATTGTCTCTAGGACATCGGCTATAGCCATGCAATCCACACAATTGGCATTTCCAGCATTGTCATCTGAGACCGTTACAGTTGTCGTTGCAGTACCTGTGCCTGAATGTGTGAATGGACCGTAGGTATCATTGACAGGAGGGGTAGTTATACCACCGACATCAATGGTATAATTTCCAGTTCCACCTTGTACATTGGTCACTTCTATATAATATTCTGTGCCAGTTAAATCTGCAGCGTCATTTATTTCGGTGAGTTCTCTACAGATGGCAACTGCGTCGAAGGTGATAGGTGCTAAGATGGAAAATGGTGTACAGTCTTCTATAGTAACATCTCCACATATCTCACCAGAGCCTAGATTTTCTAAACCATCGACTTCTGTAAAGAAATTAGCAACATTATCAAATAAATTTAAACCAAGTAAATTACTTATATCTCCAGCGAACGGATCCAGACTAAAATTAGGATCACTGAATTGGTAATCAGCTGAGTGAATACAATAATCTCCAGCTGGTAAATCGCCGACTTCTATATCTTGCATTAAGGTGTTTGGTATTAGATTCTCTACCACCTTAACAATTATTCCGTTTATATCTGTAACAAAGAAAACTATACTATTAATGAAAGCTGGTCCATCTGGTCCAAAATCAATATTCATATTTATTTCAGCATCGATATCATCAGCACAATATGACTGACAACTAGCAGTTGATTGGTCACCTGCATTTGCGATACAACAATCACAATCTTCATTTATTATTTCACAACTCACCGTATAGCAAAATTCTGTATCGTTAGCAGGATTAATAAATGTCCCATCAGCTGCATCTTCATGCGCTTCAGCTGAATTTAAAGCTGCAGTGAAGTCTGCGATTTCAGAGTCAAGCACATTATACGCACAGAATTGGTAATCTACTCCATCTGTCAATCCAGGGAAACTTGCGACGCCTCCCATCGGGTTAGTAAATGTCTGATTAGTTGTACCAACTTGTAAAAGACTATACACGATTGAGTAACCAGGTTGGTTGCCATTGACTGCTATTTTATTAATTGTCAGAGGAGTAGGCGCAAGGTCGCAATCGCATTCATTTGCCGGAATCTCTGGGCACATACCTGGTGTTGTTGTTACTTGAGCTGGATCGCTTGAGATTGATGGATCAGCATCACAGTTACATCTTGTCAATACTGTGATTGAATTAAATTGATCATAAGTTGGCAGAGTCGTCGACCACATAGATTGACCTTCAATTAAGTATTCAAGTGTAGAACCAGTAGGGCATGCTACAGTTGGAGCTGATAGCAAGCCATTGCCTAGTGTAGGACCTTCAGCATCTACACAAACACTTTCTGATTCAATGATCACTGCTGGTGTTACAAAATTTGCCAAATCAGCAGGACAGCCGACTGTCACATCTGAATCGTCTTCGTCATTAGCACCTAAATCACTAATACAGCCAACTGCCTCAACTCTAATTGTGTTGACAAAGTTTGCATTAATATTCTCAACGGTACATGTAAACGATATACATTCATCGGGATCGAGTTCAGCATTCATATTGCCTTCCAGTTCTACCAGCGCCAAAAGATCTGCCATAGAAGGTTCGCAATCAGTTAAATCTAAACCTGTTTCGCTTGCCGAATCATCTACAGAAATTTCGCAAAGTGCTTCCGTACCAGTATTACATATTTCTATCGTAAATTCAGCAGTGCCATCAATAGGCACACCTTGTGTATCATCACCATTGTCATTATCATTTTTGTCTACAGTAACCTGAGGTGCATCGCAGCCGCAGTCTTCTGTGACATCCATGCATGTCACTTCATAACACAGATCCATGAAGTCATCAGTCATATTGTTGGCATCAGAAAAATCATTAGCCATTGCGGCCGCGTCGATTGCAGCATTAAAGTCTGATAAATTGGTGCCACCAGTATCTGCATCATCCAACACATTATAGACACAAACTTCATAAGTCGTGCCTGACATGAGCCCTGGAAAACTCGCATTTGTACCAGCTGCAGGTGTTTGTACTTCACTAGTCATTGTACCGTCAGAAAGAGAGTAAATAAGTGTGTGGTCTGCTTGACCTCCATTAGAGGCAATTTTATTTATAGTTAACGGATTTTCTAAAGTACAATCACAGACATTAGCAACTGGTTCAGGGGGGGTAGGGCACATGCCTGGTGTTGTTGTAACTTCGCAAGTTGCAGACATGATGGAATCGTCATTCTCACAGACACATCTTGTGCGGATGGTGACTGGAGCGGATTGATCGTATTCTGGAATTTCTTCTGTCCAAGGCCAGCCGGGTATCATATATTCCAAACGAGTACCTGCTGGACATGGTTGGTCTGGATCAGCTAAATCGGTTCCATCGCATTCAGCAACAGGAGCAGTGATGATACCACCATCAAGATCAAATTGTCCTCCACCAATATCTCGGCACGTACTTTCAGATTTAATATTTGCCTGGGGTGCCGTAACTCCGCTCAAGTCAGGACATGGTGGACACTCTCCTGGATCAGTCACTGTTTCTTGAGCTGCGCTAACTACAGTCGGATCTGAAATACATGCGCATCTCACGTTTATTGTTAGTGTAGTTGTTTGATTGTACATGGGTGCCATATCTTGGAATGCACCACCATTCACACTATATTCTAAAGAAGAGCCAGCTGGACAATCCATTGGGGGAGTAAGCATACCACCCATTGGCATTCCTCCAAAATCAGTACATTCAGAATTAGTCACGCCAAACATGAGATCACCATCAGGGATCATTGTCAAATCTGGACAACAATTGCAACTTTCATCAAAACTAATCTCTGAAAGCTCATAGCAGAAATTTTCGAAGGTTCCCGTCATGGTTAATATGTCATCACCACCTGTAATTGACGTTGGGAGAGCTGCTGTAAAAGCAGTTAATTCCCCGTCCAATACATTAAATGCATGGACAGTATACATCGTGTTGTCAGGTACAGGCATAAACATACCTGTTTGGTTGTTTTGAAGAACAGCATCACCATTGTCATTATCAACTAAAACATATAATAATGTTGATCCAGCGGGTCCGCCAGAAGCAACGACATTTATTGTGTAAGGCGAACTTGAGTTTGTACAATCACAAACATTGTTCACTGGTGAAATTGCACAAGATCCAGGATCTGTAACAGTGACTTGAGTTTCGCAACCAGATGGAATATCCATAATTGTTAAAATAATATCACCTCCTCCAGCAGAACCTGGAGAACCAAGAAAACTGGAATGAGTAACTCCATATGTTAATGTAGTTCCACCAGAAACATTTGGATCTGTACTTGTAAACTGAAAGCCTGAACCTGTATTCATACCCGCAGCAACAGTTAAATCAAACATGATGACATCATCACTTGGGTCGGTAGGCGTGGCAGTGTCATTACCATTGTCTAGACATACTACGTTTAAAGCCATGCCATCACCAAGCATAATTTCTTCTAATTCTACCATTAATGTTGTCGTACAGGTAGGATCACCATTTACTGTTACAGTAACCGTATATGTACCTGCAGCTAAATTTGAAATATCTTCAGAGGTCGATGCCGCAGGATCATCCCATAAGAAAGTAAATGTATCGCCAGTATTGTTAGGCGTCACATCTAAATCTATAGAACCATTTGAATCACCTTTACATCCGAGAGTTGTGGTAGCAGATAATGTAGGAAGTATACAAGAAGGACAAAGACTTAAGGCCCATGATCCAGTAACAGTCGCACAAGAAGGACAATCAGAAATGTCATCTCCATCTACATCTAAATATATTTCATAAAAGACGACTTCGCCATCTGCTGGAGTGACCAATGAAGACGCATCTGCTAATGTGTGGTCAAATGGACCAGCCGCAGATGTTGCGTAACCAACTGACAAACTTCCGCAAAGATCTGTTATTGCAAAATTCATACATCCAGAAGGCACTACAAAATCTGTATTTTGAAGAGGAGAATCACATACTCTCAAGCCAGTCACTAAGCCTGCACCAGAAGGATGTGCTGCATCAGTTACTGGCGCACTTGCCAAAGGAGTACCGAATGTATTGACTGCATCTACAGAAGACGTACTTGTGGGATTTATACTGCATCCAGGAGGAAACAATCCAGTTATCGTTAAATTGGCATGATTGACCACACCTTCAGTTGCTCCTGCATTATCATTGAACGAATCATAATAGCACAGTTGCCATACTCCAGCAGCAGCTGTTGTTGAATTTAATCCCCCAAAAGAGGATGATCCAACAAAACTATTTGTGCCAGCTCCAGTAGGACCTCCAAAACATGTATTATTTGAACCAAGGGCAGGACACGATCCAGCATAGAATGGGTCACAAAATTGACCTGCTGATCCAGTAGGTTGAAATACATCTAAAACTGCTTCACAAATCCAACTGGCTCCAAAAGGTGGTCCAGAAGATACTGTAGTCGTAAAATCAAAGTTGGATGCCAAGGCACAAGCTGGTAAACTAGTCAAATCTAAATTGATACAAGTTAAGCCTGCTGAATTGTATTCGATGACTGTATTCGCTGGGTCAGTACCAGTAAGCGCTGGATCACCTTGATCAAGAACAAAATCTGTAATGCAAAATAATTCTACAGTGTATACACGATCTTCAAAATTACATCCTGTTACTCTCCCCATAGGAAGTGTATAGCCAAATTCTAATCTTCCAGAAGGATCAATGACATAACCAACTAAATCATCTGCTGTTCCAGGCGTTCCGTCAGCACCAGCAGTACTACTCCCAGGAATAACAACACCGTCTTCTAACCATGCTAAGACATAATCTTCATTCACAGTTGCTGTTGCAGGTGTTACATTTGTTTGTAGAGTAATAATTTCTCCAGTACAATTATCCATATCAACACGCGGACTTACAATAGATGGGCATTCCACAATACTCACAAAACAAGTATTCGTAATAGTTTGACAGCAATTTTCACCTGTATACACTAATTGCACTGATGTACCAGGTGTTGTGCCTGATGGATCAAAAGAAGCAGACCCGTCGCCGTTGTCGATGATAGTTCCACCGCCACTGGCGATAGACCACACACCTCCTGAAATTAAATCTGTCGTTCCTGTTTCAAAAGCGTTTACGATAACAGGAGCTGAAGATGGAGATAAAAATCCGGGACAGCTGAGTTCTACTGGCGGATTAAGATCTACCGCGACTTGATAAGTAACATTCCAATCGCCTTCGCAATTAGATCTAATTACATTGTCTTGTACCACAGTACAGGCATCAACAGAACCATCAGAATTTAACAGTGGCAAACATGATCCTCCTGTTCCAAATAATGTGCTTATGTCAACTGTAAAGCAATTATCAAGACATTCATCATCATCTTGAGTAATTAATCCTGGATCAAATTCACATCTGTCTCCAATGTCATCTTCAAATATATCATAGCATATTTCCAATGTAATAGGAAAGTCATTATCATCTCCAAAATTACCACCTGCTGTGAAGGGTATATTAAAAGTAAAGTTTCCAAATGCAGGACCTAAACTACTTGTTGAACCACCGCCACCAATATCAGCGTCTATTTGAGTGCAAATATCCATGGCAAGAATTGTACCTGAATTGTCAGTAACAGTCGTTAAAATTGTTACCTCCTCTTCTGCAAATTCTCCAGCTACTAGCATCTCTACACAGACTATCTCAACCGTAATGGAGCCACCACCAATACAAATATTTTGTGCTGATAGCTTGTTTTGATTGACAATAAAGAATGCCATTGTAAAACTTAATATGTATGTAAATCTTTTAATCATTTTATTCAGATTGAAGGTGTAGCTTATTGGGATATTTCTTGTTTCATATTGCCTAAAAATTCTCTAATAATCCCTTTTCGTTTGGTAGAGATTTTATTTTCTTTTAGGAATGACACCCAGAATTGATAATTTTCTTTGGTTGGTGTCAATTTGGATTCTTCTATTTTATAATAGCTAAGGACATGCTCCATTGTTGTCACATCATCAAATACTTGTTCTACTTGCGGATTATTAATGTCAGATCCCGTTTTAGTCGTCGTATGTTGTTGTGCCATTGACTGAGTAGATATCATCAGTAAAGAAAAGAAGAGGAAGAATACAATTAAATTTTTCGTGCACATGGTATTAATTATCAAAGAATTAGACTAAGAATTGGGATTTCAATATTAGTTTCCTGTCGTTGGATTGTTAGGAATAAAAACTGGCATATTTGGTCTTGTACCGGCAGGTGCGGTGAAGTTTACTGGATCTGATTCGCATAACGCATCACTGCTCAATTGAAGTACAACGCTATATGGTGTTGATCCATCAGCAACAAATGGTGGCATGCCCGCGATTGCTAATTGTGACATTCCAATGACACTAGTTAATTCAATGATTCCATTTATAATGACATCGTAAGGTTCAGTAGTTACTGGATCAGCATCTCCCATGCCAACAATATTTGTAATGTCAATTGTAAATTCTCCACATGACTCATTAGTCGAGACTTCAAATGTATAACCGCAAGCTACTGTAGGTGCTGTAAAACAACCTTCAATACCTGCAAAAGAACCTGAAGGATTAGAACCGACACCAGTATCACCATCACCATCACAATCTGTGCCCACTGAATTACTAAGTCCGTATATGTATGTAACTTGAGTTATAAGATCTGTCATCGCAAGTCCTGATGCGCCTGTCGATAAGGTAGAATTAGGTCCACTACCTGAATCTGTATCTTCTCCATTCTGACCAGAAACAGCACAAACATTTATTCCTGCATTAAGGTCGTCAGCTTGTGTTGTAAAGACACCTGTAGTGGATGATAATGTATGCATAGACATTGTGGTCCCAGCAGCATAGATGTTATTACAAAATGAAGGAACTAAGGCTTGCACAGCCGCAGAAGTATTTAAACCCATTATTGGTGCTCCTGCAGCATCAGTTGCAGCTGAAACAAAACCAAATCCATATTCGTAAGCCTCCGAAGAGCCATTTTGGGAGGTTGCATTAAATTCAAAGTTAGCAACATCAGTATTAAATCCATTTATCATATCTACTGTCATAATGATGATACCATTTGTACAAACACAATCATCTGAGGTAGTCGCAGCAAAATCAGAAGTTGTAGTTAGAGCACCAGTGCCTCCAAATCCAGCGCCAACAGCAAAGTCACCGTCATCACAAATGCCATTAGCATTAGGGCTGAACACCATCGCCTCATAAGTAACTTCAATATCCAAGGTCCCATCTGCGTTTAGATCGATTTGGTTTGTAGTTATTGGACCTCCATTCATAGCTTCAGTAGCCATTACGGATCCTGGCATAAATTCATCTTCATTAAAATCCCATGAATCACCTGTACATTGAGAATTCCCTATTTGTGGGATCATGTATAAAAGAGCGCAAATGAGTGTCAAGTACTTAAAATTTTTCACTGTATTAAATTTTATGTTGTAAAGGAATAGGGTCATTTTATTAGTTATTTCTGTTTGAATTAAAAGAGCCAACATCTGCAGCACAGCAAGCAATTGGAGAAGTCGTCACCATTGCCTGTGCTGAAGTCATTGTATTATTAATGTCACACTCGCATATTGTTATAATTTCTTGTGATACTGTTGCATCATATGTTGGTAACATATCTGAAAAAGTAGTACCTCCATCCATTGAAAACATAAGTGTGGATCCATCTGGACACATGCCTGAAGGGGCGTTAATCTCTCCTGGAATAGCTGGACAAACATTATTTTGAATGGAAACTTCTATATCCGTAGTATTGATGGTCGTCAAATCTGGACAAGTGACAGGACATGCATCTGATACTGTTGGGTCTGTACACACAGCGACATCCGCAGCTGTGTAGCAAATCAGAACCACATTATCAATCACCATATTTTCAGTTCCTGCCCACATAGCCATGACTATATTTATATCTACGCTAGCTAGCTGATTTGGCGAGATTGGAGTACCATCAGGCAATAATGAACCACATATTGAAGAAGTGGAAGAACCACTATCAGCAACATTACAATCATCACCTAATAAAACTTCTTGACTAACGACTCCGCCACCAAAATCAAGTTCTCCGTAGAGAAAATCCCAACAATTGTTGCATCCTCCATTTGAAACCACTTCTGAAGGTAGTCCAGAACATCCATCGCATTCCTCGACACATTCAAGGTTTCCAGTACCTGTATATCCACTAGAGCAATAATCGAATGAAAATGAAATAACCTCACAACCAGTTAGGTCAATGTTAGTTACGCTAAATGTAGCAGGTCCATTGGTATCGTTGCCACGTAGTCCTTGTGATACATTACAATTAATGGCATTACCTGCATTATCATCAACTTCAAAGAAATCACCGTTAACACATGCTGGGCAATTTAATGCCCAAGACTTACCTGTGGCATCTACTCCAGCAGTTGCTGCATCAGCTTCGCCTTCAAAATCTTCATTGAATATCAAGGTGCCAATGCCCATACCACAGGGTCCGTTTTGTCCTAATAAAAGCTGTGATGACAAAAAGATGAAAACAAAACTAAGAAGTGTAGCTTTCATCGTACTAAATAATAAAGTTTTTACCATGCTCAGGATATATCTAAATAAAACCTATAATTTAAAGTAAACCATTGATTGTAGTATGCACGTACGGGTTAGTTTGTATCGTTGTTCTTGAAGTTATCCTCGGCAAAATCTTCGCTGGCGTGGCAGTCAATAGGTGCTTAGATTTTTCCTACAAATCGAGTAGTTCTGATTAATTTCGTTTTGTTATGCTTCGAAAATAAGTAAATACTTGTCAAAGAATAGTATGCGAACTACTATATTAATTTACATAAGATAAGTTATAATACATGTTAAATTTTTATTATATATAGTATGTATAATGTGTATTGTTTTGATTTATAGTTGTTTAATTTTTTTTATATTCAAATGTCTTTCTTTTGACATCTAGAAATCAACAGTCAAATTTAGAAATATTTAACATATTAAATTTTATCTATATACTAGGTAATTGCAAGAACAACCAAATGCCAGCTCTACTAGGCAGTAGTAGAACCGTTTATTAGATAAGCCATGAGAATTAAAGAGATATTAGATTTATCTGTCATTTTGTCTAGGTCTAATTATTAAAAAATGTCACTCATTTTTTTCTATTGGAATACAAATGTATGGTTATAGTGAAAAAGTAATAGGAATACAAATATTCTAAATTACCAATATCAACCCCTTACAATTAGTAATAATTGTGAATATGTGTCTATTGACCTAGTATTGACCCCCCAGTTGACGGAAGTATTGACCCCCCTAATGCTCGAAGCTGACCCCCCTGTTTTATTCAGCTAAGA
>Ga0209187_1000412_pt1 | contig 78014 bp, 73 predicted proteins | sample BantaG_FD_187430 | JGI IMG/M metagenome (GOLD analysis project Ga0209187, IMG submission 187430) | Marine algal microbial communities from Bantry Bay, Ireland - BantryBay_4 metaG (SPAdes) (version 2) | ecosystem: Host-associated > Algae > Red algae > Unclassified | place: Bantry Bay, Ireland...
ACTGTCGAGTGCGACACAATCCCACCTTGTGTTGGTACCATCCCACTGGAGGATATGACTATCTGTGAGGCATTGTAGTTTGCCGTCAGCGTAGGTAGTGGTTGCGGGGTTGTAGTCGAGGTCTTTGTGATCAACAGTAATACCAAGACCATTCTCATTGAGGTAGGTAAATGTGCCGTCAGCATTATCTGTGATGGTTGTTGTCGTTTCAAGTGCTGCAATGTCTACACAACTCCACTGTGCGCCTGTGCCATCCCACTGAAGAAGATGCTCATCAGTTGCGCACGAGATTTTTCCGTCTGCATAGAGCGCAGTTGTACCGTCAACTGCCATGTCTTTGTGGTCGATAGTTGTCGTGGTTGTCGGTCCACCAGGATCGGTGACTGTGATCGTAAATGTGCCGTCAGCATTATCTGTGATGACAACAGAACCGTCAATACTATCTAGAGAAAGGCAATTCCACTGCGCACCAGTACCATCCCACTGGAGGATATGACTATCTGTGAGGCATTGCAGTTTACCATCAGCATAATTGACCGTTGCTGCATTGTACGAAAAATCTTTATGATCGACAGTGACACCCACACCACCGTCTTCGTTGATGTACGTAAATGTCCCATCAGCATTATCAGTGATACTAGTTGTGGTTTCGATGGATGCTACATCTACGCAACTCCATTGATTTCCTACACCATCCCACTGCAACAGATGATCATCAGTAGCGCACGAGATTTTTCCGTCTGCATAGAGCGCTGTTGTGCCGTCAACTGCCATGTCTTTGTGATCGACTGTCGTTGAGACTGCAGGGGCACCTGGATCTACGACAGTGATTGTGAATGTTCCGTCGGCATTATCTGTTACAGTGACACTTCCGTCGATACTGTCGAGTGCGACACAATCCCACCTTGTGTTGGTACCATCCCACTGGAGGATATGACTATCTGTGAGGCATTGTAGTTTGCCGTCAGCGTAGGTAGTGGTTGCGGGGTTGTAGTCGAGGTCTTTGGTATCGATGATTGTTTGCGTACTATCTTCACTTGTGTAGGTATACGTCCCATTTGCGTTGTCGACTAGAGTTGTGACAAATTCTAAATCTGCAAATGCAGTGCAGCTCCATTGCGCGCCATCCCATTGGAGGAGATGGTCACTAGCAAGGCACTGTATCTTTCCATCTACGTATGTCGCAGTTGCCACGTCAAAAACCATGTCTTTATGATCGACAGTAATCATTGTTCCATCTTCGTTTTCAAAGGTGAACGTTCCGTCTGTATTATCTGTGACAACTGTAGTCGTCTCAAGGCTTGCCACATCTGCGCAACTCCACTGCGCCGCTGTGCCATCCCAAGCCAGTATATAGCCGTCAGATATACACGAAACTTTCCCATCAGCGTATACTACCGTCGAAGCGTCATACGTAAAATCAGTATGATCAACAGAAACCTGTACTCCATCTTCATTCTCATAGGTGAATGTACCGTTTGGGTTGTCTGTAAGTGTAGTCGTTGTTTCTAGGTTTTTTATATCGATATTTGTTGTTACCCCATCCTCATCAACATAGGAGATTACTGATCCACCTGCAGTAATACTGGTTAGTGTCTCCAGGTCTGCAATTGTTACGATCGTCACTGTCCCATCCTCATTGATATATGTGAAAGTGCCATCAGTGTTTTGTGTCAACGTCGTCGTGGTTTCAAGACTTGCAACAGAAAGAGTAGAGAGTCCTCCGCCTTCATGTGTAAAAGTGAACGTTCCATCACCATTGTCTACTAGTTTGGTAATTGTTTCATCCATCTCGAATGGATTACCGTCTTCATCGGTATAAGTTGCGATGAGGTTTCCATCTTGTAAAGTTGTGAGTGTCGTAAGGGTCTCAAGCGCAGCTATACTTACTACAGTAGTGACGCCATCTTCATTGGTGTACGTAAAAGATTGTGCAATTGGATCAATGGTGAGATCTGTAGTCGTCTCCAGATCTGCAATGTCAATATTTGTGGTCACACCGTCCTCGTCAAGATACGAAATGACTGATCCTGCGGTAGCCACACTCGTAAGAGTTTCGAGGTTAGCAATGCTAACGACAGTTTCATCTCCATTTTCATCGGTGTACACAAACGAACCATTAGGATCGACAGAGATACCCGTTAATACCTGCCCACCTTCTGCACTTGCTGGATTCACACATTTCCAATGATCGGCAACTTTATCCCACATCAATACGTGACCATCGCGCCTACATTCAATTGCTCCATCTGACTGTAACTCCGTTGTCGTATCATCAGTATCATTGAAAACCGTATGTGTTGGTGTGCGACATTCCCATTTGAAATCCTCACGCTCCCATTGCAACACATCTCCATCGTTTTTGCACTCGTAGACTCCTTCAGAAAGTGATACAGTGTTTTCATCATAGGCGAAATCGCCGCCACTGTCTGTGATGATCGTTTCTTCTGTAAGATACTGATTTATTATTTGAGGCGTATTTGGCGTTTCTATCACTACATCCTCTGCTATCGCAGCTCGTACTCCTCTTTGTAACTGCTCTTGCACATCTTGTACTTCAGCTTGCGTGCCTTGGAGCGCATCTTCGATACTTTGGAATCTCTCTAGTGAGATGCGAGCATCCTGCTGGTTTGATCCGCTCGTATCTCTACAGCGATCATCGAATATGTGTACTATCCGCGCAATTGGACAAAAAAAATACGCAGCCAATACAATTACACAAAAACATAATCCGACAAAGACGATTAATTTTTTCATAGTGCTTTTATTTTATAGTAAAATTATACACCATGTATTCACATTTTACACATAAGTTATACACCTTTTATTGAGCTATCTAGAACTTTGCACCTTCGTTTCTCGTCTGTAGGCAGAATAAGTGATAAAACTGGAAAATTCTAGTGAGCGCCTCGATACTATCATTCGCGAGTGATGTGTCCCTATCCACCAGCTGGCGGAGCACTAAAGTGCGAAAGTTCTCCAAAGTGTAAAAATTAGTTTTACATTTTTAAGTAAGAACTTAGAGCCTGTTTACAATTTTTTTTCGATTTTTCTTGTGATCTCTTTTTTTGCCCGTCTTTTTCTATAGCGACTTTCTTATTTGCTCCACGAATAACTGTAGGTGTGGAAAGGGAATTTCTATACCTGCTTCATCAAGTGCGATCTTACATTCCTCTAAAAGCGCATACTGCACGGAAAGCTGGTCCTCAGCATCTTCTACCCATACGGTAACTGTCAAATTTACACTTGAGTCAGCTAATGCTACAACTGCAACTTTTGGCTCATCAGGTAACGCTCCTCTTACTTTTTTAGCGCACTCCTGGAGGACTTTTCGCGCCTGGGAAATACTTTCTTTGTAAGCGATACCCACATTGGCCTGCACTCGTGTTTTCCCTTCTTTTGTATGATTGGTGAGTACTTCATCAATAATTTTCTGATTTGGGACAATGACATATGTGTTATCTCTTGTTTTGATGCGTGTGGTACGCAAAGTGATATTGTGTACTTTTCCATATTCTGAAGCCACTGTTATCCAATCACCCACACGAAATGGCTTGTCCCAAAAATGATCAATCCTGAAATGATGTTGCTCAAAGAATCTTTGGCTGCAAATCCAATGGCGATTCCCGCAATACCAAGTCCTGTGACTGCCGCTAGAACATTGATGCCAAGCTGACTAGCAGTCATAATGATCGCGACAATTACTACTACTGTACGGTAGACGTTTTTTGTCAGGATACGCACAAGGGCATCGTCAAATTGTGCTTTGCTAAGCGCTTGTTCTAGTGGTTTTCGTGTGACAGCATAGAAAAGCCAAAAAGCAATTGCTATTACAACAGCTCCGATCACATTGGGAACAAATTCCACGATCCTCCCCATTAATAATGCAGTGTCAATATCTTGTAGTATTTTTACGAAAGTAGTTTTTTGTATTGCTCAATCTCTTGCTGTAAAACGATGGCCTCGCTGGCTAAAGCATCAGCAGATTTTGTCAGATCCTCCATGTCCGTCTCTGTAGGACCAACCCCTATCTCCTGCTGGGCCTTTACGTGTATATAATTTTTTTCAAGTCCGTTAGCGTGGGCAAGAACTTTTTGAGCTTGTTTTGAGACCTCTGAAATAAGTGACTTCATACTATTATGATATTTTCTTTTCGTACCATTTTTTACGATTCATCATCATCTCCAAATATATTAATATCCTCGGTGCTGATAGAAATATTTTTCTGTAGCTAGCCTGTTTCTCGGTGCGCGATGTCAAAATTCTTGATTTTCCCTGACACTCCACTAAATGTAAAGTCTGAAATGAACCCAAATTTATCAACTTTCTCAGAAATTACAGGAGTCTTGTGTAAACCTTTTGCACTACCAGTAATCCCAGCGAGTTTTCTCTGTTGATCCGTTGCTTCGCGCATTGCACGTTCTGATTTGAGTAACATGCGGTCTTCACCAATAGATTTAATGTCATTTCTTTACACCTTTAGTATGCTCTTTATCGAGGAAAGTGCAAATTTTTACGAATTAAACAAGCTCTCGTATCTTCCATATCCTTGTTCCTTCAAAGCTTGTGCAGGAATAAATCTCATAGCTGCTGAGTTCATACAATATCGTACACCTTTATTGTCTAATGGACCATCCATGATGATATGCCCGATGTGATTATCTCCGTATTTTGAGCGAATTTCAATGCGCTTGACAATGAGCTTAAAATCATCGTGCTCTGTGACAACGCCCTGCTCAATTGGCTTGAGAAAGCTTGGCCAGCCTGTGCCAGAGTCAAATTTATCTTTGGATGAGAATAGTGGCTCCCCACTGATGAGATCAACATAGATACCATCTTCATGATTATCCCAGTATCTGTTTTCAAAAGGAACTTCTGTACCTTCTTCCTGTGTGACGTAGTATTGTAGCTCACTTAATTGCGCACGGAGAACGTCATCTAATGGTTTCACAAAACGCTCAAAGTTGTCACTCTGAGAGAAGCTAAAGGCTTGTGTGGCCTGCATTTTATCTGCGCTTGATGAGACTTCACTTCCACTAACCTTTATCTGTCGGTAAATATAGTTATATGAAAGATACACTCCTAACAATAGTAGAAGTGATAGAACAAAGTAGGTGATGCATCGTATTTTTTTCATCTTATTTTTTGTGGTTATCTGAAATTATTTTAATGACGCGCATATAGCCTAGGAGATCGCGAGGAGAAACACCCTTTACCAAGGTCCGCATTGAGCTGCGAAGCTTTTTTTCGATTATTGGCACAATCTCTGACCCTTTTTTTGTTAGGCAAACGAAGTGTGCACGATTATCATCCTCGTTTTTTGCTGTTTGAATGAGTCCTTTTTCAAGAAGTTTACTCGTCATTGCTGTGACGTAGGGTTTTTTGACTCCCAAGACTTGCGCAATATCATGTGAAAGCATCCCCTCTGGTTGGGCATAAAGCATTCCCAGCACAGCCCATTGTGATGAAACAAGGTCATATTCTTTCAAATATTCATCAGTTTGAGCCCTAAGTACCCGATAGGCATTAGCTTGCAAAATACCTACATGTGCAGTGGATAATTTTTTTGTATCGAGTGATGCAATTTTTTTTAGAGCATGAAACATATGATATTTCTAAATTTGATCTGAATGATCGTTATGCTTTGAAAATTTAACTTTATTATGCTCTGTTTCACCGACTCAGTAGGATCACGGGAAGCGGAATTTTTTGAGAGAGCAGCGGCACCAAGAGAAAACCTCTCAACTACTTTCTCATAGAGCCCATCTTCCAAGATCACGTTGTTTATATCTGCTGAATGATACAAAGACTAGTTAAGTGAATTAACTATATAACTTTTGTAGTAAATTGTCAAGTAGAATACTTTAAAATTATTTACACTCTTCTTCCTAGCCAAAGAAAATTCTTTCCACTGTCCACCACAGTGCTATTACAGCAATTGCGATTGCGGTAATGATATGAATATCAAAGTATTTTGAGAATTTGCGTACATACCACAGTACTGGCAGTGCTAAGACAATAACTATAAACTGCCCTATTTCGATACCAATGTTAAACAGAAGAAGGCTCCAGACGAAAGCGTCTTCTGGTATGCGCAGGTCTTGCAAAAGTCCCGCAAATCCAAGACCATGAATGAGTCCAAAGAAAAAAATAATATAGCCTGTTTTTTTCCAGTTCTTTATAGTGCCATATTTTTGCAGTATGCTGTAGATGGCAAAAAAAACAATTGAAAATGCAATGAGTGGCTCCACGATTCGTGACGACAGAGAGAGAGCGACAGTGCCTGCAAGGATAAATGTAAGGCTGTGGGCGATGGTAAAGGTAAGACTCATGAGGAGTAGCTGCCTAAATCCTGACACAGTAAGCACTATAGTAATAATAAACAAGATATGGTCAAGACCAATGACGATATGCCATAAGCCGAGCTCTATGTATCCAATAATAAATCCTCCTAGATCTTCTTGATACGTTGGGACCAGAAAGATATCTCCTTGGCCATCTGTTTGCTCTAACTCTTGTGAGAAACTAGCGATGTCATCAGCGCTTGCATCGGGATTGTCCTGGATAAATGATCGCACTTCTGGTGCAATCAAGTCATGCGCGTTTGCACTTTGTGATGGTACTAGAAAAAGGAAGCTTAGCGTGATAATCGAGAATAGTCGGATCATGTTCTTAGAGTGTATTTTCATCTGTGTATTTTTTGATCAGTGATGATTCTATTGGTGAAAAATGCGGATTGATCTTTAAGGCCTGATTGATGTATTGCTCTCCCTGCTCTTTCTCTCCAGCAGCATCCAGAATAATCCCTCCATGAAACAACAGTGAGGCGTCTTCTTGCGCTACCCCTTGTAATGCATCGTTGCTCATAATCTCTTGGAAAGTCTTTTTTGCTGCCTGTATATCACCAGCGCGGTATTGCGACCACATGTATGTATCCATGGTCGGCACACTTGGTCTGACCAACACTGCTCTAGAAGCCATCTCCAGAGACTTCTCATTTTTTATATTTCTCCTACTGAGAAAATCAGCGTACTCGGCATCCGTAACAATGCCCTGCTTAGTTGATAGGGTAAAAGCTGTTTCTGCGAGTGCGTACTGCTGAGAAGCTCTCTGCTTCTCACCACTGAGTGAATATATGTCACCTAAAAGAATTGCATATTCTGCTGTGGGTAAGGTGTCAAAGGCTTGAAGTGCCAGTTGTTGCGCCTGTTCTACATTGCCGAGTGCGTAAGCGACTTTTGAGAGTCCTGCGTAGGCAGGGGCGTAAGCAGGTAAAGCAGCTAAAGCTTTGTCAAAGCTTGTACGAGCGATCTCAAGGTCATCAGACATTTGCACTTTTCCCATTTCAACATAGGCCCAGGCGATATTTTCGACTGTTGGTGCGCCAGAAGTGATGGCTTTTTCGTAAAGTTCAATTGATCCTTCGACTTCACCATATAAGGTTCGTACGTGTGCGATACGCGTATACGAATGAAAATCAGGACGCATATCTACCATCGTTTGATAATTCTCAATCGCCTCATCGTAGAGTCCGAGCTCGAGAGTAATATCTCCCTTTTGACCAAAGTACATGGCACGTGATTTTTCTGTTTCCAGTGCCTTGTCTATGTGATTATTTGCCTCTTCAAACGTATGTTTGCCAGCCGCAACTGAGGCTTTTAGAGCCCACAATGTTGGTGAATCTCCATTGTTTTCTTGATCGTATGCGATGAGTTCTTCTAGCTTCTCATAGTACTGTGCATTCCCCTGTGCACGAATACTTTCACGGTAGGCGTTTGAGAGTTGCACAACTTCGTTTGGCAAAAGGGTTCCTTGGGCTAATTTCTGTTCAAGGAGATCTATCCCTCCGCCCAAGGCTGACTTTGCGTGCAAAGCACCAGGAGGTGACGCTGATTTTTGATCATATAGATACATGACAAAAATTATCACAATTCCAATAACAATCCCAACAGTGATATTTACAATAAGTTTATTCATGAATCTGTACGGCTGTAATTTAATTCTTTGGATGCTACACGTACTATATGGGTCCACTCCCAAAGGAGCGGACCCATATGAAGTACCAAAGCTTTTTCTCTCTACATTAGTGGTAGATAGTAAGCTTCGCCCTCGTAATTCCAATTGGAATCGTTTTGCTCTAGATTTTCTTTTTCTTCTACTGATGTAGTAAAGAAGTGACTCTTAAACACATCGCTGTAGAATCGAAACACTGTTTGGGTGTTCATTGAACCGTCTGTTCGAGCGTAGTAGGCAATCCCCTCAAAAGCCCAATTTGGGTCATTTGCGATCAGAGCATCCTTCTCCTGTTCAGAGATGGTGTAAAAGTGGCCTCCGTAGTTCTCGCTATAGAAACGGTATACAGGTGAAGGTGAACTCGCTGAAGCTTCCGAAGAAGCTGTGAATGCTTCACCCTCAAAATCCCATGACTTATCATTTTGCAAGATACTATTTCTTTCCGCCTTTGAAATCGTGTAGAAATGTGTCTTTTTCGAATCGCTGTAGAAGCGATACACATCAGTGAATGTATCTACGCGAGCATTCTCATGTGGAATACTTTCGATCCCACTGTACGGTGCTCCTACGTAGGGAAATTCACTTTGAAATTCTACTTCGTTCTCATCAACTCCGTCTCCCAACTGTGCTCCTACTGGGTCAACTGTAAACTCTGGGTGAAAAAGCGGGTACGCTGCTCCTGCCATTACACGTAGTGCAATGTCGATCACATCATCTCCTAGTCGTCGTCCGTTTGGAAATCCTTGCACATCCCCATCAATCACACCAAGTCTACTAGAGCTATCCGCATCAGTTACTGGTATAGCAAGGTTTAGACGAAGCTGTTCTGATGGTACAACATCTGCAGGCTGATTCAGTCCTTCTATTCCTGTCAGAAATATCGTAAAGAGATCATCTCGTTCATCTCCCGAGCCTGAAATACCCTGTGGTGGAACTTCAATCCCAAAGAGTAGATTAAGAATTTGTGGAAACTCTGGATCTACAACTTTATTTACCACAGCTTCAATCGTTCGATCTGCAGAAGGTGGAATAGCGTTAAATGCATCTTTTAGTCCCACAGGCACAACTACTTCATTGACAAGTGGCTGACCCAATCGTGAAACCTGGATCCAATCACCGTCTTGCGTCTGCGAACCATCTCCCACTAATACAGTTGTAGCTTGCCGAAGCGAAGTAGTCCATGTGCCGATTACGGCTGCAGGATCTGTTGCATCATCAGGCGTTGAACCATCACTTGTTACTTCACTCATTGGTAGTTCAAGAACAAGTGAATGTACATTGTAACCAGCAAGTGTGTCGATACCACCACCATTGTTGCCTGGCAATTCTCGTACGTTTAACAGATCAAATGCGCCTCCGAGGTCTACAAAGAATGCGTCTTCACTTTGCCCAGCGAATACCTGTCCGCCACTTGGCAAATCTGTGTATGCTTCCGCTTGTAAAGAGAGATAGTCTGTAGAATCTTCGGGAAGAGTCTTTGTTCCGATATTTGACGGTGGTACTTTTGCATCAGTTACGAGAACTGTTTCTACACCATCTTCAATCTTTGTCAAAGTATAGGTCTGCCGATAGTTCAGGTTTTCATCATCGAGTGATGTTACTGGACCAGTCGCGTAGAGAAACGTGTTGACATCTTGGTATGACGAATCAAATTCAAAGCGATACGTGATGTTTGCTTCAGAGTCACCATTATTGTCTATGTTGATTTCATACCGCGCGTTATCATCAAACGTGTAGAAGTTTGGCCCTCCTGCAGGCTCTTGAAACGGCGTGTAGTTGGCAATCAAGACGACATTGTCAGGATTGGTCGGACTCTTAAATGCATAGAGATCTGTTGCATCGGCTTTTGGGTCACCACCAATCATTGGCGCTTCCCTATGACTTGACGCACCGACAAAGGAAGTACTCCCAAGTGCTACGATTAGTGTCGCCACAATCGCTACGAGAAGAATATGCGCCTTTGTGTTGCGCTCCATTCTATGTGTATTCATAGTTTCATTTTTACTAATTTAAATTGTACAGATGTAACGACCCCTACTTGCCAGATGGCAAATACACCTTTTACTGTATAGTTAACTTTATTAACTACTTTGATAGTATAGCACAAACAATACTCTTTGTGTTTTTCTTGCACTATTTGTAGACTACTTCTCAATAATTGATTTTGCACTATAGGGAATTTCACCTATAGTGAGTATATAATCCAAAAAAGATGCTTTATGAAACAAATTTCTGCAATGCAAATCCTTGTTATTATTTTACTCTTACTGGTGATACTTGGTGGTATTTTTTACCTCTTGACAATTAGTGATAGTGATTCTGCCCGTCTAAATGTAAATAAAGATCAAATGGACAATACAGTTGCTGATAGCCAAGATGTAGACATTCTTGCTGAGCAGGCTCTGCTCAAGGATATGGCTGCTCCAGCACTTCGATTACGACTGAATTTTCTCTTGAGAGAAAACATAGGCATGACACTCAAGGCTGCTCGCGGTGCATATGCCGAGCTTCCGTCTCAAGAAGCTGCGCGCAATATTGCAAGAAAAAACAACACGCGCATCGCAGCATTACTCGGGAGCATCTACGATTTAGACGTGCAGGCGAAAGTAGAAGAAATTCTTGCAACACGTATCGATAGTTTTGAAAACTACGCAGTATCACTTCGGAGTATGTCTGGCGTTGATGGTCGCCTGGCAAAAGAAAAAATCGTGAACAATGCAAGAGATTTACGTCTTCTTTTGACAAATCTCAACCCAGAGTTGAATGATGAAATACTGGGTGAAATCCTTGGGGAGGATACACGGATTATGCAAATCGCAATTGATAACTTCGCTAGTGACGACTATACTAATTCCTACGTGAACGAGAGAAGCGCATATGAAAATATGGGTGACCTTTCTGATTTTGTGTCTGATGGTATTTCTGAACAATTTCCCCTTAAATATCCAGGTGATCCAGGTGGTGAAACGGTAGAATTTGAATCAAAGCTCAATGCGCGTCTTCGTGAAGATGTAAACATGCATATTGACTTCATGCGATATGTCTATGACCAAAAAGATACGCGCCAAGCATCGCTGGCTGCTATCACAATAAACAGTGAGGATATCGCCCAGATCATGCAACAAGTCTACGGGGATGACTCTGGAGAACTTTTTTTAAATCTGTGGAATACGCGAACTGATCTCTTTGAGAGATATACTCAAGCGAGAAGGAGTTCTGATGAAGATGCTTTGACTCGTATTGATACAGAAATAGGTCAGTATGCGCTCGTGATGGCACAGTTCTTCGCTGTTTACAATCAACTCTTGCCAGAATCGAGTCTTCAAGATTTGATTTTACAAGACACACAACTCATCCGTGACGCGTTGGATGCCTACGTAGTGGGTGATTACACTCAATCATTTGAGTTTGAACACTTAGCCTATGAACATATGGGTACACTGGGACGGACTCTCACGCAAAATCTTTTAGTGGAGTTTCCTGGTGTTATTCAAAAAACGATAAACCAAGATGATTAAAAAACCTGTGATGGTCATTTTTACTTTTTTACTTGTTGTGATTTTTATTGGGATTTATAACGTATACTTTTTGCGTGTCCACAGAAATATTTCTTATGGTGACAACTCTCGCCAAACAATGGACCTCTACGTGCCAAAGGAAAATATCAAAAACCGTAGTCTTATCGTGTTTGTCTATGGTGGTGCATGGCGTACCGGTTCCAAAAACTACTACGGTTTTATGGGGAGGTTTTTTGCAAACCGTGGTTACCCCACACTCATCCCTGATTACAGATTATATCCAGAGGTGCAGTTCCCTCTGTTTGTGGATGATGTTGCGCAGGCGATCAAGAAAGCCGAAAGTGTTGATGCTCTTATTTACGACGATATCATTCTCATAGGACACTCTGCAGGTGGACATACTGCGGCACTCCTTGCAACTGACCCTTTCTATTTTTCTCGTATTGATATCCGTAAGCCGATTAAAGCTCTCATCGGACTTAGCGCGCCGTACGACCTTCCTTTTGATGCAGAACTCACACCCATTTTTGAGCCCGCAATCAATCAAAAAAATAAAACAAACCCGATCAGTCTCGTGAATGAATCTTTAGCACCTACACTGCTACTCCATGGTAACGACGATGTTCGAGTAGGACTACATCACACACAGAACTTTACAAAAAAACTACAAGATATCGATGTGAGTGTAGAAACTCATTTTCTAGATAATTATTCTCACGCAACAGTTATCACAAGTTTCTTGCCAATATTTCACCATTTCACCAAAGCCCCAAAAATCATTATTGATTTTCTCAATTAGCCCCAATGTGTGGCTTTCCGAACTTTGCTTTAACCGGGAGAACATACGGGATTCTATAGCATCCTTGGGGCGACTATCGATTTGAGTATAGTCATTAGTTTTCTGCAGCCTGTTTTCTACAATCAATCTTGCTAAAAGACTCTCCCAATGCTATCTTTTTAGGATATTTTGCCATTGGAGTTTGAAATGTCACCATCGCTGTCGAACTGGATGCATCTTGAGGGCGCTGAAATTGGGAGAATCCGTGGCTAGATTTACCGAGGTCTGTTTGATCTCCTCGCTTAGCGTCAAGGGTGTTATCTGCAACAATGGATGCTTTACACATTGAGTCAGTTCTCCGTTTGATTTCTACGAAGCGGTGCACTGTCGGACGTTTTATATCATTCTCATAAGAAAATGGTATAACTTATTAAGTCTCAAATGTATCGTGCAATGAGACCAAAGTGAAATACCTGCGACAAAGTCAATGCAAATCCGAGGCACGTCGCTCGCGAGAGTCAGGGTTCTACTCCCTCGCTCGCGAGCGATGGGATTCTACATCGGGGTATTTGGTTTTTCAGAAATTTCATATTTTGAAAAATGTGCATCCATAAAATCTGTACGGATGCCCGTATGGCTTGCATCCCTAAACGCATCACCACCATACTTTCTTCCACCGTCTACAGCACTCCCTAGTAATTCCCAAATGCCATCATTGTCCCAATCTACAAACACACTTATCTCAACTGATCTGTCATCGATATTTCTCAGAGTTGATTTAAGCCCAAACCACTCATTTTTTGGTAATAAATTTCTGTTTTGATCTTTGTTAAATTTTTCTGTAGAGTAGGGCTCAATAAAGAGTGTATGATATGTACCATTTTTCTTTTTCTTTATGACGACATTTCCATCAACGCGCAAACCTGTGTAGTAAACGTTATCACTATCTATGTAACGATTAAAGTGAAACACACCATTTGATTTGTTTCGTTGCATGTCATCAGTGTCGCTATAATAGTCTATCTTAAAATATGTCTGCTGATCATAATCTTGCCACAGTCCTCGGTGTACCAAGCGGAAAATATTTTGTGGACGTCGACCATACTCGACTGATGATTTACCACTTTGTTTGTAGTGCACGTGCCGAGGATCATTTGGTGAAAGATCACCAATGAGAGTATGTCCTGTACCGTCTTCAAAATACACATATCCCCCTGCACTTAACCACCACTTATCATTGGTAGAAATTTGCGAGACATTCTTTTGAGATATCTTTACATCTCGCGGAAAGCGCTCTATCCTAGGGGTTCTTTCTTGATTTTTGGAGATTTCCTTATGGCTAGTTACTGTGATTTTTGTTTCTTCCATGAGAATTTTTTTATCGAAAAAAAACGTTACCCACAGAATTAGGGCTATGCAAAAGACGATAACTGCGGTAATTTTCATCATATCACTGTACAATTAAATATCCTCTTTTAGGATGTCACACTACAAAACTCATTACCATCATTGATTTATGAGCCTGGTATTTTTCTTCATAAATCTTTCTAAATCTTTGGAGAGGAATTCTCCAGCTTCGACAGTTATATGACTTCCACTACTAAACCAAGCAAAATCTTGCGAGAAGTTATTGCAGATATCAGAATCACACATCAAATCAAATGGATCCCATATATGTACATTGTCATAATCTGCTGCTACTGTAGTGACTAGATCTGTGTCTTGTATTCTGTAGGCTCGTGCATCTTCTCTCAGGTAGTCACATTTTGCCCGCTGTGAATACAAAAGGCAATTTTGACTCTTTTCATTTGGGTCTGGTGTATCTAGTAGTATGATGATCTCAATACCTGCATCTTCAAGTTGTGAAAAGACTTCTCGCTGATCTTGTTCAAATACGGCGCGATTGCCGTTGTCAACAAACCCTCCTCGTAATGTTGTGAGGATTATTTTCTTGTGTGGTGATTCAAAATTAATAATCTTTTTGAAGATGTCTTTGGCAAATGTATTGCATGTACGTAGCTGCTCATCATTATACCCCGCGTTTAGATATGGTCGCGTTTCTACAAGAGTATTATAGTCATCACTGAGAATATAACAACCACCAATTGCTTGCAGATAGATGTTGGAGCTTATGTCTTTCATTGCTATCACAGTCGGAATATGATGCGCTGTTTTTGAATCTCCGATAAGGAACAATTCCATGTTAGAAGACTCACTAGAAACAACACAATTTCCCTCTGTAAAAGGGGTTGGATTTTTGCCACTTCCAATGCACGATTTTTGCATGCCACCATACTCCTCATCATACCAGTATCGTAACGAAAAATTTGTGTTGTCACTATTAAAAAAAGTATTTTTGCGTTCAGCAATTGTGTAGATGTCTGTGAGAACCTTTGCCTGATACCGTTGATCGCCTGCCTGTGGGGATAGCGTGCTGGCCGCAAAAAGGATTACTGGAATGAAAAAGATCATCACTACAACACCACGGAATCTGCCAGCCATATCATTTATGCTAATTGCTCCATGACGAAAAGGGCTTTCGACCACGTGATGTGTGGCTATAGATAATACTAACGTAGTAATCACAATAATGATTGGATAGACAATTGATGCGGGGTCCCCAAGCACTTCAGCAAAGAAAATGACTGGAATATGCCAAAGATAGATTACATAGGATAGCTTTCCGATATACAAAGCAATTGGATGCGTTAAAATTCTACGGAATTTCTGAGTGGAGTCTGTCCATCCTGAAGCGATAATCAGCATTGTACCTAAAATTGCTGGTACGAGCATCGGTGCGTTATACGATGTAACCTGAAATAGTATCACTGAAACGACGATCAGCAGCCAACCCGCAATGAAAAAAATTGTTGCTCTTGAATGAGAAAGGTGCGGTCGATACTTCAGAGATACAAGGCATAGAAGACAGCCAGCAAGGAGCTCCCAGGCTCTGGCAAGAGGTGAAAAATAGTTTCCTATAGTCGTATCAAGAAAAAATGTTGCAATAGTAAAACTTATCAGAATCAATGGCGCAATGATCTTTAACCCAAAACTTAAGAAATGCTTCCGTCCACCAAAGATCGCTATGATAAATATCAAAAAAGGATAGAGAATGTAAAATTGCTCCTCAATACCCAGTGACCACGTATGTGTAAATGGATTTGTTGACTCGCTCAAAAAATAGTCGTTTTGTGAGAATAAGAAATATATATTTGACAGTGCTACAATTGACATCATTCCGCTCGTAAAAAAATGTCCCAGCTCAGCAGAATATGGAGAAAATATAATCAGAGCAATAACTGTGGAGGCGACTACGAGAATCAGAGATGGGTACAATCGATTGAATCTACGCACGTAAAAATCTAGAAGTGAGAAGCTTTTTTTCTCTAGCTGCTTATATATGGCTACTGTTATCACGTATCCTGAAATAACAAAAAAGATGTCAACACCAAGGAATCCACCAGGAAATGCTGAAGGATAGATGTGAAAAATGATCACAAGCAAAACGGCAACAGCGCGCAGGCCATCGATATCTCGTCTATAGGATAAAAATGATGATAATGGTTTCATGGGTTTATTCTCCTACTCGATCACTACCTGCGTAGTACAATCGATAGATACGTAATTTTTGAGCGTTATGTATTTCATCAATGATTACACCTCGGTCTTTTAAACTTTTTTGGTCTTGTAATGGATCTATTATTCTATTATCATCATCGGGGTACGCAATAAGATATTTTTTTTGATCTCTCTGCAAGTAGAGCTGTTGCGTGATTGTGTCATCATTATATCGAAACCCTGTACATTTAGTGTAGACAGCTGTTTGTGGACGATGTACTGACCAAACGGCACATGGTTTGTCAGCATGATCCTTTCGTACAATCGCCCCTGCAGAACGAAATATTTCATTTTTGACTACTAGACTCTCCTGCAAGCTCTTCACATAAAGAATATTTTCTTTAAGATAGAAGCCAGTACCCACAATTAGTAGGACAGTTGTGAGAAGAAAAAATTTTTCAGGTAGCAATCGTATTTTTGTGACAAAAAAATTGATTGAAACTATTGAGAACAAGGCAAGTGGGAAAATGATAAATCGCTCGTTTGGATGTGCAACGAGGCTAATGAGAAGAAAGTCTGCAATCGCGACACCGCAAACCCACTTCACATTCCACGGTAATTTCAATTTTTTTGTTCCTAGAGCAATTAGTGAGATTATGATCCCAAAAATGATCGTCAATCCAAAAAATAAACCACTGATTTTCGAAGGTATTGCAAATATGTAAGCGATTAAGGCCTGACCTACGTATCCTTCTTGTGCTATGTCGTAGGCCTCTTTGAACTGTTCGATCAATCCAGTATCAAACTGTAAATATACGTATGCAATGTATGGGGTCAGCAACGCAAATAACGTACCAAGAAAATACCATTGACTGGCTTTTGACATTTGCAATTTCTGGTTTTTGTTGTAGTAGAACCTCACTGACGTTACCATTAGAATTATTGTGATAGAGTATATAGCTGAGTAACGAAAGTAAAATGCAATCGCACAAAGTAAAGCAGCGAAGACAGAGAGGTAAATACTACTGTTTGTGTAATATCTCTTCACAATAAGTAGTAGCAGTAAAAGTATACCCACTACAAATAATTCTGCGTAAAAAAAAGTGGCTTGCATGATATAAAAACTAGATACAAGCCAGAAAATGGATACTAGAAATCCCGTTAAACGTCCAAATACAGATTGTCCCAACAAAAATAAACTCATAATAAAAAAGGCACCACCAAAAGCTCCAAACACGCGAAAACCAGACTCTGTACTTAAACCCATATCAAGTAATTTTGTAGCTACAAGCGCCATGGCGATTGGCCTATTTGCAGTATACGAGCTTGAAGAAATTCCATTGTGCAATTCTAATCCTTTTAGCACGTAAACACTTTCATCCCATGTAAAGCCAAATGATGGTGTCATCATGTGTACAAGAGAAAATGCTACAACAAAAAGCACTATAGCAATTGACCCTGTCTGCAGATTCGAAAATTTGCCGTGTACTTTTTTTGTACGATCTTGTGCGGTAGAATCATGATGAATGTAGTGGCTCAGCGCATCTCGTATTTTTCTTTTCTTCATCATAGTTGAGTACTCCTTATTTCAGGTTTAAATGGCGTTGCGCTGATGTTTTGTATATAGAAATTTTGCTCTCCTTTTCCTGGAAGTTGTATGATGCCAACTCCTACCCCACCGTTAGCAGAATATTCCATGACTCCCTCGGTACGATATTCGACAGTACTTTGAGCATTTTCACATCGAACAAAATTATCCGTGATAGTCATGCTGTATTTTTGTGAAACCCTTTTTAGATCACTCTTTCTGCGCTCACTAGCGAGAGTAGTGTTCAATTTGTTCTCACGATCTTTGATGATGATCTTTATCGCTTCACCTGTAAACACACATGCCGGAAAGGGCTCACTTTTTTGAATGCGGCCATGTAGCTCTACATAAGGCTCTGCATCTGGAACCCCGACTACATCAAACGTATAGTCTTTCCACTGTTGCGAGCCATCGAGAACAGCATTTACAACTGAAAATTGTGATAGTGTATGGAGCCACAAGTCGTCACCTTGCCATTGTATGATTCCATCTGGAGCGAAGAAACCCAAATACTCCCGCATGTCTGCGCTGTATGGCAAATCCTTGGGCTGTCCTGAGGCAAGAACGTCCAATAAATCATCTGGCGTCCAATTTGCATTGACATTGATGCGACTGACGAGAAAGTTATCTGCGTTTATTGTATTTTGGGAAAAAGATGTTCCACGCAATAGACCGTCTCGAACTTGCACAAAACCGTGTTTGTGAATTTTTTTTGATTCTTCTAGGACGATACTTGCTGCCTGGTTAAAATTGCTACCCTTATCACCATAGTTTCCAAAAGGATAGGCGAGTACAGTACTTTGTTTGCCTAAGAAGTTTTTTATTCGCTTGTCGGCGTGCGCAATATCATCTCGCACTCGCAAACGAAACTCTGATTGTGTTTCTAATCGCCCCTGCTCTACATTCCACAAACGATTTGCGAGAAAAATTCCTTTTTGCTCCTGATTTGAATCTACGAAGTGTTGATTGTGTCCATTCCATGTATGTGACTCAATATCCCACCTGCCTGATTTATGCATTTCGTTAATATCAAAGTGACTCAAATAGTATTGAGAGTTATAATCATACTCTAGAGAATACTGTGGTATCACAAATATTGTTGCACGAAATCCAAGTGACTCAAGAATTGGATCGACAGGAAAATAGCTGTCGCGTCGTCCATCATCAAATGACAATACAAAAGACTTATCAGGCACAGTACCTGTTCCATCTAGAAATTCTGTTAATTCATCTGTAGAGATCGTTTTCCATCCTTGTTCGTACAATGCTTCCATTTGAGCTCGAAATTGATTGATATGGATGTTGTAATTGCTATCATGCGTCAGTACACCATGATATACAAGAACAGGAACAGACTGTGCATTCCCGCCTGGCGCCTGAACTGACTCTCTCATTGAAAATGAAGGAACTGAAAATCTCACATACCAACTAATCAGACTATTTTTTATGTCTAAATGTTGCGGATGAAGATTATAGAGCAACTGACCAAAAGATTTCTCTGCGTGCTTACCTGAAATACGTGAATCAAAATACCCTCGTGAGGCACTATCATAAAGATTGATCCCAATATATCTATAGAGAATTGTCAAAAAGATTACAATCCCTAAAGCAACCATTATCCACTCTTTCCATTTTGTTGATTTTAATCCCTGTCCCATTCCATTGTTCTAATATGTAAAATTGAATAAAAGATAAGCCATGACAGCACGAGTGTCGAAAGGATGCTCATAACAGGTCGGTACATCCAGTAATGACAATCTTTGTTTTCTAAGCGGTATGCTGCTCCAAATATTAACCCTATAAATGCTATTCCTGACAAGTAGAATACTGCTGATAAAACACTGCCGTTAAGCGGCAAGTAAATGATATGTCGAAAGGCAATAATCGGGCCAACAAGTACAAAGATGATACGTGCATAATAAACTACAACTGGCCAAAAAGGATTATGCCAGTAAAATCTTCCTGTAAAAAAAATATTTCTTATGAAGGATTTTTTCCACCGAACGTGTTGCTTGAGAACTCGTTTCATTGTATCTGGTACGATTGTCTCTGAGCGTGCAGATTTGCTGTAAACGATACGCCATTTCTGGATAGGATAGTCATGGTCTTTGACAAATGGATCATCTGCAAAACGATCCTTGAGTTTTTGTCCGATATATTGTGATCCAAGTACGAATCCTGTCAGTGTACGATCCGTAGCAAATCTAAACTCCTGACCTAGAAACGTGTCGTATACCCAGGCTGGGAGAAAATTGTATATTGCACTTCTTCGGAAGACTGCGAGAGGGCCTGAGACACATGTTACCACACCATAGTGACTCTCAAATGCTTTTCGGATCGCAAACTGTCCCTCATACCATGCATCTTGCGCTTTCGTTAAAATGTTTTTTTGCGCGTTGTGTGCACGTCCATGACCACTTACTCCACCAACATCAGGATATGCCCGAAATATATATGACATCTGCGTTAAGACATCTGGTGCCCAGATTGAATCACTATCTGAGAATGCGATGATATCTCCACGCGCTATCTTTACACCATTTGCAAGGGCTCCTTTTTTTCCTCCGTTTTTCTGATGCAAAACTTTGATCAATCCCTTCTTCGCATATTGATCTAGAATTTTCCCCGTATTGTCTGTTGATCCATCATTTACGATGATGATTTCTTTCTCTTTGTAGTCTTGTGCTAATAGTGAGTCTATACATTGTGTCATGAAATCCTCTTCATTCCAGGCTGCAACAATACACGAAAAAAATGGTTGTGCTTCATCACTGGCACCTTTTTTATCTAATATTATGCGGGCTGAAACTGCTGGGTCTTCATACATGCGCAATGCGGTGTAAAACGTCACAAACAAAACCAATGTCACACAAACGCCGTAACCATAGAGAAAGACGTACTCAGAATCGACAAAATATGCCTTGCCAATAAGAATAGTCATTATAACTGCTAAAACAGCAACAACACCACCGGTATAACCAAGTGATGCATCTTTTTTTAGACTAACTTGTTGACGAGATGTCCTCATATTTGATTTCAATTCTGATTATATAGATTTTTTTGTGCTCATTTTACGTTTCAATCAAATATAGCATAGAATTGCTTAAATGTCCAATTCAGTATGGGGTTTATAATTTAATACACACCAAACAAAAAAAATCTCCCTTCACCAACTGACAGAGAGGGATTAATTGTGCAAGTAGCCCCAATGCGTGGTTTTCCAAACTTTTTTATAAAGGAGAAAATATAAGAAATGCAATAATGGGCCTGGAACAAATACCCACTAGAACACTCATTTCTCTATGAGTGCCTCAATCTCATCCTTTATCGATTCGTAGTTAACTACATCGAAGTTAGTAGTATTAACATCAATCCTCTTACTATCAATGTCTAATGGTTCAATAGAGCCATCACCAAGTGTTTCTTGCCACTCCCCTAAGCTTTCAGCATCCTGATGTCCCTTATGTCTTTCACCAGAGAGTGCCCTCTCTTCAAATCTATTTATTAATACCTCTCTATCTGCTACGCATCGTATCTGCACAACGTTGCACTTGTATCTATTTTTAAGTTCTCGTATTTTCTGATTGGCAAATGTTGGGTCAAAGTTCGTTTCAATAATGACTGATTTCTTTGCACTTAAACTAGCTTCTGCACAATGATATAAAATTTCATAACTTGCCCTCCCAATTTTTCTAGACCATTCACGGTCTTCATAACCCAAAACATCAAATATTAGCTCCTTGAAATCATCTTTGCAGATAAAAGAAATATTGAAATCTTTTGAGATTCTACGTCCAAGCATTGTTTTTCCTGTTGCTGGAAATCCTGTGATGACAATTAGTGTGTGCATGTAAGTGATTTATGTATTCTATGGCTCTTAGTTTTATTATAGCAAAATTCTAAACACACCTCCCTAGTCATACAAAAAATCCCTTTGTAGAGGGATTATTTAGGCCATTATGAATCCTATACTTACTTCACATAATCAATCATTTCATCAAGTCTGAGCGTGATATTCTCGTAGAATATTTTTTGTTCATTTTTTACAGCTTCAACCTTTCTATTTATTTCATCTAAATACTCTATCGTATCTTCATTTTGTACATTCTTTTGTTCTACTTCATCTAGGAGTTCAGACATTTCTTCTCTGGCCTTATCAAGTGTTTTTGTTGAATCGAACATTACAGCTTCAGTAGTCATTTTTTTGTTTTAAGAAATAAAAAACACACGGAGTAACCCGTGTGTATCAATGGAAGTATTATAGCATGGATTTATGTTGGAGTCAAATTGTAGCCCACTAGATGTAATAACTAAGAGCATTACATAACACTTCACAAAAGCTCTGAATACTCTTTCGGGTCATATAAAAAAACCCTTTGTAGAGGAATTTCTGAACTAGCGCATGTCAAGACCTCATGTACCATACGGTTCATAGGAGCTCCTTCATTGTTCGATTCTCCTCCTTTGAGATAGAAATATAAAAAGAGACCCACAGGGCGCCTCTTTTGAATTTTTAGCACACATCGAACCAATGCTCGAAAATTGAATGAGGATTTTGTGTAGTGTGCACATAACCTAACCATAAATCCTCAAGGGTCCCAGAAGGTGAAAGTTCAACTAGCAAACCGTATTGCAAAATTTGACTAGGCACTTGGCTTTTTGCCCACTAACAACTGTTTCGAAGTCTCACCTGGTTTATCGTTCCCCACTCAAGTCTGCGATTGCAGCACGTAAAACTTGCCAAGAGATGCGGGCTGTATGTTTATCAGGATTAAATTTGCGCACAACTTGCAAATATGGATGAATATAATTTCGAAATTGACGTAAGGAATGAGAGTATTCTTTTACATCTTGACCTATATGACCCACATCTGAGGCAACGTCGATAAAATTTACCAGATGCCACTGATCAAAGCCTCTAACATCTCCAGACTTTGTTTTCGGTGCATGCTTGGAGTTTTTATACAATTCTGGATTCGTAGATGCCACATCGCAAAACAATCCCTCCAGAGCACTGCCAGCTAAGAATAGTACCGCCAATGGGGAATCATCTATGCAATTTTGAATTTGATCCACGCGATCCCGAACTACACTCTCAACTTCGGGGTTCATGTCCAACTTGGACCATTTAATCGAACCAAATTCTTCTTGAAGAAAAGCACTTTCTGATTTGGGATGTGTTTTTGAAGACTGAACAGCCTCTGACAACAGCTTCTTTAGAATATTCTGATGCACCTCTGTCACCGACCCTCCTGCACCCTCAGGGCTGAGAGCATCAATGTACTCAAAGAGCTCTTTTAATATCTTTCCAACATTATCATCGGATCCATACTGCCAAAATGCTCTCATTCGCTTTGCTTTTGAGTTTCCATCTATCCGGTATCTCTGATGGTCGATATCAATACCAACATCTCGGAAGAATTTTGTATATGATGAGTCACTAAAATCTAAAACATAACCACTCCCCATACCCAGGAGTTCTTCTAATACCTTCTTTGATCGTATGCACTTAACTTTAGAGCCAAGCTAAGGTTCATGGATTTAACCGTTTAAGGTTTCGTGTATGACTTAATTAAAAATGGTCGAATCTCGTAAGTCATAGTCATATTGCATGGCATCACATATTGACGCTTCACTTTCTGCGCGACACTTAGAACTTACCATGTCTCTTTCTGTTCCATTATCAATATCTTCAATTGTATACATAAAGTAGATATTTGAATTAGTACTACCAAACGCCTGTGTATATTTTGCCCAACATGCCTCCTCGTAAAATGCAGCGCCTTCTAATTCTGTATTTTCCATTGACATAACTTTGCGTTCAGCCCTATCCCGACAGTCACTTTCCTTTTTTGTAATCTCTTGTTGCAACCCTAAATTTGGCAGGTAAATAACAAAATAATAGGCCAAACTTAATGTAATTATTACGAGACAGAAACCAATAATAATCTGTAGCAATTTGCTCATAGCGCTTTTTACAATTTAATTACATTTTAGACTTCTTTATAAGAAAATCCACATCAAACTAGCTCGCATGACAGTTGCTAAGTGACCTTATCGATACTTAGATTGAGACATCTTTTTCGACATGCCACAATACCAGATCTTTCATCATAATAAACCATCTCATGACACTCTTCACAGATAATTTGAGACTCAATATACTGATACCAATCGTCAATGATTCCTCCAACCTCTACAGCCGTGATGAATCCGCTATAATTTCTTCGATCATGTGAGCACACATTCCTCACAAAAGTGCTTTTTTTTGAAACTCCCTCTATGATTCCAAGTATGGGCTGATTCTGATGGATATACTTATTTTTCTTCAACTTTTTTAGCCTAGACTTTACTGAATCAAATAGCTCACTTAATGATGGTGGAATATCTGTACTGTACCTATGCCTTGTACTAGCACCGATATTTTCAGCGAACTTATTCAATATACCTTCTGCATGCACACCAAATGTCCTACCTGTCTCCGGTGCATTTGTATCATCCCCTAAAGCGCTTTTCATTTCATCCTTTGTAGAAAATGAAGGTCTTATAAATGGACCAGTGGAGTGATCCCAATCAACAATTTTTTCTGCAATCCAGCTAGGACAAAGAGTTTTTAGCTGATCAAACCAAAGGCGATCATGGGTAAATATGATTATTTGATGTTTTTCAAATTCATTTTTGAGAAGCTTAATTAGACCAGGTCTATTGTTTGCATCCAAACTGTTAATTACATCATCAAGAATAATATACTTTGTTTCTAGGTTGTATTTTTTTACACAAGCAAGGTATACTGAAATGCCTAAACTGCTCAGGAGTGACTCACTAAGTATTTTATATGCTGGCTTCACTTCAATATCATAATACTGAAGCTCAATTTCAGAAGAACGGCCTTCAGCTTTGCCTGTGTCATTATATGTAATTTTAATATCCCTTATATCTTTGTCAGGTCTTAGTTGAGCAAAATACTCACCTATTAATCCTGAAACATCATCAAATCTCTCTTTTACACCACTTTGAATATCACTATTAAGCCCTTCGCTCAGTAATTTATACTTGTCTATTTCCTCCGCACATACACTAAATTTATTTTCTAAATTTCGTTGCTTTTCGCGCAATGAACATACCTCTATAATATTTGAAATAGCAACACTCATTTTTTCCTCCTCATCACTTGGCTTCATTTTATCAATGCCTTTCTGTATCTCTACAGTCACAGCATCCCTTTCACTTTGTACTTTTTTATATACTTCCTGACTGGGCACTGCGACACCAGCTGACTCTATTATCTTCTCTGAGTTCAATTCCTCAGATGAAGTCTCTAGGAGAGTCTGGTATTCAGTGATTATTACAGCGCTTGAGACTGTAGTAATTTCCTGAGCTTTCGCGACCTCTGCAAAAAAGACCCTGAGGACTTCCAGTTCATTTCTAATTTCTTTCTTTATTCGCTTTATTTCTTCAGAAAGAGATTTTCGCTTAATATCTATTTCTCCGAGCTTTTTCAACTCCTTCTTAATGTGATCAAGAAGAACATCTCGCTTCCAGCCTGTGTCACAGACAGGACATGGGATATTAGCATCCGCACTTTGAAACAGAAGTTCTTTTGCTTTTTCAAATAAAGCAAGCTTATTTATGCTATCTGACACATTTGCTAGTTCCTTAAAGCTCTTCAAACGATCCTTGAGCACACCCAAATCACCCACTAGATTATCTGAAAAAGGATTTCCAGAAAGTTGTATTTTAACACCATTCAATTTAGCAGTATTTTCTATTAAATCACTGTGGACCTGAAGTTTTTTTAGATCTGGAATTACACTTATCAACTCATCAAATGTCTGAGGACTAATATGCGCCATTTTCTGATGGGCTTGAATTTTTTTCTGAGCATACACCAAGACAGTTGCATCACTTGATTCGCTCACAGTATTATCTGATGATTCTAGTATCTGTGCATCAATCTTTTTTACCTCAATCTTATTATCATATAAGAATTTATCAAGGACTGGACGAATTTCAGCTAGCTTCTTTTGAAAAGATAGCTCGTATTCAAACCCCATCCATTGCGCCAGTCTCTTATACTTTTCTGTGCCCGTGCTATTAAGAACGAACTCAACAACATCCCGATACCTCAAGTATGGCTTAATAACAAAAGAGTCATAAATTTCTTCAAAGCCACTTTCCAAAGATAGCTCAGGCTTCGTTTTAGTACTTTTCTTAAAAGTTTTTCGTAATTTTTTTGGTGAACCTTTGTCTTCGAAGGTTATTTCTACAAAAGTATCTTGAGCATTGTGATGTGGGTAAGCATCTTCTTTTGCTTTATCTCTCTGGAGCCATTCTATTTGATTTTTTGGAGATAAAAACCACTCGACACTATCAAAAAATGAAGTTTTTCCAGTGCTATTTGGACCATATAGAACATAGGAATTGCACTTAGATGCCCCTTTTTCAAAGTTTAAATCTCTCTTTTGTAGGATCCCCCTAAATCCTGCAACTGAAATTTTACTAATCTTTTTCATTTTCGTAACGTCGATTTACCTCTTCTATTAATCTTTCAGCTGTTTTTGAGGATTCCTCCTCATCAGTGTTTGACTTACTTAGAATATCTAAAAACTTCTTATCAAAGTCTCCCGATTTTCTTTTATTTAGTATTTTCTCTTCAATATTTTTCTGAGTCATAAATGCAAGGAAATTAGTTTTTTTCTTGGTCACTATACTATAACATCTCACCTCTGAATAATGAATATTACCCATATATTATACACAATCACCTGTAGACATATAAAGTCTTGTCAGCAACATAAAACGTCACTACGCAAACGCTAAAAGTACAACTTTTTAAACATAGTCAAAATTTCAATACTCCTCATTGTCTTATACCCTTCTTACAGAACTTTTGTGCTAATTATTGATTTGACCTCACCCTCTATGTGAAAATCCTCTTCAGCCTCGAAAGGTCTAACATCTGGATTAAGTGATGTAAGCATTACTTTGCTTTTTCCTTTAGTATACCTCTTGATCATTACCTCACCCCGGTTTACACAGACAACGATACTGCCATCATCGGGTTGCGGGTTTCTCTTTACTATCACAAGATCTCTATTTCTTATTCTTGGTTCCATCGACTTGCCAATTGCCTCCATCATAAAAGCGTCTTTTGCGGCGAATGGAATTAATTTTGTTGAGATGGGTATTCGATCTACAGGGTCTCCATCTAGTAAAGTACCACTCGGCCCACATGATGCTGGTCCATACAGATTCAGATATGTCACTTTTTTTTCAGGCCCATCTGCAATAATTTCATAGTCCTTAGGATTATTGGGATTTCTTTTCAGATATCCCTTCTTTTCCAATTGCGTAATGTGGTGATGCACTATGCTTGGAGATGAGATATTTAAGGCTAATTGTATTTCTCTAAGCGTGCATGGATCGTCCATACTAACTTTTAATAAATCTAGAATTGCTTGTTGTGTCTTATGTATTTTTTTCATTTGTCAAGTATAACATGTGAATATAAAGTGGAAAAGACCTCATTGATCTACTTTTTGTTCTATATTATAATTTAGCCAGATGTTTGGAAACAAAACTTTTAGGCATCTTCGACAAGAATCTGTTTAGCGAAAGAATTATGATAATTCTTCAGTCGATCGCTACTATTACTGAACCACAAGTAGTATTGCATTTTCAAGTTAGTTGTAATCAATTAAGTAAAATCCTATGCCTCGCCAACGAAAAACTAGCGCGAAAGCTAGTAAGGCTGCATCAAAAGTTCTTAGAGACAAAAGAACAGGGAGAAATTCCAAAACAGCTGCCGCTAGCGCCCTTTCACAAAGAGCACCAAAGAAGCGAAAATAGCTTCAGAAGCTATCTCAAAAATCTGTTCAATAACTTATTAATTACATATCATGTATTTCTACATTAACCACAATCCTCAAGCAACTGGAGAGCATGAGGTTCACATTGATGACAACTCATGCCCTCATCCACCAAACCAAGTAAATCGTTTAAACCTAGGCTCTTTCAGTGGATGTGAGGCTGCAGTGCGGTCCGCAAAGAGCAATTATCCGCAATGGAGCATAGACGGATGCAAATATTGCATACCAATATGTCACACTCGTTAAGGATTAAGTAAGATAAAATTAGTTCTTTTGAGAATAGATCCCACTTAATGATCCTATTGAGTGGGACTTTATATTTGGATAAAATCTACCTATGTCGTACACAGCACCCCAAAAGCATATAAAGACAGCCAAAACACTCTCTACGACAGTAAATACAAGATTTTCGGCACATAGAATACACGATTATGGGCAATTTTCATAATATCTAGGCGGATATTACCCTTATGTATCACTCAGTAGCCTGTAGGAGAAGCTCAGTCGCTAGCGCTACCACAGAACCCACGCCTGCCTGCCGGTAGGCAGGGTTCCGTGAACCTCCTCTACGGGGAAACTATTGTTTTACCGTAATGGCACGTAGACCCGACCCCATGCACCATACGGTTCATGGGACCCCCTTCCTTGTTCGATTCTCCTCCTTTGAGATAGAAATATAAAAAGAGACCCACAGGGAGCCTCTTTTTTAATTTGTAGCCCGTAGGAGAAATCTCACGCGTCGCAAGCTCCTTCAAAAACCCCTCGGTTTTAGTATTTCCGCCACGGGAAACCTAGGTTTCCCGAACCCATCCTTGTTCGATTCCACACAAATAAGAAATAATAAAAGCTCCAGATATATTGGAGCCTTTATTATTTCGTAGCCCGTAGGAGAAATCTCACGCGTCGAAAGCTCCTTTTAAGAACCCACGGTTCTCAATACTCTCCTCCAACGGAAAACTACCGTTTTCCGACCCTTTCCCTGTTCGATTCTCTTCCGTTACAAAAATCAAAAAAGAAGGCACCATGCCTTCTTTTTTGAATTTGTAGAGGAGTGTGTTGTAAATTGGAAACAATATGTGACTGACTTTAAATGTATTTATAGCATCTCAAAGATGTAAAGAATCTATCTTCGGCTGATACTCATCAGTGCGCACTCTGATTTCTCTTGCCTGTTCTATCTATTTCTAGTATACATACAAGTGAATTCTGTATGCCTGCAAATATTCTAATGACCACTCCAGTCCCATTTACCCTGAAGTGCAAGAATTTTTCAAAACTACCATGCTTCTTTCTTAGGTCATTATCATTTGGCGATCCCCTCCCCTCCAGAATGAATCCCTTATCGGAGCGAATGTCATTGATCTGTTGAAATGTCATTTGCTCAAAATAATCAAGTCTTTTGTAAAACTTTGAAAGTTCTTTTTTTTGAAGACTCTTGATACAGTAGTTTGTTCCAACGTCGCAACAGCCAAAGCTAAAGCGAACAAGGTCATTATAGCTTCTTAATGGAGTCTTTTCATCTATTAACCCTGCACCAGATCCTTCCCAGATATTTCCATGCTTCCCCATACTTTGAATTACTCGTTAAATGAAAAGGCATTTTTATAAAATAGCTGCATATCCTTAATTGGTATCTCGATATCATTCATCCCTTCCCTGTAGTTATCCAACCAAGGCGCGTGCTTATGTGAAATCGTAACCAGCTCTCCAGCAGAGTATTTACCAAGTAAATCCCAAATACCCTTAGTTACTTTCTTTGATTGTTGGTCCAATTCATTATATAAACCGCTGGGTGTAATAAGAGTATCCCTCTCATGTCCTTTGTATTCGTGATAGATTTCTTTCACTACTGGACCATATTGCCATGCCTGAATTTTTGAATCAAAAAGAACCTTTCCATTTAAAGCGAGACTAGCGCATTGAGCAAAGTATAGTAATTTCTGCAACTTCAAAGGTGTTACACCCTCTGGAAAATCCTTATCAATCATCTGTTGAGATGCTAAATATATGAAGTAGTCAGCTACTTGAAAGGACGTATTAGTTTTCATAGTATTATTTTATCATCTGTGAGTCATTATAACATATATACTAATCAGTTTTGGATAATAGATAATGCGCTACTTTGAAACTGAAAAGAAAGCGAACACCCAAGCTGTTAAGCCTGAGTGTTGAATTCCCAAGATTCGAATAGTGTCTTATTTTGATAGCTCTGTTGTTGCATGCCGTCGATAGAGAAACTCTACATCTTTGCCATGTTTGTAGGTGTGCAACCATTATTCACGATTAAAAGCATGCATGGTAAGATTTTGATTTTTTTAATTTTTTCTTTTATTTGAATTTTTTTAATTTTTGATGCTATACTTGAAATATGAGACCAATTATACAGATTTTAGCAAAGAATCTTAGATTACATAGGGAATCTAAAGGGATTACTCAGCAAGTACTTGCTGATTTGTGTGGTGTGCATAGAAATTATATTCTTGATATAGAGCATGGCAAGAGGAATATTACTTTAGAGACCCTAGAGAAAATTAGCATGGCCTTAGATATACCAATAACTAGACTACTTGAAGAAAAGTATGAATAAATTATTTGATCAGAGAGTATATCAGAAATTTGAAGTCTTGGATTATAGACATGCTTCAACTATTCTAAAAAATGACTTTCCTAAAGAATTCGATGAGCTTAACACTCACTTAAGTGAATTTGAGTTGCTGCACTCAGAGATATTGACACCAGGTGGCCGTAAATCTCCCGTCGCACAGAACTTTGATAACGCACTTTACAGTAACGGGTGGGAGGAAAAAAGTTGGGATGTAAATATTGAAGTTGATGGTCATGAACACCCATCGCCAACTCATCAAGTAGACTATTATAGGAACAGGGTTGCTATTGAACTGGAGTGGAACAATAAAGACCCATTTTATGATCGAGATCTTAATAATTTCAGGCTATTACATGAGCTAAATATTATTAGTGTTGGAGTTATCGTAACAAGAAGTACTCAACTTCAGGAGGTATTCAATGAACTGGGCAGAGGAAAATCCTATGGCTCATCCACAACGCATGTTTCCAAATTGTTACCAAAGGTTGAGGGTGGTGGCAGTGCGGAATGCCCTCTAATTATTTTCGCAATCAAACCTGAGGCCTGCGTCGATGATGTTAGAAATAACTTACAGTGATAAGTGCCTCAAGAACATCCCTACTCTTATCTCCCCTCCTGCCCATTGTTGAATGTTTGTGTTTTATTTCTTGTAGCTGAAATTTCATATTCAGCAACTCCGATGCTTTCTTGATTTCATCAACAGTAATCATGCCCGTATTAGAATAGGAGAGAACAACTGGGATTTTATACTTTTTTGCCTGCGTGAATAGTTCCAGAAAGGCACCAAATGCTTTCGTTTTTATGCAGAAAGGTGATTGATGCCTATCATTTCTATACCGACCTTTATGCAAGACTTCAGGATAATCGTATCTAACTAAGCTTTCAGTGGCATGATAGAAGCGCGAGTAATGAACAAATGAGTATGGCGGATCAGCATAGATCACATCAACCTTTTTCATTATAGAAGAATCACTGAGGATATCAATGTAATTCATTGAGTAAGACTTCGATTTTTTTCCCTTTAATGCCTTAGAATTATTTAGCAACTCCTCAGCCTTTCTGTAAAAATATCCCTCAAAAGATTTTGTCCTATACTGCATCACGTCTTCAAATGATTCATCAGTTTTCATATCTCTAAATTGGGCAAAGTGACCTGTTCCAGCACTAATATAACTAAAGGCATGAATAAGACAAACATTGAGCATATTCGCTAAATTCTTATCCTTTAGTTTATCTATGGCATACTTATAACTATCAATAGTACTTGCCTGCTTCGTACTGAAATACATTTCAGAAAATAGATAGAGATTCTGAACATACGGAAATGTAGATTTCGAAGAGTATAGGCCTTTGACCCACTTTTCCTCTTTTCGATATTGACTACTATTTATTGGATTCGGGACGTTGTTCATAAATTCAATATACTCCAAGCGATTGCCACTTACTGCAATCTGCTGACTCTTTTTAATAATTCTTTTGTATGACTTTTCAATTTCAAGCATATTCTTCTCGAGATTCTTTGACAGAATAGTTCTAATTTCTTCAATTGTATATTTACACTCATCTACCTCAATCACACCCTTTGATATGACTTTCGAATAGTTTTGTATATCGTTCGAAATAAAGGAATACTTATGACAAAGACTAATACCAAGACTGCATGTTCCGGCAAATAAATCTAAGACCGTTGAATCCTTTTTTACAAGGCTATCAATTTTAGACTCGATTTGATCAATGAGTTCCCTTTTGGACCCCATATACTTCATTATGTGTATATATTTTTCAGTATTGTTTTGCATACTATGATATTACATTATATTACTGAATCATACAAATATACTTATCCACACTTTCCAATTATTTTTCTAGTGATCGATATATAATACTATTAGCAGTGGCGCTTTCTTGTGTGGTCATTCCTGCTATTTGTAATAAAGATATACAACTAATATATTTCTATGTCTCTAGGGCTCTCCTAGACGTCCCTATTTCATACTCTGAGCTGATATTTAGTCATATAATCTCATTTTGGTAGATTTATCATTTTGAAAGATATTTTATACTTTACAGAATAGTAAAGAATAGGCCTGCACTACAATTCCGCATATCATAAGCTGTTATTTATTGCAGTTGCTAAAATCGTCATTTTCCATTTTTCCTCATTTCCTAGTAATAATCTGTGTATTGAGTCCCTCGTCTCCTAGAACGCTCTAGAATGAGTAATTTACTCTTAGCTATAAAGATACACATATTGTCCTTTTCTATCTCTCAGAGGTCATTCTGGGTGATCAGCGTCATTTCTACTATCTATTGGGACTAGAAAGTTTTGTGCGTCTACAGATTTTGGTATTTTACTAACAGTAGGCAGCATTGAATCCTATACTACCATTCTCAGTTGTTTATCAATAGATAACAATGGGTACTTTTTTTGCACAAAATATATAGTTTGTATCGATATATCTCAATGAGAATAACGCATCATCCTCAGAGCAGTTCATTGGATCACTCTTCGTCTCTCAGCTCTCTGGTCGCTCCAGAATGAGCCTATTTTTACTTATCAATAAATATCTATGCAAAGTTACTTTCTGTGTCCTAGAGGACATTCTAGATGAGAATGGATGTGACTCTGCGAGCAATTACTGATCTATTTTGGCTCCTTAACATCTTTCACCAACTTATTACTGTCGAGAATATCGATAACTTTCTCATTTTTTTTGACGATTTTTATTTGTTTTTTGAAATGCCTGAATAACTTTGGGAAATAATCATCACTATATGGACCGTAACAGTACATCCCTAAGCAAAGGGTTCTTACCAGACCGTTTTCACAAGTTACAATCTTTGGAAATGTGACAAGAGAATTCAACTCGTCCATTATTTTTGAAAGTTTCACTTGTTGAATTTTTGATACTCTTTGTACATATATAATTGCAACGTAGTGTTTAATTCTTGATCTTCCTTCAGTTTTTACAAGATACCAAGCGTCTTCCCCATCAGCTACAAGAATTGATGTTTTTTGAGGTGTTTTTACTAACAAGCTACTATCGCCATTTGCAATATGCTTTACATACTCTTCAATGACTTTATTTCCTTTATAATCCCACTTTTTATTTTTCATTTTTTTAGTAATTTGTTTTTATAATTATCTTCCTCCACCATTTTTCTCCCAATCCAAAAGAAGTTCTTCTGTAAAAATATACTTTGACTTATCACTATCCAGTGTTATTGCATAATTATTTATAGCATCATTTACACTTTTCTTATCAGGTGAATTTACTTCAACAAACTCATCCCCTTTGCCGCCAGCGCTATAAAGAAAATATAATCTAGTTGCTAATCGCAATGCATTTTCTGTTGCACTTCCTTTTTCATTTATGTCTTCATTGACCTGATTCTTTGAGCCGCCTGGTATAATTATTTCTTGTCCACTCTTGATCTCCCCATTTGCTGGCAGATCATTAAATGCTAAGATTTCTTCTGTGTCCGCACTATACTTTTCTGCTATTGATTTTATCGTATCGCTACTAAGGACTTTATGTTTCAAACCAGATACTGGCAAAATGAATATCGTATCGCCAACACTCACTCCTGAAACCTCAGAAATATCATTTGCCCAAATAAGTGTATTAATACTTATGCTGTGCTCCTGAGCAATACTTGCAAGTGTATCTCCGTCTCTCACAGTATATAATTTTACCTTATCACTTTCTGCATCAACCTCACTCTCACCCATTCCTCCAAGTACTAACTCTTGCTCTCCTTCAAGAATATCAATCCCTCCTTCACTCTTTCCATTCTCCACACTTCGCTCACCGAGTATGTCATCCTTATCTTTTTGACCTTTTATAAATTGAAATCCTAAAACAGCAAATATGGTCAAAATTATTGTTGCAATGACTGTGATTATATACTTCATTTTCTCAAATTGAGCTATTAAAATTATTTCATTAATTATCTCAATTAATGCTTTCCGTAGTTTCCCCAACTATTTACAGGCGCCCAACGCTGTCGTTGCAACTGGTATCCCCAAAACGCTAACTTGCTTTGAATAAAGTGCTACACCCTCATCCAAGAAAATTGTATACAACGTATTAGCATTACTAAGCGATTCAACGAATACAATTTTTTGATCACTCTCATCCACTTTTACCAAGTCATATTCACTGATTGTTTTAGTTGCATCAAAAACACTTAGTTTTGGATTATCTCCAGACACATTTCTAAACGTAAATACTAGCGGACTTTTCTCTGGCTTGTTTATTGAATACTTCAACATATTATTCTCATAACTCGCTTGAGTTACTTGTTCAAATGTACAAGTAATATCACCGTACTTCGATATCGATGTTGAAAGCACAAGCCTTTCCACCTCAATGTTTTCTGATTGTTTTTCACCTCTTTGAGGGCTCTTTTTACTATATACAAGGAATACCCAAAGACCGATAAGGCATATTATTAGCAGGATCGAACATTTCAAGTTTTTCATAGATATTTTTTAGATAAACAAAAAGCTCCCTGCAAGGTGAGCTATTGCTAACTCCATAGATATTCCTACCTATGACCATCGAAAGTAACCCTCACAAGGAGTTTTATACTTTCGATGGATTCTATTTCTCAGACCACTCACCAATACTGGCGGTTGGGCCTGATTTCTAGATATTTAGTTGTATTTATATTATATACAGTATTTTAAGAATCTGAAAATGTAGCATCCTTTTTGTAATCCTGCATTACTTTGTTCTAAGTGGTAAAATATTAGGAATACTATAAATATACGACCTATGGCTGAAATGAAAGAGGATCAATCATCAAAGAAATTCGATAGATATATTGCATCTATTTTTAAGAGTGAGAGCTTCCTAGCTACTGTAGCCACAATGAGAGAGCGATACGATATTCCGAAAGGCGGTTTCAATATGGATGAATATGAATCTTATGAGGAGGTAGAATCGAAGTGGTCAGGTTTTGATAATCTAGAAATATCTCAAGGTCTTTTTGATGATGTCACAGAGCTTTCAGAAAAGTATGAACTTCACTTTATAGAAGGCTTCCAAATACTATACAGATATATCTTTATAGGCGAAATTGACTATGAGAAAATATTTATGGGCTTTAATCACTGTGCTATCAATGATTCAAAAGAGGAAATTCAAGATATTTTTGATGACATCAAAAATAAGAGAATTGAACATAGCATTTCTACTCTAGGGAGCAGAACCTATCCAATAAGTATCAGCATTAGTCCATATGCAACACAAAGAGATGTCTTGGATTTTGTCTCAAAAAACTTTAAAAGTCATATCGAGCCAATACAAGAAAAGTATAAAATACCCAATTCTAAAAAAAGTGTAAGAACTCGCACTGAAAGAAAAGATCCTGTATCGAAGAAGGATTTATATGATCTCGTTTACAAAAATAGAGATCTAGATTGGCGAGCAATAAATGACAAAGTGTATGAAAAATATGGTGAACTTCTCGACTACAATGCCATAAATCAAATAATACAAACTGAGACCAAAAGACGTACCTAAGTGTAAACACTTAGCTTTTATCGTGATCAACTTAAAACTGCTTTTATTGTAGATAGTAATATCTACAATTTTTTATTGTCTAAAAAAATATTATGGCAGATCGCATAATCAAACCAATCTCACTTGGAGATCTTTATAAGAAAGAGTTCCCACCGGAAAAGTGGCTTATAGAAAATCTTGTGACCCTTGAGGGTCTCACACTCTTAACAGGACCACCTGAATCATTTAAATCTTGGATCATGTTTCATATTGCAGACTGCGTTGCAAATGACAAAGACGTTTTCGATGAGTTTTCTGTAGTACAAAGTAGTGTCCTTATTGTAGATGAAGAAAACCCCCCTCATGAAACACAAGATCGTTTTTCGATGCTGGGCGTAGTAAATACGTCACAAATATATATTAGCTCCTTGGCAGGCATTGAGATCACTTCAGACACTGCTCTCGAATCAATTAAAAGGTTTTGCAAGGAGAATAATATTGGACTCGTTATTTTTGATTCCTTGATAAGGCTTCATTCAGGCGATGAAAATGCGTCGAAAGATATGTCACAAGTATTCAGAATGCTGAAAAGCCTCACCACAGAAGGAATTTCAGTGATTACAACCCACCACAAAGGCAAGGAAAAGAAAAAGAATTCCGATAATGCATTTGGCAATACAAGAGGCTCATCCGAGATAGTTGCAGCACATGATAGTATCCTCTCTATTTCTCGTTTTGACGACAGGGAGGATATTGTACGCATCAAGCAAGACAAGTCGCGAGGCGGTGTAAAAATTCCACCATTCACCTTGAGTGTTGCGATAAGTAAGTTAAAGGCCACTCTTGCCTATGAAGATAGTTTAGGCAAAAAACCTAGTAAAGCAAAAGTTGCATCAGATCTCATTATCTCTGTTTTAGAAAAGAATGCTAATGGCCTTACTCACAGACAAATCATCGAATCACTTTTAGGACTTTCACCCGATCAAATTGGCGAAAAAACTATACGAAACACGATAAAGTCACTTGTTAGAGATGGACGTATCACTGAAAAGAAGGGCGAAAAGAACTCAAAGATATGTTACCTATCCAGTGTGGCAAAATAATTACCCTATATAGACAAATAATTTTACCACTACTTTAATGATCTCCTTTAATCGATATAAAGATTTGCTGGATGACCTAGCGGACACTTTGTCCGATGAGGAGATCTTGGAGTTGTCGAGGAAGCAAAAATTGATCGTTGAGCTTGCATTTAAAGTATGGGAGAAACAACAGGAAGAAGATGAGGTATGAAATTACCGTCAGTGTACATTTGGAGAGGTCTTAATATAATAAACCTGAACACCAAGCTACATTTTTTTATGTCATTTTTTATATGTGACATTAAATGGGGTGATTATTGTCCAAACTTTTGTAGTTTTGGTGTTCAACAATAATCACTCTTTTTAATTTTAATTTATGGATAAAAACAAAAAAGCTTTAATATACTATCGAGTTTCGACAGAAGATCAAGCTAGAAATGGAATAAGTCTTGAACAGCAAAAAGTAGACTGCCTAGCATATGCCTACAAAAATGATTATGAGGTAGTCAGGAAATTTCATGATGATGGCATCTCAGCAAAGACACTTGATCGCAAAGGATTACAAGATATGCTCAAATTTTGCTCATCCAAGAAAAATGAGGTGGATGCTGTCATTATATACAAAGTTGATCGCCTTTCGAGAGATACAGGTGACTACACAGACATCCTCAAAGAACTGAAAAGTTATAGTGTTGAACTCATTTCAATCACAGAGAGTATAAACAATACTCCAAGTGGCAAATTTATGGGTAATATAATGTCTGCAACTGCTCAATATGATAATGATGTGCGATCTGAGCGAATAAGTGATGCTATGAAGCAGATCATCAAGAATGGGAAATGGTGCTATGAGGCACCTCTTGGCTATCTCAATTTCACAAGCGAAAGTGGTGGTAAGTATATCAAAGTTGACGAGGAACGAGCAGAGCATATCAAGTGGATCTTTGAAGAATTTGCCAAAGGCACTCATACACTCAAAGAAATTCGAGTAATGGTGAATACTCGAGGCCTTAGATCAAAGCAAGGTAATCCAGTGTCCTTTCAATTTATGTCCAAAATGATACGCAATACTTTCTATTATGGAATGATGTATCTAGCTCGCTATGATGAGTACTATCCTGGCACACACCAACCACTCATCTCGGAGGAGACATTTCGTGTCTGTCAGGCGTTACTGAAAAATAATGGTGCGAGTGATAAGGCATCGTATCGAGGTAAGAAATCTACCTCATTAGATTTTCCTCTTCGAGGATTCCTCTGTTGTAAGGAATGCAACCGACCTATAACAGGCTCCTATTCTACCGGTCGGAATGGCCAAAAATATCCCTACTACAAGTGTTACAGCCATAAATGCACTGCCTTTCGTTCTGGTACAAAATCTCGAGTAGAGGATGCTTTTGTCAAAAGATTGAAAGAGATTACGCCAAATCCAGAGCTAGTCAAATCTTACAAAGCAATTATTCTGGATGTGTCTCGATCAAAGCAAAAAGACTCTCATAAAGAACAGATGAGACTTGCTAAGACCAAAGAAGATATCTCTCAAAGAAAGAATGGCTTATTTGATCTAAAAAGTAGGAATCTCCTTGACGATGCTGATTTTGAAGAGCAGCTCAACCGCATCAAACAAGAAGAAGCACAGGCCGTTATGCTGTACAATGAATTTTCCGTTGAAGAACTCGATATGGAGCGAGTTGTTAATGATGTGTTTGATATCATTGAAAACCTGTCTACATTCTGGGAAGAATCAACCTACGAAAGAAAATTAAGATTGCAAGGTTCGATTTTTTTGGAAAAACCCACTTTTGATGGAGAAAGAGTTGAAAACAGCAGTTTGAGTATACTGGCATTAGAAAAAGGCAGCCTTGAGCTGCCCTATTCTACACTTGTAGCCCGTAGGAGAATCGAACTCCTGTTACCAGGATGAAAACCTGGCGTCCTAACCACTAGACGAACGGGCCGTATTGTAACTTTCTTGTCCTTTAGTACTCTCGTTTCTTGCTTTTTTCAAACTAGCGTATTTCTTGACAATACGACTTATTATACATTTATTTCGCTGAAATGCAAGGGTTGGTCTTCTTTAATACTATCATCTCATTAGCTATTATCTCCGGGGCAGATCCCTGCCTACCGGCAGGCAGGCCCAGTCATCCGCCAGCTGGCGGATGAGGATGACACAGTGTTGATCTGATAGACGGTTGTTCGCTGGAGATATAATACCACCTCTAATTAACTGTTCTACATCGGGCAGATCCCCAGTTGTTATGCCCTTTGGGTGCAAGCTGAGGATGACAGACCGAAAGCTTTATGTGGATTTGTTAGTTGGAGGTATTATCGACTATACACTGAAGTGGCATTACTCAAAGAGGCTTTGGATGTCTTGCCAGGTTAGCTTTTTGAAGAGGTCTTTGCTTTCTCCTACCATGCCGTCAAAGAGGTTTTTCTTGCGTTCTTGGAGCGCTACAATTCTCTCTTCGATTGTGCCCTTGGTGATGAGTCTGTATACATTGACAGATTTTTTCTGTCCTATTCGGTGGGTTCTGTCGATGGCTTGGTTTTCTACGCTTGGATTCCACCAAGGATCAAAGATGATGACATTATCTGCTACTGTCAGATTTAGTCCTACACCTCCCGCCTTGAGACTGATGAGGAATACAGGAATTTTTTCATCCTGGGTGAACTTTTCGATCACGTCTTTGCGCTTGCGTGTACTTCCCGTAAGTGTCACGTAGGGAATTCCCTTCTTGGTTAATTCCGCTTCTAAGATGTCAATCATTGAGGTGAATTGACTAAACACGAGGACCTTTGATTTATTGGTCACAATTCCGTCGATCAGCGTGTGAAAGACATTTAGCTTTGCGCTTTCAAATTGCTCGTATTTCTTTTCTTTTAACAAAAGAGCTGGGTGATTGCAGATTTGGCGTAGCTTGGTCAGCCCAGAGAGGATGTGGATCTGAGATCCTGAAAATCCTTTCTTCTGAACATTTGAGAAAATGTCACTCTTTACACGTGAGAGCACTTCCTGATAAAGCAAGCTTTGCTCATTGCTGAGATCGCAGCTTACTTTTTGCTCTACTTTTGGTGGTAATTCTGTGAGCACATCTGCCTTGGCCCTGCGTAACATAAAGCACGAGGTCTTAGAGCGCAATCTGGCTAGCGCATCGAGATCAGCCTCTTGCATGATTGGTTTGTGGAAGTTTTTTTGGAAGCTTTGGTGCGAGCCTAAGAATCCTGGCATGAGAAAATCGAACATCGACCAGATCTCGCTGACGGTGTTTTCTAGGGGTGTTCCTGTCAGAGCTAAGCGATAGTCGGCGTCAATTTGTTTGACTGTTTTTGCGTTTTTTGTTTTATGGTTTTTGATCATCTGGGCTTCGTCGAGGATGCAGTAGTCAAATTTTATCTTTGACTTCTGGTAGTGCGCTAGGTCACGCTGGAGCACAGAGTACGAAGTGATAATGATATCACTTTTCTTTGCTTTTTTAATCGCTGCTTTACGCTCACTTGGCGAACCATCTATGACTGTGGTGCTCCTGTGTGGTGTGAATTTAGACACTTCCTGCTCCCAGTTTGTTAGGAGTGTTTTAGGACAGACAACAAGCGATGGCTTGCTAGTATTGCGTGCAAGATCGATCAAAGTGAGCGCTTGGATTGTCTTGCCGAGCCCCATGTCATCCGCTAGGATCCCCGCAAAGCGGTACTTCCGTAGGAAGTAAAACCAATCAATACCCTCTCGTTGATAATCTCGTAAAAGTTTTTTGGTTTTTGTCGGTAATTTCACCTTCTCTACTGGCTTACCTGACTTCGCCTCTTTGATGAAGTGCTTGAATGATTGCTGCATTTTTCCTGTGTAGTACTGCGAGTTTTGGCAGAGATCATCCAGTTCTGGGGCGCTGTACATCCGTCCTTCAAAGGTTCCTGAGTCTTTTATTTGCGTGAAGCTCTCAAGCATATAGATGAGCTTTTGAAGTTCCTTGAGATTCCCAATGATGGCCATTGTACCGTCATCCATGGTCATATATCCATTGGGGTTGTCGATATAGTCTTTGAGCATTTCGAGAGTGACCTTGCCCTCACCACAGTAGAAGTCCGCATCAAAGGCCAGCCAATCATTGGAAGCGTCTGCTTCAATATTAAACTTTGCTTTGAAATCATACTGGGCAATCTTTAATTCATCCTTGACGAATACGAAAGGGTAGCCTAATGATTGTAACTCTTGCCAATATTTTGTGTAGTAGGCAATAATCTTTTTGTTCCCTTGGATTTTGATGCGTCCCATTTTACCGAGGCCACACTTTTCATGCTTAGCGGCACATGCCTTTACCATGGCTATTTCATCTTTTTCATGTACTTGTGCATAGGCGAGAATTTGTTCTTTTTCCTGCACGCCCAAGACGAATTGCTCATCACTAGCGCCACCAGAACGACGCACAAATTGATCGCCAGTGTGACTCCACACTTTGTGAACCGTCTCTGATAGGTAAATTACTGCACTTCCATAATCAATTGCGGGCATAATGATCAATTTCTCTTGCAGAGCATCATAATGTACGGCGATCACTTTTTTGCGCTTTGTGTGCTCTTTGAGCTCATAATTTGAAAACTCACTTTCTATGAGGCTTACTGTATTGTGATTTGTGCTAGGTTTTTTTGCAAGCTTCATGAGAGCAATGAGTTCCGCGTTATTTAACCTGATCCGCAAAGGATCACCGCTTGAATATTTGTATCCATGTTTTCTAGCAATACACTCCTGTATTACATCTTGTATTTCAGGCACTACAGCTACGTAGAAGAAGTCTTTGTCGTGGACGCACAACATACCTGTTTTGCCATAGAAAAAATATGCCTTCTTGCTTGCGCACCATGATGAAATCAATGTGCAATAAAACAAGTCATCCCGGACCTCCTGCTGATGTGCGCCACTGATCACTGCTCTGCGCTGCCTTTCAATCTTGCACTGAATGTGCGTCTGAGAATCATCTGTGTTTTCTTGTACAAAACGTACCTTTTTCTCTTTGCCACCAAGAACGATCATCACATCCATCTGAGCCTGAAGCAGCTTCTCGTAAAGCATGGCGAGATCATACTCACGCATATCGAGGATGTCGCCCTCGAAAAAATAGTCAAACAATTCTCTTTGTGATTGCGACATTTCGGTCTCATTTTCTTCGTAGACCTCCTGTAGATCATCGTATGGGTCTCCATAAAAGCCATACCCGTGTTGCCTGTATTTATTTTTTGCGACAACTTCCAGACGTGCACGATAATCAGCGTGTAATATTATCTTGTATTTTTTGGCAAATTCTTGTCCTCCTTGGTCTTGACTCACTGTTGGATCATCTAGAGTCACACCACTGACTGCACTGATTTTATCAAGTGTCTGAATATCGAGGCCTGCTGCCTTGAGTTGCTCTAGTAAATCCTTGGTTATTACAGGCGTTTTTTTATCCTTTAATTTTTTTTCAGTGTTTTCCTCTAGGCGTTTGTTTTGGGTTTTGCGGTTGCTTTTTTTGTACCATTTTAGAAAGTTTTGCACCGTTTTTTTCTCTGTAAATACCTGATCACAGTACTGGGCATAAATGTCTGCAAATACTAGAACAAGAGCTACACTGTGTTTACATGTCTCTTCGAAAGGACATGTACAGTCTTCTAAATCAAAGACGCCATCTTGTAATGAAAACGAAAAATCTACAGTATAGAGTTCTGTGCCACGCACAGTTGCGGATATGATCAGACTCAGGTTACCGTTTTTTTCTATGATTATATCTCGGACAGAAGTTTTTTTTTCATAGTACTGCTGACCACGCTGAAAAACACGGTACGGCACCACATTTAAGAGTTGCTCCTGTATTTTCTCTGAGGCGATATCTCCAGGACTTATACTCATACTTTTTTTGTCGAATTTTCATGCAAACTAATATGATAGGACTTATTGTATATTTATTTGATTGAAATGCAAGTGTTGCCCTTGCTTTATCGGATATTTGTGCTATTGTAAAAATACTACTTATATGGAAAATAGCACATTGACAAATCAACACCCCCAAATAGGTGACGACTCACTCCTCGAAACAAGCTGGCGCAATGGAAATATCATTGCCCACTTTTTCAAAATAAGACCGTATATCCTCATGGACATAATGTTCTTCTCGATTTATTTTGGTGCACTATCTTTTGTTCTTGGTATAAATATTGATAACCAAAAAAAGCGTGACCAGTATGCTGAGTGGCAAAACGAAGCTCATATCGTAGCACAGTACCTGGAGATACTCTCTCCCTTTCTCTACAATGCCAAAGACATGATCGATTCTCATATCGTTCGTGGCACAAATAATTTAGCTGGCGACCTGGAGGCAAAAAGTGTGTCTATTGGTGCTACATCCATAGAGATTGTCTTTGGTGAAAATTCTGGTGGTATATTCGTTGCTATCACAACACAAGAGCATGAGACTATTGATACTGTACTATGGCCAATGATTGGCAATGCCCACGCTGTGCCAGATCTGACACCTCGTGCACGTGAGGAGATCACGTGGATGTGTAAACACCAATGTCCAAGAGGTCTGCAAGAGACTACTCAAATTGTTTCTTTATAAAAACTCTTCATCGCTGTGCGGTAGGAGTTTTCGATTTCTATTTTTTGACATAACTTCTACTGTAGTGTTTATTGGAGTTATCATTTTTTTACAACTTGTGAGTATACTATGATCGAACTTCATATTGTTTCTTATATCTTTCATGGCAGTGGTCCTGACAACAATGAAAATATTGTTGATGCGCTGAGAGAGCATGGTATCTCTGTTGACGGTCAAGCGCGTGTCTTCCGTCATGATGGTAAAAAGATCCATGGAATTGAAGTGAGTTTTGAAGAAGGATTTCAAATTGCTCATTCAATCGTCAAATCAGGAAACAAAGACATTTTTATCTTCACAATCCGTGGAATGACTGACAGCAGACCATCACTTACTTGGCCTCGCGAAAAAAATCCACATGAAGTACTCGCTAAAAGCGTTCAAAGAGGTTATGGGTTGCCTAAAAATCTAGCTTCACAGTAATCCGAAGATGCTAGTGATGCGCCGCTTTAAACAATTTCATTTGTAGAGATCTCTCCACTTACTACTCTCCCTTACGCTTTGCGTTAGGGAGTATTTTTTTAAAAATCTTGGCTATCCAATATAATTTCTAATAATTGCTTTTTGGCTCTTCTTACTAGTGTGCCTACGGTACTTACTGGTTTGCCGATGATGTCGCTGATTTCTTTGTAGGAGAAGCCTTCGATGTAGCGCAGGTGGATTACTTGTGCGTAACTATCAGGGAGTGTGCTGATGGCGCTGCGCATTTGTTCTTTGAGTTCTTTCTGAAACCAGATGTCGAGCGAGGAGAGTTCGATGTTGGCTAGGGCTGCCTCGTCACTGAGCGCAAGCGTTTCGTCGAGGGAGAGGTTTTTTTTGCGAGACTTTTTGGCGATGTAATCTACTGCGGTATTGTGTGCGATCCTGTAGATCCACGGCGAGAACTTTCTTGTTGTATCAAACAAGTCAATCCTTGTGTGGGCTTTTATAAAGGATTCTTGGACGATGTCACTTGCTTCATCAGGACCGCTAGCGTAGCGGGCTACGTAATGTAAGAGTTTTGACTGATAGCGATTAATGAGAAAATCAAAAGACTTGTCGTTTTTTTCTTGTACTTGCTGCGCTAGCTGCTCGTCGCTTAGATCATCATTAGTCGCTGCATTTGTGACATTTGTGTGTTCCATGCTTTAATAATAGCATTAGATGGTGAAAAAGTGTTAGGTTATCAACCTTCGCTGAAGCTACCCTAAATACTCAGGGCGCAGCGGCATGACAAGTGGGTTATAGTGGATAGGGGCGTGCCTGCCTCAGTTTTCCCTAGAAAATTTTGACAGGCTAGTTACTGATTACTTTTTTTATGAAAATTCTGGCCATTGAGTCAAGTGCAGACGAAACTGGTATTGCTATTTGTGATTATAGCCATGGGGTTTTTGTGGTGGAGAAAAATTTGATCGCCTCACAGATTGATATGCACCGCGCCTTTGGTGGGATCGTGCCAAATCTGGCTGGGAAATACCATACGGAGAATATTTTACCGCTTCTGCGTGAAGCTGCCATCGATCGATCTGAAATCGACCTTATCGCGGTCACGGCTGGTCCAGGTCTTATGCCCTGCTTGGTAGTCGGAGTCAGTGCCGCCAACGCTCTAGCGGTTGCATGGGATAAGCCGCTGCTTGGCGTACATCACATCGAGGGTCACATCTACGCTAACTGGATTAACCCACTTGGAAGCTCGGCTTCCAAGTGGGTTAATCCGCTTTTTCCTGGGCTTGCTCTTGTGGTTAGTGGTGGTCATACGCAGCTTATGCTGATGCGCGATCATGGTGATTATGAGATCATCGGTCAAACACAAGATGATGCTGTAGGTGAAGCGTATGACAAAGCTGCTCGCCTCTTGGGCCTTCCCTATCCTGGTGGACCAGAGATTGACGTGCGCGCAGCAACGTTCAAAGAGACTTCTCACTCAGAGCAATTGAAAGCTGCTGATATACTGCCTCGCCCAATGTTCAATAGTGGTGACTATCACTTTTCCTTTTCTGGTCTCAAAACTGCTGTTTTGTATAAAGTACGTGACTATCAAAAGAACGTACTTCTCTCTGGTGGTATGAAAGCCTCAGATATCACCAAGGATGCCTACGAAAGCGTTGATCTTCCGGAAGAATTTGTAGCGAGTATGTGTTATGCCTTTCAAGAAGCTGCTTGTGACGTCTTGATCAAAAAAACTCTCGAAGCTGCCCGAGAATACAATGTACAATCAATTCTCCTGACTGGTGGTGTCAGTGCAAACAAATACTTGCGTGCACAACTTGAAGAAAAAGTCTACACACAAATGCCTCAAGTGAGTGTACACATCCCAGAACTAGCCTATTGTCTGGATAATGGTGCGATGATCGCAGCTGCGGCAGCTTATCGGTGGGAGCGTATGTCAGACCTCAAGCGAGCAAATCTCGATCAAGTCGTCACTGCAAATCCCAACCTGACTATTTAAGGCGCATAAAACGCCAAAAGAATATATCATTTTTAGAACTTCCTCACTTTGTTGCAATATGACCTGCCCGCCCGCCAGCAACGCTTCGCTTTTACGATGCGGGCCAGGCAATACTTAAGCCCGCCTGCCATGATAGGGCATTTCGGGCAGGCACACGCGAAGCAGGCGGGGGCACAAATATGTATTTTACTGTAAACGTATATGATGCGTTGTCAGAAAGATAGACGTTTGTAACGAAATCGTGTGCAAAGTGAGAAAGTGAGAAAGTCCTCATTTTTAACGTGACGGTTTGGTGATTGTCGGATATAATAAAAGAGAACCCCTTGTTATTGGGATGAAAGAATTCTAAGCATACTTAACTTCGGCTTATGAAAAAATGGCTTAAACGTATTCTCTTTTGGGGAATTTTGATTGCTATTATCGGCTTTATCGCCTGGAGGTTTTTTGGACCCAAGGAAGTTGAGCCGCCAGAATCTTATACTCCCGCAGCTGGAGATGTACAATCAACTATAAGCATCAACGCCACACTTGTGCCGGATAATTATGCAAATATTTCTGCAGAGACCTTGAGTGAAGTTACCGCGGTACATGTAAGCGTCGGCGATACCGTGATGGAAGATCAAAAACTCGTCACACTTGATCAGGCAGCGCTCGCTACTCAGATCCGTAGCGCGCAACTAGCTGTAGACAGTGCTGTCGAGCAAGAGCAAGCAGCCCGCAGAAAATCAGCCAATACCTCAAGTGCTCAAAGAAAAGTGCTCAAAAACGCATCTGAACAAGCACGCCAAAGACTTCATGAACTCTATACCCTACGCAGCAAAGGTGTGCTGACTTCGCCAATTGCTGGCGTCGTTACGATTCAAAATGCTCGTGTGGGAGAAGTCATCACTGGAACGACATCACCCGTTGCCGGGGTCACTGCTGGTACTGTGATTCGTATTATTGATGCCCTGACCCTTCATGTAGAAGCTTTTGTCTCTGAATCAGACATCATTGATTTGCGTGTTGGACAAAGTGCCACCATGACATTTGATGCGCTCCCAGATGAATCCTTCGACGCTGTGATCTCTCAAATTGATCCTGAAGCTTCTTCTATCCAAGACGTTATTTACTTCAAGACAGAGTTTGAAATTTCTGGACTCAATAGCAAACTGCGCAGTGGTATGAGTGGGGATATCGACATCATCACCCAAGAATCATCTAACGTACTCACGATTCCCCTTCGGTTTGTGCGCAATGACGACGATGGTCAATACGTAAACGTTGCGGATGGCACCGACGAAAAAGGTCAGGCGACTTATGCAAAAAAATATATCCAAACAGGTATCGAAGGTGACGATGGCTTTGCAGAAGTTCTCGATGGTTTGAATAATGGTGAGACAATTTATAATATTCAAGAAGATGAGGATGAATAGGTCGTTCACTGCTCCCTTTTGACCCCGTAGACCTCATCAGGCTTCTCTCCTATTTCTTAGATTCGATTTCTTATGACAGAAAAAAACAAAGTACCACTGATCGTTTGCAAAGACCTTGGGAAGACTTTTTATACGGGGGATGTTGAGACACATGCTCTCAAATCTGCCTCATGTGCGATTGATCGTGGAGAATTTGTGTCGATCATGGGCCCTAGTGGAAGTGGCAAATCGACATTTATGCACCTTTTATCATTTCTTGAAGAACCGACAAAAGGCTCCTACCATTTTGATGGGCGTGATATCTCTACTTTTGATGGAGCCACACTCGCCCAACTACGCAATCAAGAAATTGGATTTATCTTTCAAGCCTTTAACCTTCTGCCCCGACTGAGTGTGTGGGACAACGTCGAACTTCCATTGCTGTATGACTTCTACACAAAAGGGCTTGGAAAGTCCAAAGAGCACAAACAGCGTATCGAAAAGGCTCTTGAAAGTGTAGGACTCTCTCACCGTGCCGAGTATAAAGCCCAGTACTTAAGTGGTGGTGAAAAACAACGGGTAGCTATAGCGCGGGCCCTGGTCAATAATCCTAAAATTATCTTTGCTGATGAGCCGACAGGCAACCTTGATTCAAAAGCAGGGCTCAGCGTCATGCAAATTCTGCAAGAACTCGGTGAAAAAGGTCACACGATTATCATGGTGACACATGAACACTCTACCGCTATGCACGCTACACGAATCATAGGCCTCAAGGATGGTGTTTTGGAAACTGATGAACCCGTGCAAGAAAGGCTTTTCGCCAAGGACGAACAGGAATTGAAATAGATAGAGACTACATACCTTGCACCCTGCATACGTAGGTCAGGCAACTCTCTCACTGTGACTGAGACCCTCAAAAAAAGCTTCCTTTAATTCGCCTTACAACCACCCCTCAATCCCCTCCTTGCAAAGGAGGGGAGGTAGCGACTAGTTACTAATTACTGATTACCAGTTACTACAATATGTACATATTGTTACTCTCACTAAAGATGACCTGGCAAAACTTTGCTGCTGCTAAGCTGCGAACGTTTCTTACAGTTCTAGGCATCATCATCGGTATCGCCTCTGTGGTGATTGTCTTGAGTGTGGGAACAAGTGCACAAAACGTCCTCCTCGATCAGGTCAGGCAAATAGGCTCCAACAAAATCGCCATCCTTCCTGGTGCAGCTGCCGATGACGGCCCACCTGCAATTGTCTTTGGGATTGTCTCTACTACGCTGATCTCATCGGACATTGTGCAACTTCGCAACAAAAGTGCCTTTCCCTACATCGAAAACATCTCTGGCTATGTCAGCACGACAAAAGTAGTACGCTACAATAAGGAAAATGCTGCTTATGAAATCCAAGGCGTTGAGCCTGAGGCAGAAATGGTAGAGGATATCGAGCTATCCTCTGGACGCTTTATCAGTGCAAGTGAAAACGCTTCAGCGCGACGTGTCGCAGTATTAGGCGCAGATGTGGCTACAACGCTTTTTGATGAGAAGTCTCCCGTGGGTGAAGTGATCGGCATAGGCAAGGCGAACTACAGAGTGATTGGTGTAGCTGCGCGTCGTGGTCAGAGTTTTGCTGGAAATTTTGATGAGTCGATTTATGTGCCACTACTGAGCGCGCAGCGCAATATCTTGGGGATTAATTATCTGAGTTTTGCTCGCCTGAGTGTGAGCGATGAGGCCAAAATCGCCGAGACAGAAGAGGCTATCAGATCTCTCCTTAAATCTCGCCATGGCATCCCCCAGGATGAAGAAGGGGATTTCTCGGTACGTAATATCGCAGCAGCGATTGAGACGCTTTCCAATATCACCAACGTCATGAAGTACTTCTTGGTTACTGTTGCAAGTATTGCTTTGGTTGTTGGTGGGATTGGTATTATGAACATGATGTTGATTACGCTCAATAAACGCGTGCGGGAAATTGGCCTGCGTGTAGCCCTTGGGGCCAGGTCACGTGATATAGCCTTGCAGTTCCTGGTGGAGAGTATCGTGATCTCTGTTATGGGTGGCGCTGTAGGTAGTCTGATCGGTTATGGTATCACGCAGGTTGTTGGCCTGGTTGCACTGCAAAATGGTATTGACTGGCGGGTGAGCAATGAGATTGATGTCTACGCGCTCGCTTTTGGGATTGCTGGGGTGATCGGTATTGTGTTTGGTATTTATCCTGCAATCAAAGCGACGCGCGTTTCCCCTATGGAAGCCCTTCGGTATGAATAACTACAGGTAATAGGTTTTAGGTCATGGGTTATAGCGATTTAGCACTCTCTCATTATCTATCACCTAGTACCTATCACCCATAACCTACCCCCAATGAATCTTTTTTATTACATCAGAATATTTCTCATCGCTACCAAGTCACTGTTGGATGATTTTGGTCGTACACTTCTCTCTTTGCTTGGAATCATCGTCAGTGTGCTAGCCATCATGATCGTGATCACGCTCGGTGATAACGTTGATCTCTATATCCAAAACCAACTTAGCGCTTTTGGGACGGATAGTATCCAGATCGAGACCAAGGTTCCATCAGAAGACAGTGGGATCAATATCGGAGACGCGTCTAGTCGGGCTCAGATCACCACACTGACCGCTGAGGATGCTCGCGCTCTGGAGAAACTCCCTAGTGTAAAGATAGGAACGGTTGGTGTAATCGGTCAAGCCCGTGTCGTGAGTGATGGTGAAAGTAAACAAGCTCTCCTTCTTGGTGCAGATGCTAACGCTCCACGCGTTGACGGTGGTTTAAAAATTGATCGTGGTCGTTTCTTCACAGAATCAGAAACGATCGGTAAATCACACGTTTTGGTTCTTGGATCCAACCTTGCCGAAGACCTTTTTGCCAACTTAGACCCTGTTGGTAAGCGTGTTCGCGTCAAAGGGACGACATATCGCATTATCGGTACCGTCAAAGAGCGCGGCTCACTCTTTGGATTTAACTACGATGATCTGGCCTATATCCCCTATACTGCGTTAACCTCAGAGATCCTCGGTACAGACTACGTCCAATACATCACTCTCAAAGCTGATGGCGACGATAAAGTTGACGCCGCTGTGGGTGACGCAACAAGCCTCTTGCGTACTAGGCACGACAGTAACGGACCTGCCCAAGATGACTTCAGTGTAACCTCAACTGAACAAGCCCAGGATATCCTCGGGAACATTGTTGGAGTTGTCTCACTCTTACTGACGGCACTGGCTAGCGTGTCGATCATTGTGGGTGGTGTGGGTATCATGAACATGATGCTGATGAGTGTAGAAGAACGCAAAAGTGAGATTGGTTTGCGCAAGGCTGTCGGCGGCCGTGAAGAAGACGTGCTGTCACAGTTTCTGATTGAATCGATCGTGATTGCACTGTTTGCAGCAATCATCGGTATCGCACTAGCTGCAGTACTCCTGTGGGTAGCTGGGACCTACGCCGTCAGTGAAGGGTTTGTCGATAATTTCCGCATTCCACTCAATGCGATCATTCTTTCAGCAACGTTTTCTTGCGCAGCAGGCGTCATCTTTGGCGTCTACCCAGCCAAACTTGCCGCAAAGACCAACCCTGTGGAAGCGATGCGATAATCATCAGTGTGTTATACTCTAGTTACACTTATACTGAGAGAAATATATGCTTCTCCTTGTGATATCTGTTTTTTGCCTTATATTCATCACAGAATCTACCCTACTGATAGGAGCTGGTCTTTTGTTGCTTATATTTGCCTGCAAACTGGCTCATGCTGCACTCACAAACACTCAAGCAAGACAGATCGGTCAGAGTCCTGGCTTTTTCTCCAAAAGTAGCTTTGGTGGCAATCAGACTGGCAAGGTCATTGGTGGTTATCAGATTACCGATGACGCCCGTCTAAACCTCTAGTAATGTCCTCCTAACTGCAGCGCTTATTATGTGCCTGCAGTTTTTTTTGACATTTATATATAGTACCGTAGTTTTGAAAAGTGCGCATGTTGACTTTGCGGTTGTTTAAAAACGCGCGGAAATTTCCGCGCGTTTGCTACAGGTTTGCCTGGTGGTCCTGGGTCTGGTGGATTTGGATTACAATCTATAGGAGACGATGGAGTACTTCTAATTCATGTTTGAATTTAGGATACTCCTTTTCTCCAACGATCTTAAGTACTTCCTCGCAATACATAACTGCTATCTCTGCAAGTGCACTACCCTCTGATGACAGTGCGACAGACTTACCTTGATTGGTTCGTTGCCATTGTGTGAGATTGCTCTTGTGTTCATAAAATCTTTGCAGCGCTTTGGAGGTTTTACTCCGGAGCAATCGCTTGTTCAGATGCACAAGACCTCCAATCGTACATAAAACTAATAGCGAATATACTAGTATAAATAGCATGGGACTCCCCTCCTTTTTAAGGTTTGTAAAAGTTTCTTAGCCATGTGTATTGGTACTTGTCTGCTAGCTGTTTGCGTAGCTTATGCAGCTCTTGCACCATCGTTCGGTGATGAGACTCACCTTTTTGATCGTATAAATACTTTCTGATGTCGATTTCTTTCTCGATAAACAAGAGTCCTTGTTGTCGTAGTGCTTCACGCTCAGCTTTCTGTTTTTTGGTGATTTTTTTCCCTCGCATGTTCCAGCTAAAATTTCTTACTCTATGGAGCCAACCCTCACGCTTTTCATGAGCATCTTCTAACTTAACTAATGCTTTGGCGTACTTTAATTTTTGTACTCTCGCTTTTTTTCTTATGTTCATTTTTCTGACTAACCATGATTTAATATGGTATTGCCAAAGAAGTATTCCTAAAGGAATTAGTGCTAAAGAGCCAAAGCCTATGATGATTACCTCTACATGATCAATCATTTTATTATCCTCATGTTTGTGGAAATTTAGTCAACTGTTTTTACATACGCATCTATCCAATTACCTCCCTGATCCAGAATATCACTTTTGTTTTTCATTTTACCAGTAAGTTGGTTTCTCGAAACCCTCTTTAACGCGTCAAAAAGTTTCTTCCCTATGAAGCGTAGTTCTTCATTTGCGTCAGATTGATCAAATTTTCCTTCACCGTATTTTTTCACAACATTACCCTCCCAACACGTTATCGCTTCATCTACTAGGGTAAGTAGTCCTTGTTTATGAATAATCTCTTTTTTAGGACCTCTCCGCTTAAAGCAGAAAAATATTGCTATCATTAGTAATAAAAATAGGACATACAGTATTAGCATTCGTGCAAATATCTCAGTGTCACTCATTTCACTTCTCCTGATTGTTAAAAAAACATTGCGCTAAAGATATCATATCTAAACCTTTTGCGCAAACTTTTGGCAGATTTTTCATATACTTTACTCCATACCCTAATACCTTGAGTAAATAGTGCTTTGTCGCTATACTGAGAATATTAATGTCACTTTACCACACTTTTGCAACACCTTTATGGCACTTCACGACAAATACACCAAACCCTACGACCCAGCACTGTATGAGAAAGATGTTTATGGGATGTGGGAGAAATCTGGATATTTCAACCCTGATAACCTCCCAAACTTGGAGAGTCGTAGCGAGACCTTCTCTATCATATTACCACCACCAAATGCAAACGGTAGATTACATGCAGGGCATGGTTCTGATTTTGTCCTCAAAGACATTATGGGTCGCTACCATCGCATGCTGGGTAAAAAAGTACTTCTTCTTCCCGGTGCAGACCATGCCGGATTTGAGACACAGGGCGTTTATGAGAAGAAATTGCAAAAAGAGGGGCGTTCTCGTTTTGGAATGAATCGCGAAGACCTTTATAAGGAAATTTTTGATTTTGTTATAGAGAACAAGCATTTCATGGAGGATGATGTGAAAAAACTTGGTACTTCATGTGACTGGTCTCGTAATACCTTCACACTCGATGATCATGTTATCTCAAAAGTTGAGGATACATTTTTCCAAATGTACCGTGATGACATGATTTATCGTGCAAAGCGATCTGTACATTGGAATCCCAAATTTAAGACTTCTCTTGCTGATATTGAAACTACCTTTGAAGACCGTACCGAGCCTTTTTACTATTTCCAATATGGACCATTTGAGATCGGTACATCACGGCCTGAGACGAAGTTTGGTGATAAATACGTCGTAATGCACCCCGACGACGAACGCTACACACAATACACCCACGGTGATACATTTGAAGCGGAATGGATCAATGGTACTGTCATTGCAACGATCATCAAAGATGAAGCGATTGATATGGAATTTGGAACAGGAGTTATGACAATTACACCGTGGCATGATTTGACTGACTTTGAGATTGCGCAGCGTCACAATCTGGAGTATGAGCAGGTTATTGACCTCGATGGACGCCTTATGGATATTGCTGAAGAATTTTCTGGTCAAAAAATCCACATCGCTCGACCAGATATCGTCAAAAAACTTGAAAAAAAAGGTTTGGTAACGCGCATTGAGCCAAAGCAAAAGCATGCTGTTCGTGTCTGCGAACGCACTGGCGTCGTCATCGAACCTCAACTCATGGATCAATGGTTTGTAAAAATGAAGCCTCTCACCGAGCTGGCTCTCGCAGCGCTTGCCAATGGTAAAATCTCCTTTGTTTCCAAACAATTTGAAAAAATATTTGTTCATTGGATGGAAAACCCCGTTGACTGGAATATTTCCCGCCAGATCGTGTGGGGCATTCAAATCCCAGCTTGGTTTAAAAACAAGGGTCAGGAAAATGAAGAAATCCTTGTCCAGAAGGAGCGTCCCGAGGGAGTCGGATGGGAGCAAGATGAAGATACATTTGATACGTGGTTTTCATCTGGACAATGGCCGCTTGTGACCCTAGGATACCCTGATGGAAAAGACTTTCAGGAATATTACCCAACGAGTGTCATGGAGGCTGGGCGTGATCTTGTATTTAAATGGATACCTCGCATGATTATGTTTGGTTTGTACCTTGCAAAAGATGTTCCTTTTAAGGATATTTATTTTCACGGCATGATCCTTGATGGTAAAGGTCAGAAAATGTCTAAATCAAAAGGAAATACTCTTTCCCCCGTTGAGCTTGCAGATGAGTTCGGTACTGATGCAATGCGAATGTCATTTATCGTCGGTAACACACCCGGGCAAGATATGGCATTAAAAACTGAAAAGGTCCGCGCTTATAAAAAATTTGCAAATAAATTGTGGAATATCTCACGCTTTATCTATACGAATACCGAAGGTTATGATTTCACTTCATATGATATCAAAAATTTGCCTGCTTCAGATATGGAATTTTTACAAAATTTTGAAGACATCAAAACTGATATCTCAAAGGATATAGAAGAGTATAGACTGTATCTTGCAGCAGAGAAATCATACCACTATGTGTGGCATGAACTAGCAGATAAGATCATTGAACTTTCTAAAGATTCACTAGGTGAAGATGCTAACTCTAATGACCGAGCCGCTAAGCAATATCTCCTCTTGACCCTTTTAGGTGGTAGCCTCAAAATTCTTCATCCATTTATGCCGTTTATTACGGAAGAGATCTGGAAGGACTTCCCTCAGGAGGGTAAAGATCTTCTTTTGGTTGAAAAATGGTAGTGTGGCAAACCTATCGAAGCCAGAAAGAGTTGTGTGTTTATTAACTCTCCACTGACTATGCGTCATAGTGAACTTCTTATCCTTAGTGTTATAAGTGTTGTTATTGTACTTTTAGCACAAACGGTCGTTTCCTTGATTGGTAATGATCTCTTGTCATTTGATTTTGCTGATTTAACGTATTCTAGTACTGGTCTCACTCTAGTGAGCGCTGTAGCTATAGCGGCACTGATCGAAGAATCCGTTCGCACAATCATCCTGTATTACTATGGGCGACTTAAAGGGATTCCTCGTCATTTTTGGTTGTATGGAGCCACCTTTGGTTTTGGCTTTGGATTTACAGAGGTGCTCCTTGCATTTAGTCAGGCCTCAACTCCATGGCATTACGTTGGTCTTGCAGGCATTCTCCTGATCCATATTATTTTGAGTATTTTTGCGGTGCAGCTTTTGACCTATTTCACACATTTACGTATAATCTTGACCATCATTCTTTTGGTTGTAGTGCACAGCCTTTACAACCTCTTTGTTCTTGTGGTTTTGCCACTCTTTGGCGCATAGTTTCTCTGTATCAGAGGTGCGGAAATACCTCGCTATGCACTTTGTTTTTCATGATAAACGAACTTGCACAAACTCTGTTTTCCTCATATAATGTAGGTATAAATAAACTATTCTTATGTTAAAAGAAAAAAGGTCATTTCTCGATAAATTCACTGGTCCTGAAGACCCACAGGAAGATCTCAACGCTCCATCACAGAGTATGTCAATGCCGGTGTATAGCGATGATGAAACAACGCAAATGCCTGTATCTCAGATAGCGCAACCTGCTGCTCAACCAACTTGGGAGCCAGATTCAGAGGTCTCAGATGCAGAAGGACAGCTGACAATTGACGTCTACCAGACAGAAAATGATATTGTCATCAAATCAACCATTGCTGGCGTAAAACCGGAGCACCTTGATGTCGGCATCAGCAATGACATGATCACGATCAAGGGAGAGCGAGAGACGGAGGAAGAGATCTCAGAAGAAAATTATTATTACCAAGAATGTTACTGGGGATCATTTTCACGGAGTGTTGTGCTTCCTACGGATGTTTTGACGGATAAGATTGATGCAACACTTAAAAATGGCATCCTGACTATTCGACTCCCAAAGGCTGACACCACAAAGACAAAGAAGATTCAGGTGCGCGGATTTTAGCAATCGCTCCAACGATGAACACAAAGGGGGTTGCACTTTGCGTGACTCCCTTTTACTTATCATCTTTTTATAATGTCTCTTAAAACTCTCATAGGACTCTCGCACTTTGTACACTTCTTCCAGCCAAAGGCTGACAGGCGTTGCTACACCAGTATTTTCGAATCCCTTAGCTCGCGAGTCCTGTCGCTCGTGAGCGACGGGACGAGTGACGAGATTCAAAAATACTAGTGTGCGCCTCGAATTGCACAAAGTGCAAAAGTCCTATCTCAGTTTTAGATCCCATTCACTCGCAATATTTAGTGACATGAAAGCAATTCTTTTTTTTCTGTGTAGTGGACTACTCCTGCAAGGTGGTAGTGTTTTTGCGCAGTCAGAATCAACACCAACAGACCAGGGTGGGCAGTCTCTTTCATCTCCTGCGGATGTGGAAGAGATAGTCATGAGTGGGCTCTCTCTTCGTGTTGGTTCCGTAGTCCAACAAGTCCCATTGGAAGAATACCGAACAATCGTAACCTCTGTCCCATATCTGGTCATCGACCCTACCTACTCGCGAGAGGTAGAGAATGGTCAGTTTTGCCCAGAATTCAAGGAGCCTTGTTTTTTGCGCATGCGGGTACAAGAAAAATCCCAGGTCAAAAAAATGGCTGCAACAACTGTGTCAACCAAAGAGCTGGGAGAATACCTTGAAGTCGTGGCGCAATCGTTTGTAGCAGAGCCAGTTAATGCTGTACTCACTGCTCAAGGTGGCAAAATCGTTGTTGCGCAGCCTCATGTTGACGGTTACACCATTTCACTAGAAGACAATATCACAAATGTCTCAGAGGCGATCATGCGAGGTGAAAAAGAAATACCTTTGGCAGCTATTGCTAAACTTGCTGAGATCCGAAGTGATAACTACAAAGAGCTTGGGCTGGAAACACTCATCGGCGAGGGTCGGTCAAATTTTGCTGGATCGAGTGTTGATCGTATCCATAACATTCAAGTGGCAGCAGACAGATTTGATGACCTCATCATTCCACCAGGTGGTGTCTTTTCTTTTTTAGAGCATTTAGGAGAAGTGGATGGCACAACGGGATATCGCCAAGAACTGGTTATCAAAAATAATCAAACGATTAAAGAATACGGTGGTGGCGTGTGCCAAGTCTCCACCACAATTTTTCGTGGTGCAATTTTTACGGGTATGAAGATTGCAGAGCGACGCAATCACTCCTACCCCGTCAAGTACTACGAACCTATGGGATTTGACGCAACAATTTACCTGCCAGCACCAGACATGAAATTTGAAAATAATACCGGTGGTTATGTCATGCTTGATACGGAAATCATTGGAAGTGAGCTTGTTTTTTACTACTATGGTCGTGATGATGGAAGAAAGGTTGTTATGGATGGCCCGCATGTTACTTCACGTGGAGATGACGGCTCAGCAAAAACCTATTTTACGCAAAAAGTCACAAGCGCCAATGGAGAGGTCATCATAGATGATACGTTTAATAGTAATTATAAATCGCCTGATGCTTACCCGCGAGTAGGTGACACAAGCATAGGTGGTAGCAAGCTCACACAGAAACCTGACGATTGGTCCAAGAAGCAATGGAAGGAATATGCAACTGCTAACGGTATCTAGTAATTAGGAGCTAGTCAGTTCTTGTGTCATCCTAGAAGCTTTTTTTCTTTGAGCACGTAGTGATTGGATTGAAAATATGCTATCTGGGATCTAGGACGATTAATATTTAGGTTCTAGCGGATAGAGGAAAAGGTTTTAGGTGAGACTGTAGTAGTCTTATGCTCCACTAACAACGAACTTGTTTAAATCCATAGCACATCTCACATGATTGACCGTGATACCAATAACCATGAGAATCTTCAACTTTACTGTGAAGAGCGACCACTGACAGGGAGACTCTTAATCGTGGATGATTTCCCTACTGAAACTAATACCCTCACAGACGGTGAGGCGCAGATCACCTATTGGCATACTCGCTACAATGCTTCTCATGAGGCCTCTACCACCCCACCTGGTGACGCTCTGTTTGATACTGTTCTCATTCGCCTACCTAAGTCACATGAGTACTTTGATTTTGTTTTGCAGATGGTTTCTTCACACATCTCTCCTAAGGGGAAAGTTTTCGTTTACGGCCTTAATGACGAAGGTATCAAAGGCGCCGCCAAAAAACTCAAAGAGTTTTATGGCAACGTAGAAACGATGCTGATCAAAAATCATGGTAGGATCCTGTCATCTGAAGTTTCTGCAATATATGAAAAGAAACGGCTTTCTGATTTTGCTAGTAAGCATGTTCTTACCTACGACACGAAAGAATATGAGATGACCTACTATCCTGGCATGTTTGCACCGGGCACCCTCGATGTCGGTACAGAGCTCTTACTTGATAGTTGTATCCCACTACTAAAAAATGGAGTAAGTGTCCTAGACTATGCCTGTGGCAGTGGCATCATTGCTAGAGTATTGCTTGATAAGGCTCAAGACCTTACGCTCGATCTACTAGACAACGATACGCTTTCTCTGGAAGCTGCTAAGCATAATGTACCACAAGCAGAGTCTCTTAAACTAGAAGAGGCCCTAGAGTCGCACCCACACCAAAAGAAGTATGACCTAATCGTCTCCAATCCTCCGATCCACACTGAGAAAAACTTGCAATACGAAACGCTTTGCAAACTAATTCAAAATGGGTTTCAGTATTTGCTGCCAGGTGGTAGACTGATCATCGTCGTGCAAGCGCGTATCAAGGTAGAAGACCGATTCGAAAGCGTATTTGGAAACTGCACCATCCTAGCAGAGACGACCCGTTTTAAAGTACTTGAGGGGATTCGATAGTTTTACAAAACAGAAAACCCACCGAAGCAGGTTTCTGCTGGTAGGTTGCAAAGATATGTATTGGATATTTTAAAAAATGGATTGTAGTGTAGTCCTTAACCAAAAACGGTCTGCAACCTCCCACGTATAGTGAAGCCCGAAATAGTCGTACCTCTCACACTGCCAAACCCACTTGGAGTCGATATTTTTAATTCCATTGACGAGCTTTGCTGTGAGTTTAAGATCAAAAATGACACCGTGAAGTTCAATCGTCTCGATAATCAGTTGATCTCGATCTAGTTTTTTGGTAACTTCAGCATCCTCTCTGCTAAAGCATTTATTTCATCGTCACTATCTATAGAAGAATGTAATGAGTTTCTTATTTCAGCTAACATAATGGTAGTCCTCTCCATTTCATTGTATTAATATCTTAACATAATGTTTTATTTGTGTCAAATGCTAATGATCTAAATTTAATTCGAGCTCCTTCAAAATCCCTCGGTTTTGAATTTCCACTATACGAAACATAGATTTCCCAAACAATTAAATCTTTGGAGCTCCCTAGTTCTACCCACTGAAACAATAAGATTACTTACTACTTTTCTTTGATATGTGATTTTAGTTCATCTATGAAGAGTTCCATTTTATGGAGGTTTTCTACTTGATCATTATCAGATTTTGAACGTATATACCTTGCTTTCTCGTTAAACATATAATCAAATGTTTCTGACCATTTGCCTTCGACGCCCAGAGCCATCGCATAGGGTAGATACTTCGCGCCATCAAAAGATACCTCTAGCTCATCAATAGATGCAATTCTCCTACCCTCTGCGCTTTCTAAGTATTTTTGGAGGCCCCGAATATTTTCATGGACTACTTGGCCTTTCTGAGTGCGTTTATACGTAAGGATCAGGAACCCCGTCACGATTAGTGAGCTGGGAAAAATGGAGCCCACTTCTAATCGTAGATCTTGTGTGGCGTTTTCATTGAATGCCCATAGAATAGCACATGCAAAAATGATGGAGAGTATAGCACTAGCATAGACTTGCCATCTTTTTGCAGAGAAATACTTCTTTGCTTTGACGTGCCTGACGATCTCATTTTTTACAGCGTCCATTTGATGGGCAAACTCTGCGCCAAATCCAGAGAGAAATACGGTATTACCTTGTTGAAAAAGTGCCTGCAGAAAAAGCTTCTCATATGGAAGTAGCTGATGTTGTGAAGTATCTGGCGATCGAACAAATTTAAAGTCGATGCGTGAATCTATTTTCATCGGAATCATCGTTTCGTCCATGGAGATATACCCACGAAGCGCCAAATCAACTACTAAACCAGAGAGATCTCTCCTGTGAATTTTCTTATCTACAATGTATCCAACTTCAACAGGAGGCAGATCATCTGGAATATCCCACTGCGCATAGACAGATCGCATGTTTGGATAGCGATCATAAAACCACCACCGAATGGTCATGGTGGCAAAAGTAGCTATGGGTAATGAGTAAAAAATCCATTCCATGTCTAGATTGTAGCATATGAAGATCACTACATGCTTTGTTGTAAAAAAGATACATGCAAATTGTAACCAAATATAAATATTTTACAAAATACTAGCTACTTTCTGTTAAGTATTGATAATCCAACTCTCGATAAATTATCCATTTTTAATTCTTGGAATATCTTCAAAAGCTAGCCATGTAGTACACAGTTAGTGGAATAAACTACGGAAAATTTAGGTGATAGTATGCGTAAAATTTGACAAAAATACTCATTTTTGATATAGTTATTAAAAATAAATAATAAAGTAAACTCATGAGTCCAATACTTCATTCTTTGAGGAATGTATTTAATTTTAGAGGTCGTGCTTCTTCTCGCGAATTCATACCATTCCTTCTGCTATCTCTTTTTTTAGGAGCACTTTTTTATTTTGTCCCTGAGGAGAAAGTTTGGTATGATTGGCCTGTTCTTATTGCCAACTTAGTGGCATTTGTGGTGCTAATTTCACTAACTGTTCGACGTTTGCATGACGTAAATAAATCTGGCTGGTGGGTACTACTAAGCATCATACCTATAGGTTTTATTATCTTGCTGATAGTCTTTCTCATGCGTAAAAGTGATGAGGGATCTAACAAGTATGGGCCAGTTTCAACAATTTAGGACCTACAACTCTAAAACAAAAACGACTCACTGGAGTTGTTTTTGTTTTGTCGTAGATAGAGATAGACAAATAAGCCGTCGTTCAACATTCGAATACAGAAAAGTCTTTAATTTTTTGTGTAGCTGGTATTAATGAAAATATATCTTGCTCTATATGTCAGCATTCCAAATTTTTGGTGCTACTCTAAGAAAATTTCTAGCTAATCCAACCAGATGCAACTCGCTGAAATCATTTTTAACTTAAGATTAAGTAAGTAATCGCAGTATATTTGAAATTCTCTCTATAGGTATGTCTTATCAGCGACCATGGCACGCATCAAGGTAGAAGACCGATTCGAAAGCGTGTTTAGAAACTGCACCATCCTAGCAGAGACGACCCGTTTTAAAGTACTTGAGGGGATTCGATAGTTTAAAAACAGAAAACCTACCGAAGCAGGTTTCTGCTGGTAGGTTATTGGGATACAATGAGAAGCATTCTAGCCGCTCACTTCGGAAAGTATAGCTATTGTATTCTTAGATTTGCTTGTTGCTGCTAAAGCATCTCTGATGTACTTATGCTTTTTGCCGTGAACTTTACAAAGCTCTTGTAAGAATTTTGTACTGTGGAGATATGAGCCAGGCTCTTTCACTGGAAATATTTTAGTTACTTCACTTGGGTGGACTTCTGCAAAACGTATCTTGTCTTGATAGCAGTGACCGTACCGCTTTAAGTCAGCAAGCATTGCAGTATCTTTCGCAGCCTGCTTCCGATACTTGGTAGATACAATGTCTGACATTGCTATATGGTAAATGCAATAGTTGCGTTGTGTCGTATCATCAGATGGTGCAGTTGAGTCACTCCACTTAAATCGGTCAGGGGAAGGAATCATTTCTACTTCATTTGATAAGGCAATTTTTGCCAACTCATCAGCAATAAACCCAGCATCCTTTCTCGCTTCATCTGGTACGTATGCTCGCACAAATGCGGAAACAGCGTCATAACTGCCAGATGCACCCTCCTCACGAATGCGAGATGCAAGGACTGACATTGCCTCCGAGCAGAGACTGATCATTTCAGAAGTTTCACTTCTACTCATCTGCCAACAGATGCTAAGAACCCCTGCGGGCGTAAGGTTTTCGTAAGAGAAGTATTCTTGCCATTCGGTGAATTCTGGCATATACTTTTTTATACTCTCAATGATCGCAACGGGACTGTTGCCAGGATTAGCCAGCATCGCCTCAGCGATCATACGCTTTATAGCTGTTGGCATTGTCTCATTTTCAAGCACTACAGGACTGAGATCAGCTATCTTCCGCCGCTTTTTAACTTGCTTCCACACGTCAGAAATAAGACTGTTACTCTGGCAGAAGTGAAGTGCTGGCGAAAACCACCATACTTCGTCTGTACCAAGATTTAAAAAAGCACGTGTAACCATATCTGGGTGTGCCTTGAAAACATCAGGTCTCACGATGGAGTGTGTAACGCCTTGCCAAAACTGAGAGTCTCCAATCAATTCCTTTAGGTGATCTCCCTTAGTTAGCGCACGTGCTGCTTTTTTGCGAGTTTCTTCGTTATTTCCCAACACTGCAAGTAATCGCAGATTGATGGGGTCATTTGTGATAATGCCCTTGCTAGCCATTGTAAAGGTTCTCCTATGTTGACTATGTATCAAAGATACTTACACAATCTAACACATAAAACCTCAGAAGTCAAAAAAATTGATCTAGATTCTACGTTACTATTCGCCATGTACTTTGATTGAAAATTCAAATAGTTCAGAAAATGTACTTAAGCGCGCCAAAATAATCCCTCAATAGAGCAACATTTTATCATTTGTACTGGGCTAGCATGGCTTTCCGAACTTGCTTCTCAGAGAATGCATATACAAGACACAATTGAGTCTATTCAAGCGATGAATCTCTCGGCTAACTAATAAACAAGCCCCATCCTACACCTCAACGGGAATTTCGATTTCTAGATAATTGACGTTATGAGTAGGAATAAGTTGTAAGGGTGCATATACATCATGAAATGCAAAATCACAGTGTAAATTTTCTCCTGTGGGAGCTATATAATGTTAGTAACAACTTTACACACAAATTGTTAATAGATTATACGATAAATTATCCTTGATATAAAAAACAGACAGTACTCATATAATACTGTCTGTCATTTTCTACCTGCACGTATTTACGTTACAGAAGATTGGGTCTCATTAGAAACACTGAGGATTTCCCATGGCACTGGCGATTCATCACCCTTGCGCTTGATAAAAAACTCTGCGCCAAATCCAGAGAGAAATACGGTATTACCTTGTTGAAAAAGTGCTTGTATAAAAAGCTTCTCATATGGAAGTAGCTGATGTTGTGAAGTATCTGGCGATCGAACAAATTTGAAGTCGATGCGTGAATCTATTTTCATCGGAATCATCGTTTCTTGCATGGAGATATAACCGCGGAGTACTAAATCAACGATTAGACCAGAGAGGTCTCTCCTATGAATTTTTTTGACCATGATGTAACCCACTTCCACAGGAGGTAGGCTGTCAGGAATATCCCACTGCGCATAGACAGATCGCATGTTTGGGTAGTAATCATAAAACCACCATCGAATGGTCATGGTGGCAAAAGTAGCTATGGGTAATGAGTAAAAAATCCATTCCATATAGAGAGTGTAGCATATTTGGAACACTACACACTTTTTTTGCAACCCCGAAGGGACGCTCAGTCGCCTTACTCTTATAGAACTCACGGTTCCATAAAACTCCACCACGGTGAAACTCCCATTTTACCCCAAGGGCACCTAGCTCCGATCCCTTTCATGGCTTTATTCACATATTACAAATATCAAAAGACCGAGCATCAAATACTAGGTCTTTTGTGTTTGTACTCTAACTGCATGGCTTTCAAAACTTGTGGAGATGAGGGAGTATGTACAGGAGAGTACTGAAAAGCTTGAAATTGTGATGAGTTAGAAAGAAAAAAAGCCAGCGCACATCCGTGTGCTGACTACAACTAAACGACTTTTCTCTTATTCCTTGTGTGGACTAAATAACTGAGGACAAGCATCGTGAAGTCACCTTCCCAATTTCTCAAATGCTCTCCCCTTTCTTTCTTGCATCTCATCTTTGCAGGGAGAGGCTCTCCAAAATCCGTCTTCAGATCATGAAGTTTATCACTAATTACCTGATAGCACTCATTAGGAATCTTCAGTAGACTTATAGTTGGGCTCGTCAATTTTGTTGCAAAATGCTTACCCTCATTTTGACTTGAGTCAAATATACTGATGAGCTCCGGGAAAAAGAACTTGAGATCATCATGGATAATACCATCACGATTTGGGCAGTTTGGACGAAAAGAAAAATCGTATCGCAACAACCTTTCTGTAGAGTATACTGCCTCAACTTCTACGTGCACATCAACTCGTGAAGAAATCATTTTATGTATTTCCTTATCAGTTGATGTCATTCCTTCTATTTTCACAAAATTGAGGAATGCCAACATCTTTACTGTTCGGGGATTATCCTCTATTCGCTTTACTTGTAAATGTTCTATTACTACCTCCTGTGAGCCAGAATTCCACATATACAGAAACTGTGTAAAAATGGTTCGGTATAGTTCTGGTAATTTCTCTACAGTGAATAGAGAATTTTTTCCCGCATTACTTGATCGATGATGGATTTCCATATAATTTCTCCTATTTGAAATGAATAGCCAGTATGTTAAAGGTCAAAGTTATTAATTGAAAAGTACACTGAATTTCGGTACTTGTCAAGAAAAAATGATCTAGATTCTACGTTACTATTCGCCATGTACTTTGATTGAAATTCAAATGGTTCAGAAAATGTACTTACTGGCGCCAAAAAAATCTCTTAACATAGCAACATTTTATCATTTGTACCCCCGGAGGGAAATCTCACGCGTCGTTTCACTCCTTTTGAAACTCTGCGGTTTCAATACTTCCGCCACGGGAAACCTAGGTTTCCCGACCCCATCCTCGTTCGATTCCCAGGGTGCGAATCACAAAAGACCCAGCACTGAGTGCTAGGTCTTTTGTAATTTGTACCCCCGGAGGGAATCGAACCCCCATTAAAGGCTTAGAAGTCCCTTGTTCTATCCATTGAACTACAGGGGCGTACATTTTATTGTTGGTAATTTCTGCATTAACTTAACCACCCCTGGGTCCCCCCTCCCTGCCTACCGGCAGGCAGGCTTGAAAAGGAGGGGAGGTTGGAAAAAGAGTCTTGCGACTCTTCTCACATTTGGCTGGCTCGCCAGGCCGAAGCTTCTTGTCATGCCATAGCTTTGGCGAAGGCTGGTGCGCCGTGAGAGCATACCTTTGCTAAAGCTACGGTAGACAGGGATTTAAACAGTACATTCACATCTGTAGACTTATACTATTTCCAATTAACCTACCTTACAGCATTGTGAAACTCCTGGATCCCGCCCGCCTACCTTGCATGTGCAACGCACTTCGGGCAGGGATAGAATATTTGCACACCAATCACTTCGTTCTTGAAGAAAAAATACTTCCAGGATGACAAGTAGATGTATGATGGTTAATTGAAGATAATAGTACTCTGTGCGCCGTGAGGGATTTGAACCCCCGACCGTTTGGTTAAGAGCCAACTGCTCTACCAACTGAGCTAACGGCGCATGATTGGCTATTAGCATAAGATCTTCATAACATTCAAGAAAGTACGTTATGAGCAGGGACTGCTCGGACCCTGTCCGCCCTATCTGCCGTCAGGCAGGCTTTGGCGGGAACTGAGCTAACGGCGCATATGGACTCAAATTAAGGCTTTAAAACAAAAGCACTCATGTGAGTACAATGTTTAGTATAGATCAAATCGGGCACTGGGTCAACACAAAGGATACCACGCAAGTCTCTCAAAAACTTATTACTTGTGATCGATTTTCTCAACTAAATCCTGCTCTAGAAATTCACTGGCATCATCTAAGACTTCATCGACATCGTCATTTTGAGATACTGCAATTCCTTCAGTGTCTTCAATATCTTCATCTGATTCACTTAATTTGTCGGTAACATCATCATCTAGCGTAACGATTTCAGTCATTTCCTCTTGCTCGCCTTGATCGGAATTCAGGGTATTTCGCCCCTCCTCTTGCTCTTGTTCTGACTCAAAAGTTCTCGGTTCTACGACATAGAGTGCTGTCCAGCTTATGCGCATGTCTTGTTGGGCGCTTTCCTCAATCATGATGGTAAATCCTTTTTCGGAAATGTTTGTGGCAATGGCAGCCACAAAGACATCTTGCACGCTTGCGGTGACGATTGGTATTTCGCTGAACTCATTTTCAAATTCTACTACAACACTCTTTTGACCTTCTTTGATGACAGCAAATCCACCTGCGTCTGTATCGCCATAGGATACTCGATCTATAAATGTCACAGAACCGAGGAAGGTCACTGCGTCTTCAAAGATCGTGACAGATTTTACGACAAGTTCTTTTGCAACAGTCCAGACATCATTTGTTAGCTGAGCAAATTCATCACCTTCTACTTTCACAGTAGCATTTGAAGCGATGATTTGCTCCCTTTTTTCTACTCCAGGAAACCACTGGTTATCGACAAAAACGACGATGGTACCCTCTTCTTCTTGATCATAGGTACTAAGCGCTGTTCCGATCACGTAACCAGTATCGGTTGCGCGCATGCCTACTCCCTCTAGAGAGGAGGCTGTTATTCTATCACCTTGTTGAATTGGTCCATTTTCTGTTGTAACACGTACTGGCACACGTCCAGCAAGGGCTACAGGCACTGGCTGTCCTTGTTGTGCGCCAGAGGCATCTCCTATAACTTGCCCAGGCCTTGTAGAAACAACACCGATCATATCTACATCTTTTTCTTGCGTAGCAGGACGCACTCCTGCAGTCATAGATGAATCTAGGCCCACAATTGTACCTTGTGGAATAACATCACTTGCATAGTAGATCTCTGCGAGGTCAGCTCCTGATAGTTTCCAAGCTTGTAATACTGATCCTTCTAGGACGTTGAAGGCAGCTGCGCTTCCAGCTGTTGATTCGCGCGCTTGCAATTGTACAGTGCCAGCGGTGCCAGCGTTTCTTACGAGGCCTTGAATGCGAAATGGTTCCTCAGCATCACCGTTGCTGATTTGGGTTGATTGAGCGTTGCAGTCAATGTTGCCATCGGAATTTGCCGATTCATAATCCATAGCAGCCCAATCACCGATTGCTCCGGCTGGACATGTGAGAAGGAAAATTGAGTCATCAGCATTTTCAGCATCGATCTGGAGATTCATCTCGAAGTACCAATCTTCGTTTGCATCAATTGGAAAGTTCATATCAGGGACGTCCGTAGGCGTATTTGTGTTATTGCTATAATTTGCCGCTGTAATACTGTTGTATGTTGCGCGATCAGATCCGCACTCCCAGACTTCTGTAGTAGCGTTCCACTTAAGCGTCTGCCCATCTGAGCAACCGCGCAGCAAGGACAGTCCATCAGTAGATGTCTCTAAGCCAGAGTTACTACTTATATTTGCAGAGTTTCCAGAGGTTGATAGATCTAGGTCTACCGTGCCTGTAGCGGTTATGGGTCCTCCAGTGAGACCATCACCAGTATCTACAGAGGTAACAGTTCCACTGCTACTAGAGCCTCCTGTTGAGGGATCGCAATTGAGATCAAACAAGAGCACTTCAAACTCTGAGTCAAATTCTACATCCTCCGCTCCTCCATTATCTCCGTAATTTATATGTACCTCAGCAGAGTTTGTGCCTTTACTGATGATGTCGATTATTGCTGATGATCCATTGACTTGACCAGCATCAGTGTCATGTGGGGTTAATTGTATTGTATAGTCGTTTACAACTAGTGTCTGAGAAAAATTGATTGTGTATTCACCTGCTGCATTTCTCGTCACGCTAGAGATGATACCATTTGATCCATTGAGGGCGCCTGTGCGGTCGACAAATGCACCTCCGAGATAGCATGAATTGGTTGACTCTAGTATCTTCCATTCACTGCCATCACAAACGTACTTAAATCCTGTATTTATATCTTCATACCAATGACCTGTTTGCGTACAGGACATAGGTGGTACACCAGCAATCTCTGTATAGGTAATGTCACCTGACACACACTCCCATTGCGTGTTTGTGCTATCCCACCGAAGGATATGTCGATCAGTGAGACATTGAATTTTCCCGTCGGCGTATTGCACAGTAGTTGCGTCAAATGCGAAATCTTTGTGATCGACTGTGGTTGCCGTTGTAGATTCATTTGTATAGGTAAATGTACCATTTGGATTGTCAGTAAGGGTCGTGACTGTATCTGTGTCTGTGTCGGCTACGCAAACAAAAGCTGTGCCGTTCCAGGAGAGTTTTTGAGTGACAGTACACGTTGGTGCGTCTGCACTAAAGGTTGTACCAGTCAAAGCAATCCCATTTCCTGCTGCATAAGTGGTATTTGTGTCTGTGTCTGTATCAATATCGGTAAGACACTGGAAGGACGAACCGTTCCAGGAGAGTTTTTGGGTGGCGGTACAGGTAGGTGCTGTAATTGCGAGTGTTGTTCCTGTGAGAGAAAGGCCGCTACCGTTTGTGTAAAGAGTGTCATCGTCACCGTCAGCTAGATCTGCTGGGATATTTGTGATGTTTGTCCAGTCTGGTGTAATACGTGTATTATCGACACTAAATGTGGTGCCTGTAAGAGTGAGTCCTGTTCCTGCGGTGTAGAGTGTATCGGTGTCAGTATCGATGTCTTGAGCGCAGTCCCATGCGGAACCATTGTATTTAGCCACCTCGCCGTTTGTACAAGCTAGCCCACTGAGTGTGTCCGCTAAGGTAGAGAGGTCAACTGTCGTTGTGCCTCCAGCGTCCACGATGTTGAGGTTATTGCCTGTGAGGTTTGCACCAGTGATGAGCTCATTGGTTACGTCTCCATCTACCTCTGTGAAGGATGTAAGGTACCCATTGTTGTTGGCAAAAGCGTCTACCTCAGCTTCTGTGAGATTTGTATCTGTATCAGTGTCGATGTCTGGAGCGCAGGCCCAGGCTGTGCCGCTCCATTTTGCTACTTCTCCCGTTGCGCAGGCTAGTCCACTGAGGGTGTCTGCTAAAGATGCTAAGTTTACCGTTGTCGTTACACCAGCTTCTATGATGTTGAGATTTGTTCCTGTGAGATTGGCTCCAGTGATGAGCTCGTTGGTGACACTTGGATCAGTTGCACTAAAAGTTGTGCCTGTGAGAGTGAGTCCTGTGCCTGCAATGTACGTCGTGTCATCATCACCGTCAGCTAGGTCTGCTGGAATGTTTGTGATGTTTGTCCAGTCTGGTGTGATCGCTGCATTATCTACAGAGAAGACTGTGCCTGTCAGTGTCATACCACTTCCTGCTGTGTAGAGTGTATCGGTGTCTGTATCAGTATCAATGTCTGGAGAACAGATGAAAGACGAACCGTTCCACTGGAGTTTATCTGTGCCCGCACAGGTTGGAGCATTTACAGAGAAGGTTGTGCCCACGAGAGACAGCCCACTACCGTTTGTGTAGAGGGTGTTTGTATCTATGCTTCCCAAGTCTTGGATGAGTGTGCCCCCAGCGTCTGTGAGTCGTAGCTCGTTTCCTACTAAAGTTAGTGTTGTATTGAGCTCATTGGTTACGTCTCCATCTACCTCTGTGAAGGATGTAAGGTACCCATTGTTGTTGGCAAAAGCGTCTACCTCAGCTTCTGTGAGGTTTGTGTCGGTGTCTGTATCGATGTCAGTAAGGCACTGAAAGCTGCTACCATTCCAAGAGAGCTTTTGGGTGGCTGTGCAGGTGGGGGCGCTAATGCTTATAGTACCTGCAGTTGTAATGGGACCACCACTCAGGCCGTCTCCTGTTGTAACGTTTGTTACTGTGCCGTCAACTCCTGCGATTGTTTCACAGTTCCAACTGGCTGTAGCGATATCGTAGGAGAGGAATTCCCCATCTGTGCAAGAGATGCTGGCTAGGAGATCCGTGTTATCGAGATATGGGAGGAGGTCAATCGATGAATCAATTCCTGTACCATTTATGAGACTCAAGGTATTTCCTGTGAGGAGGAGTTTTTGCTCATCAGTGTTATCGAGGTAGGGCGTTAGATCTATGGTTGTAGCAGCTCCTTGCTCATCGAGGAAGGTGAGTTGGTTGAGTGTTGAATTGATAGAGAGGGACGTTGTTGATTCTAGATCACCTATGTCGACAGATGTTGTTACTCCATCTTCATTTGTGTAGGAGATGATTGATCCAGAAGCACTTAGCGTGGTGATTGTTTGTGTTGCAGTAGCGTCAAAAACAATCGTCGTCTGTGTGCCATCCTCTGAAATATGGGTGAGTGAACCATCTGGGTTGGTCAAGAACTGTGTAATGGTTTCGTTGATTTGAATTTCATCTCCATCACTGTCTGTGTATGATCCGATCGAATTTCCTGGCTTCGTATTGAAGATTCCACCACCAAAAGCCTCTAGGCTGAGATCAGCTTCTTCTATTGCATCTTCAAAGCTTGTACAGATCCACTCGTCGTCGTAAACAAGGAGTTCATTTGTTTCGCAGGATACTACGAGGCCGCCTGCAGACTCTGCGTTTGGTGTCGTGTAATAGTTGTTGGTGACGTTTTGGGTTGGCGCTGGTATTGACGTCTGCCCTTCTCCAAGGGCGCCCTGCTGGGCACGTAACTCTTCAAGAGCTGCCAGGTTTGCGAGGTTTGTAGCGACGACATCACGTAATTTCTCTGCGGAAACCTCTAGCTCACCTACTTCTTGAATACTCTGTGTTGTTGTTGTCAGTTCACCTTGTCCATCATCTTGCACTGTTTGTCGAGTAGAACACCAGAATATTACTAAAATCAGAAGTATTGCAAGAATAGCTAATCCTAAGAAGAATCCCTTTATGATTCTAGAAAAACGAAATACGTAGATCACAATTGCACTGAGAACTATTGCGACTATTGCAATAAACAGGAGATTGTACCGCGGCACGATGTCCAGGCAGAATGTCGTGTTTGCAGGGAGCAAAAGACTATGCGTAGCAAATGCCAGAGTGACGCCAAAAAATACCGTTATCAAAGTGATCAGTAATACAGATGATATGGTTTTTTTTGACTTTTTTGGGGTGCTGTCTATTTGATTTTTCATATTTCCAGACTCTTTTTAAGAGCTTCTTAATACTCTAGGTTGGAAATTTACAAGGCCTTGGTGTTTTACGTGCTTTTTTGGCAGACAGGACTACTTTTCTTATGCCTGAAAATTTTTGACTTGTCTCTTTTACATTATTATACCATGCCTTCAACTTTAAGAACTTGTTTTTTTCTGATTTTTTAAGCTATCTATATATCATCAGTCATAATTACTCATCTTTCGCAAATACCTTGCAATACATATACGAATCGTCGCTATATTTACACCTCTGAGATAATGGAAGCTCATTATTCAACCGCGTAGCAACGAGGAATACCTCATTGTCATCGTGGTAGTAATACACATTATCATCTGGAGATTGTGGAATTGCTTGGGCGTAACCATCTCGCATCACCTCTCGCAAACATGCTTTCCCCTCGTAGACTTTATTTATCTCACACCACTCTTCAGAGGGGTTTTCAGGGGAAATATTTTCTCCTACGTAATAGAACTGTAGCAACGTAAAAATTTGAGATATTTCTGCTTTTTTCTTCGTGTCTAGTGCCGAGAGCTTTGCATTTGCAAAAAGCGTAAATAAGAACCCCGTTAAAACAACAATCACTAGTATGACTATTGAAAACCTGGCTATTCTTATTGTTGTTTGTGATGCCATAGCCTTATTTTTGCGTAAACCATTTTTTATAGAGATCATCGTACATGCCTTCTAGGCGAAGCTTGGTCAGAGAATCATTAATTGGATCTCGCAATGGACTCCCTGGTGGCAATGCGATAGCGTAGTATCTCTTTTCGTACACCTTTGGCAAAATTGTAACCTTTCCTTTCCCTTGATTTGCTGCGAAATACTTCAAGAGATCACTGTCATGAAGCACTGCATCGACCTCCCCCAAGGCAGCAGCGATGAAAAGCTGTTCAGGATTTATATAGACATCTGCCTCTATTTTATTTTTTCTGAGAAATGCCTGTGACGTCGAGCCCCTGGTCGTACCAACACTTTTTCCTCGTAAGTCTTCATAGGATGTGATCTTATCTGCGGCAACAAGCGAGGTGAGTGTTTTTGTAAAGCTTGAAACATATATTGCTATAGCGGAGACCATTGTGATCATCCATAGTAAGAGAATACATTTTCCCACGCTCGTGCTTGGCACATTTTTGCCAAGTCTTCCCAAGGTAATAAGCGTCCTTACAGCCTCAGTGATACCCTTACTGTATACGTAAGAGGACCTTGACTTTGTACGCTCTACCAACCACAGTGCATGAGCAAGGATAAGAACAAGAATACAAAGAGTAGATAGAAGAAGTAAGCTCTGAGCAAGAGAAAGGGACTCATAGAGGTACGTAAGTCGCTCTATCTTTGGCGTCATGATTTGTAAACCACTATCAAAAATTGGATCAGAAAAATCCATTAGTTCTGCGCGATCTGTACTTGCTGTAATGTTGGCTATAGCCAGATCTGTAGATGATTCTCTTGCACTTCGTAGTAAATCAACAAAAGAAGACGCCTCGACGTATGTATAACTCCACCCATTATCCTGTGCAATTGCCTCCCATAGATCTATACTAAATCCACTAAAATCTTGCTCCTGAACGAAGACAAATGGCTTTCTCTCAATGGTTGAGACGCGTAACTCCTGTGCATGCACAAAAAGTGGAAATAAGAAAGACAAGATACTCAACAATAATACTCTTTTCATATACTCATTATATCATAGCATTTTACACATTTCCAAAAGTGTTGATTTATATCTCTGTTGAATTTGTTGTGCTACATATTTTGCGACTCTTTCTGATTGAGGCTTTTTGTAGCTGTAGTAAACTTGATTTATCGCGCATTTTTTGCTATACTTTTTCAAGATATGGCGACTATCGTTCAACGGTTAGGACACCGGTTTGTGGTACCGGGAATGAGGGTTCGATTCCCTCTAGTCGCCCATTTGTTTTACATTCTAAGACTCTCGTAAGGATACGCTCCGTGGAGACTTATAGTACTTTAAAAAAATCACATGTGTTATGTGATTTTTTTACTTGTATTGTGCTACCATCAGACCTCCTTCTTGCCTAGAAAGCCTTTACTTGCAGCTTTGGTGTGAAAAGCGTGCTTAAGAATGCTTGCATCAAATATTTCTGGGGCCACGCCTGTTTTGGCATAAAGGTACAACACCGTTCGAAAGATCGCGTTTATCGTACTCGCAATAACAGACAGAACAAGTATGGATACGATAAAGAGTACTCCTGCAATAATTGCTCCTGTCAGAGAACTCATGCTTACAAAAATACCAACAGAGATGATCATAATAGGAATTGCCATCAGTGCAAAAAACAGTGACATACCAATGTTTCCAATGAGGTTTTCACCCCAGGTTTTTTTGAAAAGTGCCGCTGATGACTTTATAGCATCTTTGGAGCCGATTTTTTCGGTGATGATGATTGGCACTACAAAATACGTGGCAATCCCCCAGGCGAAGCCGATGAGTCCAACGATCGCACTTGCAATCATTTGCCCTACAGCACCGAGCCTCTGCGCGAGTGTATCTAGGATCAGACGGAGAGCAAGTCCCACCGTAGCTGAGATCAGTGCCCATACAAAAATTTCTTTTTTGTGCGCGAGTGCCTCACGTATCCCACTAGAGAATGTCGGATCATCGCCTCTTAGTCTTGCTATAACACAAGAAACGAGCGCACTGTTGAAAAAAGCGACGATAAAAGTACCGACAAGATAATAGAGGAAGAGGAATACATATCCGGCGATACGCGACCCCGCCTCGTCTGTAAATGCGCTAAAGATCCCTGTGAACAGTGCCAGTGGTAGGAAGAGTCCCAAAAATACAAGTACTGATGTGATCGCTGACACTACAGGAAAGAGGAGGATCTCCTTGTCTTTGGCGAGGAGTCCAAAACTACTTTTTAGAAGAGACCAGCTCATTGCAAACTTTCCCTGTGGCGGTTTCCCGGCATCGTTTTCTTGCGATGTACTCATGGCTCCATCTCCTGCTATGGACTGGCGCACCTCATGAGCAGGATAGACTACTGCAATTGCTTCACGCACCTCCACCTCCGTAAATCCTGACTTTTGAAGCTGCTCTTGTAACTCGCTCATTGGGTACTGATCCTTGTACTTGGTTAAGTAGTCGACGATTTTTTGATTCATAGACCTTTTTTAAATGTTGCAAATTGCTTGCGCTTCTTTGAGTACACGCTCGATTTTTGCACCTCGTACACCTGCTCTGATAAGCACATCCTTTTTTTTTCGCGCTTCACGACAGAGTACGAGATCATGAGAGACGACGTATTCTTTTTGCTTCTTACTCAGCGACGTGAGTGCTGTTATGGGATGCAACCCAGTTTCTTCAATCATCTCTGCTAGACTATTCCCTGCAGGGGCGCGCCAACTCATGAGACCCATATTGTTGCACCGTCCATATTTAATCGCTTCTGATGTAAAAGATGTATTTGTCACAATCCAGACTCGATGCAAATGGTTGTGCTTATTTTCCTTATCACCGGCCAAGCTCTCCCAATATTCTCTTATATCATCAAAACGGGCCTTCATGTAGAGTACCGTCTGCACATCACTTTTGTAGCCTGCACGGTTGTGAAATTTACATTCGATCACATCGTGGTTGTTTCCTTTTTGTGCCATAACATCGATCTCGTGAGAGACACAACGTCCTCGGATAATGCGATTAGTAGAAGTTTTATACCCTTTCGCTACGAAAAGTCGTCCGACAAATTGTTCGAAGGGATACCCACTTGGACCTAGATCAACTAAAGCTCTTTTGAGATTATACTTTGCCGCTAGAGGGCGTTCCTTCTTGAGTAATTGCGAGTACACTTTTTTATGCAAGCTTTCTGTTGTTTGATCTTTTTGTGAGACGGATACCGCATCCACGATTTCTTTGGTTAGGTCTTCTGGTACACCAGCCCGATGTAGTGAGCGACGTAATTTTTGCTGAGAAAAATGTTCTTTTTTTCCTGATGATTTGATGACTTGTGCAGCCATATTTTTTTATTTTGCGTTTGTTTTAGGTTGTGTAGCAACAAAGAAGTTCTGGGTTACGACCCTTGGCGCAAAGTGCCAAAGTCTTATTGAGAGAGTCTTCTAGTTACTCATGCATTCGTGTATGTAGTCCCTTGCCTGCTCAGCAGTATCAACCAAGTGAAACAAGTCTATGTCTTTCTCACTAATTGTACCATTTTTTTCTAACATTGTATTTTTGATCCAATCAACAAGTGGTCCCCAAAATTCTTGATTGACCAAGATAATCGGGATAGGCGACATCTTTCCTGTTTGGATCAAGGTAAGCATTTCAAATAGCTCATCCATTGTTCCAAACCCTCCAGGCAATGCGATATAGAACTGGGACGCATAGGAAAGAATCACTTTACGAGAGAAAAAGTAGTCAAATGATTCTCCTTCAGTTACGTACTCATTTCTGCGCTCTGTCATCCGATCGTTACCTGGCAGGTTGATATTTATACCAACACTTTGCCCTCCAGCGAGTTTGGCACCTTTGTTTGCCGCTTCCATAATGCCAGGTCCTCCACCAGTGAAAACGACAAAGCCGTCCTTGGCGAGAAATCCCGCAAGCTCCTCTGTTTCTGCGTAAATAGATGGGTCCATTCCCGAGCGAGCACTGCCAAAGATGGTTACGGCTTTATCATAGTTTTTAAGGAAGTCATGCCCCTTTACAAACTCGGATTGAATACGCAATATTCTCCAAGCTAAATCTCCATCAAGATGCGGTCTTTGTAAAGGTCCATTGAGAAATTCTTTTTCACGATCTAGAGGAATGTGCACTTCCTTTCCCTTGATATTTAGAACCATTTTTCCTTGATCTTTCGTCATATTTTTTTGTGATTTTTTTAAACTTCACTTATCATTAGGACCACTCGCATATTACTACAGTGCTTTGCGAACAGCTCGTACTATGGCCTGTGCATCAATTTCCTCGTAGGCCAGAAGCTCTGCTGTTTGTCCACTCCGCGGGGCCTTTCGCACTGCGAGATGTGTGATACTGGCTGCATTGCTATCAAGCGCAGCCCGCACTGCATCTCCTAGTCCTCCTTCTGGATAGTGATCTTCTACGATGACAACGTTATGCGTATCGGCTGCTGCTGCACGAATTGTTCTAGCATCAATTGGCTTGATGGAATAGGCATCTATCACGCGCACTGGAATATCTTCCTCTTTGAGGATTTTGTATGCCAACAAAGCTTCGTGCACTGTGATTCCTGCCGCAATGATTGTTACTTGATCATCAATACTTGTGCACAAGACTTTTGATCCTCCGATTGGAAATTCCTCATCTGGTGCGTAGAGTACTGGCGTACTCTCCCGCGTAGCACGGATATAGACGATTGAAGGCAGTGATGCTGCCGCCATGGTGAGCGCATGCGTGCTCGTAGCATCGCTTGGATAGAGCACGACACTTCCTATGATCGCTCGGAAAAGTGCAAGATCCTCCAGAGCCATTTGAGAGCTCCCATCAGCTCCAATCGACACTCCGGGATGTGTGCCCACACATACCATCTGCGCGCTTGAGAACTGTGCCATGCGGATTTGGTCATGTGCCCTACTTAGAAAGGCTGCAAAACTCGAGATGTAGGGTACATAGCCTCGCAGTGAAAGTCCTACCGCAACACTCGCCATATTTTGCTCAGCAATATACATCTCAAAAAAACGCTTTGGAAAAGCTTCTTTGGCTGCGGCTGATTTTGTCGAATTGCTTACCTCTGCGTCGAGGATAATAACTCGCTTGTTGTGGCGCATTATTTCTACCAAACCATTGCCATAGGCCTCTCGAGATGATACTCTCTCTTTTTCCTCATATATGTCCATCTTTACAGATTTTTCAGGCTCACCAGAGTCTGCACTCATTGTCTCACTGGTAGTACTTTCATCTCCTTTTTTGTAGATGATGGGTTGGGCTATAGAGGCTCGCAACTTTTCATTAATGGGACCCAATTCTTTGAGCGCTTTCTCTAGTTCCTCATCGTTGAGTGCTCGTCCATGCCAGCTATCTTTGTCTTCGATGAAGGAAATACCTTTTCCCTTGAATGTTTTGGCAAAAATCATCGTGGGTTTATCCGTGTTTTCTATTGCTTGCTTGTAAACTGCTTGTATTTCATCCATGTCGTGCCCGTCGACAATGCAAGCATTCCAGCCAAAGCTTTCTGCTCGAGCTTTATATATTTCTAATTCGTGCCCAAGCATTGTCTGACCTCTTTGTCCTAATCGGTTGACGTCTACAATGGCTTTTAGGTTATGGCATTTATAGTGGGCAGCGAGTTGCATCGCTTCCCAGACTTGTCCCTCAGCCATTTCACTATCTCCCAGAAAGACCCACGTATAGGTTCCTACCTTGTCTAGTCTGTCAGCAGCCAAGGCCATGCCAAGTCCAACGGATAACCCTTGACCCAATGAGCCAGTTGCCACATCAGTAAATGGAAAATGTAGTGTCGGATGACCTTCTAAGCGGGACCAGAATTGGCGAAGCGTTCCTAGTTCTTCTGCCTCTATCTCCCCTGCTGCTGCCCACATAGCATAATACAGTGGTGCAGCGTGTCCTTTGGAAAAAATGATTCTGTCATTGTTTATGTCGTCAGGGTTCTTTGCATCGTAGCGCAAGAATCCCTTGAAAAAAAGTGTCGTCATGAGCTCCACGCCACTCATCGAAGATGATGGATGACCTGAGCCTGCGGTTGTGGTCATCGTGAGTATCCAGTAGCGGATCAGTTTACCGAGCTCTTCTAGTTGTTCCTTGTTTTGTTTTTGCATAGATATAATTACACATGGTGAAACCGATGTGCAGGGTTACGAACCAAATCTGCTTGAACTAATGACCTCTCCAAGCCTTTATGAAGTATATAATAGCATAATTTTGACTGCTTTTCCACAAATGATGCTAGATATTATTTCACATTTTTACAAGAGGGTTATTTTATTCGGAAGAATATTATTTCAAGTGGACTGTCCGTTTACAAATTTCCATGTCACCCTCTGTGTGGAGACCCTTTTCGGACTGACCTGAACCTTCAGCGAGCTACATTAGCTTTTTGAAGAAACAAAAAACTAGGTATGTACGTCAAGAGAAAAAGCCCCAACTGGGGCTTTTTTTCATTTCTTAAACGGAGTCTGTCTACTCCACACAGCATAGACTACATGCACAAGCTTTCTTTCTAGGGCGCAGATGATACTGGTGTGATG